>Ga0209125_1001452_pt1 | contig 22106 bp, 18 predicted proteins | sample BarGraIncub1131A_FD_184503 | JGI IMG/M metagenome (GOLD analysis project Ga0209125, IMG submission 184503) | Arctic peat soil microbial communities from Barrow, Alaska - Barrow Graham LP Incubations 11-31A (SPAdes) (version 2) | ecosystem: Environmental > Terrestrial > Soil > Wetlands > Peat...
GCTCGTTTGGCAGATCAGAAAGACCTTCAGGAGATTCCAATGAAAGACCATATCGTGGTCGGCCAGAACGCACAGGCAGTGGATCATCAGATCGCTCGTTTGGCAGATCAGAAAGACCATCAAGAGATTCCAATGAAAGACCATATCGTGGTCATACAGAACAATCGGAAAGTGGTGAATCAGACCGCCCGTTTGGCAGAACTGAAAAACCTTCGAGAGAACCAAAAGAAAGACCAAATCGTGGTCATACAGAAAGATCATCAGGAGATTCAGGTGATCGCCCATTCAAAAGATCTGAAAGATCATTTCGTGATCCTGTTGAAAAAACCCGTAGGAATAGAATCGAAAAACCCACTGATGGTTCATCAGATAGTCCGTATAAATCAGAAAGACCTTCAAGAGAGTCAAGCGAAAGGCCTTACCATAAACCATCTACTGAGCGTGATGGAAAGAGCAAGCCTTTTGACAGACCACACAGAAATACGTCAGAAAGGCCTAAACGTCAATCTGATACTGATAAATTAGAACCTTACGATGATACAAAAGAAATGCGCATTAATAAGTACATTTCAAATTGTGGTTATTGTTCACGTCGCGAAGCCGACACACTGATTGCAGCAGGTGCTGTAAAAGTTAATGGTGTTGTAGTTGCAGAATTAGGGTCTAAGGTACTGCCAACAGATAAAGTCCAGATAGGTGAAGTTACGCTCAGTAGAGAAGCTACCAGATACATTTTGTTAAATAAACCGAAAGGATACATTACAACCAGTGATGATCCGTATGATCGTAAAACAGTAATGTCATTAGTGACAAATGCATGTCGTGAACGTATTTATCCTGTCGGACGATTGGATAGAAATACTTCAGGTCTTTTACTTTTTACCAATGACGGGGATCTTGCTAAAAAGTTAACGCATCCTAAATATGGTGTACGCAAGGTTTATCATGTTGGCCTTGATAAAGCACTTACCAAGAATGATATGTTATCAATTGGCGAAGGAATAACACTAGATGAAGGACCTGTTGCAATTGATGAAATTGCATATGTTAACGATGACAAGAAAGAGATTGGTATTGAACTTCATTCAGGCCAGAATCGTGTTGTTCGTCGTATATTTGAGTCTCTTGGTTACGAAGTTGTAAAGCTTGACCGTGTTATTTTTGCCAATCTGACAAAGAAGGATCTTGCTCGGGGAAGGTGGAGACTTTTGGAACCACATGAACTCAATACACTCAAAATGTTATTATAAAAGAAATGGGGCCCACCGGGCCCCATTTCTTTATTTCTTCATATCCGGAAAACGCTTTAACATGCGATAGATGGTAGACTTACCAATCTTCAAGGCATTTGCGGCAACTACAACATTCTGTTCGTTTTTATCCAGATAATAATTGATAATCTTGTAAATATAATCGTCCAGGCTTTGTTCGTCCGAGAAAAAATTCGAAACAGTCCTGATATCATCAAATGCAATATCATCAGCATCTATAACTGGCTCATTACTCATCGTGATAGCTAGTTCTACAATGGCTTTTAATTGCCTGACATTACCCGGCCAGGAGTATTCAAGCAATTTTTTTTGAGCTGAGGTTGTAAATAAAACGCTTGGACAATTATTTTCAATGCTGAAAGAGTCTGCAAAATATTTAGTAAGTAATAAAATATCATTTCCACGATCACGTAGTGGAGGTAATTTGATGGGTAATCCAAGTAAACGGTAATAGAGGTCTTCTCTAAAATTACCCTTTCTGGTCTCTTCTGATAAATTTCGATGTGTTGCTACTATAACCCTGGAATCAATTTTAATTGGAGTATTGCTCCCTATCCGCGTTATTTCCTTTTCCTGAAGAACCCGTAATATCTTACTTTGTAAATTGAAATCAAGCTCACAAATTTCATCCAAAAAGATTGTGCCCTTATTTGCTTCTTCGAATTTTCCTATCCTTCTGGAATTGGCTCCTGTAAAGGCTCCTTTTTCATGTCCAAACAATTCGCTTTCGATTAAATCTCTCGGAATTGCCCCGACATTAATAGCTACAAAAGGATATTTTGATCGGGATGAATTATAATGTACTGCTCTGGCTACCATCTCTTTTCCTGTGCCTGTTTCACCTGTAACAGAAACTGATATATTTGATTTAGATGCTTTGTCTATGAGTGTAAATATCTGTCTTATAGCAGGACTGTTTCCAATAATTGTACTACTTATTTCATATTTTCTTTCTAATTCTTCTTTTAACTGAATATTCTCGTGTCTAAGTGCTAAACTATCACGGATATTTTTCATTATCCGCCATAACCTGTCTTTCGTTTCTTCATTTTTTACGATATAATCATATGCCCCTTCCTTTAAAAGGTTAATGGCTGTAGAAATATCTTCCTGTCCCGAAATCATGACTACTGGAAGTTCGGGGTGGTGTTCCTTTATTCGTTTTAATAAGTCAGCACCTTTTATGTCGGGTAATGAGTAGTCGAGGGTAACGACCGAAGGTTTCTTATAAAGATTTTTAAGACAATCTTGTCCTGAATTAAATATTTCTACTTCATATTCAGGGTTTAAAGACAAGTGATGCTGTAAAAGTTCACCATACCATTGGTCATCTTCAACTATAAAAATTTTAAAAGAATTCATAATTCACTATTTTCTGAATAAAGATAGTGTAAAAATAAAAAAATTGTATTAAAATAAAACAAAATTCTCATTATTGGAAAAATAATTCATTTTGATAAGGGTTCCCAATATAAAATGTTTAAATTTTAATTTCAGAAATGCATTTTATGATAATCAAAGATCTGATTATCTCTAAAACCGTTAATCTTGTTGGCCAAAACAACAAAGATTTGAAAATTATTATCTAGTAGCCATTTAATAGCCTCTTCATTATGATTACAGGCATTCGCAAAAGTGGCTAATAGTGAATATCCGTTATGCACCAACCATTGATATGCATCTTTTTTTAAATCTATTGCGCTGTCTAAAGCAGCCAGTTGTGGATAACCATTGTTTAGAAGCCAATCAAAAGCTTCCTGGCTTCCGCGGAGAGATGCTGAAAGGGCTGCAAGTTCCTTATAGTCATTATTTAATAACCAGGCATATATTTCCTCATTACCACTAATGGTTTCACCAAAAGCTAATAGTACTTTTATATCGTATTCCTGCATTATTCGCTGATTATAAAACTGTTGCTAATTGTCAAAAATCAATGAAATTGTTAAAAATATGTTAGATGATTATGAATAAACTTCTGCTTTAATTCCTAATGCTCTTACCTTTTCAGCAATCATTTCCATTTCCTCAATAGTAACCTTTTCAAGGTCACGGGCAGGAGTGGCACGATCGATGCAGTAGATCATTACCAGTCTAGGCTTTATATTCTTTAAATGACCTAACCATAAATCAATTTCGAGCTTTGACGTATTGTCTATTCTTTCACCATTGTATTCTCCTCTTAAAAACAATGTTTGAATTATCAGTTTTCCATTGAAAGTTACTAATTCATCAACGATATCAGATAATTTTGATTTGCCCGAGGGTCGGTTTATCCGGTTAAACATTTCTTCTGAACCAGCGTCAAGTTTAAGGATACAATCTTCAATTTTAAGTAATGTTTCTTTTACATGTGGTTTATGAATAAGGCTGGCATTAGAAAGCACTGCAATTTTAGCTTGAGGGAAGAACTTGTTTCTCATCTCAATAACATCATCCATTATCCCCGAAAAATCAGGGTGAATAGTGGGTTCACCATTTCCTGCAAATGTAATGCTTTCAGGAATGATGCCTTTTTGAATGATTTCGGGAAAACGATCTTCCATTGCAACTTTTATCTGTTCACGTGAATAAAGTTTAGCCTTTATTTTCTGATCAGCATGCGTCCATCCGCATTCGCAATAGATGCAATCAAATGTGCAATATTTTGATTGTGTGGGAAGTACATTAATTCCTAATGAGATGCCAAGTCTACGACTATTTACTGGCCCGAATATTATTTCTTCAAATAACATAATCAAAATTGAATTTTATTTCGGTATAAAGGTACAACTTTTTAAATTTGTCGGTGTTTTCATTAAACAGAGTGAATATAAGAACTACTTTTATCATTTATTACGGTTAGAATATGCTTAATCTTAACGAAATCAAAGCACCCATTGAGAAAAACCTGGTCGAATTCGAGAAGAAATTTCGTTCTTCCATGCAAAGTTCAGTGCCATTATTAGATACAATTACAAAATATATTATTAAGCGCAAAGGCAAGCAAATGAGACCCATGTTTGTCTTCTTTACTGCCGGTATGTGCGGAGATATTACTGATGCTTCATTTCGGGCTGCTTCACTGATAGAACTGTTGCATACAGCTACGTTAGTCCATGACGATGTTGTTGATGATTCAAATGAAAGAAGGGGATTTTTTTCGATTAATGCACTTTGGAAAAATAAGATCGCTGTATTGGTTGGCGATTACCTGCTTTCAAAAGGACTGCTGCTATCAGTAGATAACAGTGATTTTGAGTTGTTGAGAATAGTTTCGAATGCAACCCGCGAAATGAGTGAAGGAGAATTATTACAAATTGAAAAAGCGCGCCGGCTTGATATTAGTGAGGAGATTTATTTTGAGATAATCCGAAAAAAAACAGCTTCTCTTATTGCTTCATGTTGTGCAACAGGTGCTGCTTCTTCAGGTGCTTCTACAGAAATAGTTAACAAGCTTCATCAATTTGGTGAATATGTCGGAGTTGCATTTCAGATACGAGACGATCTCTTCGATTACCAGGCCGAGAATCATTCGGGAAAACCTAAAGGATTGGATATAAGGGATAAAAAGATGACTTTACCGCTGATTTATTTACTGAACAATTCAACAATTATTCAGAAAAGGCGTATTATTAATATTGTCCGAAATCATAGCACTGAACCTGAGCGGGTGGACGAAGTGATTAATTTGGTTAAAGATAGTGGAGGTATTGAATATGCACATCAAATGATGATGAAGTATTGTACGAAAGCCAATGATATTATTAACGAATTTCCTGAAAGCCCCTATAAGTCTTCACTAATTCAACTGGTTCAATATACAATCGAGAGAAATAAATAATTTTTTTCTATTATCTTTAGTCGACAAATTGGTTAATTAGTATCATCATAAGAACAAAATGTTATGGAAAAAAGCATTAAAGGAACGCAAACAGAAAAAAACCTGCTAAAGGCTTTTGCAGGAGAATCTCAGGCAGCTCGCAGGTATCGTATGTATGCCAAGAAAGCGCATGCTGAAGGGTATGAGCAAATAGCGGGTTTCTTTGAAGAAACAGCTAACCAGGAAGATACTCATTCAAAGATGTTTTTCAAATATCTCGAAGGAGGCATGGTAGAGATTACGGCTTCTTATCCGGCCGGAATAGTTGGTACAACGCAAGAAAACCTCGAAGCATCCGCAGGAGGAGAAAATGAAGAATGGACCGAATTATATCCTGAATTTGCACGTATTGCTGAAGAAGAAGGATTTAAAAAAGTAGCCAATGCTTTTAAATTAACTGCATCAGTCGAAGCACGTCACGAGAAACGATACAGAAAGTTGTTACAAAACATGCTTAATAATAAGATCTTTGAGAAAGATGAAGAAGTAGAATGGGTATGTCGCAAATGTGGTTATGTTCATAAAGGGAAAAAGGCATTAAAAAATTGTCCTTGCTGTGAACATCCCCAGGCATATTTTGAAGTTGTGGGAGAAAATTATTAATATTCAGAATTAGCTTTAAAGGAAGATAAATGAGGGTTGGTCCGTTGAGATCAGCCCTCATTTTATTTTTATCCAATTCTTGAGTAATTAAAATCATCCGATATAGGTCATTTAGTTTATTTGCAGATCCAAAAGATCCATAATAAAATCATTTATTAACATAAAGCAACATCCATAATTATAATATGAACAGTATTTTAAAAGAATTATATCATGGTTTTATTAGGGTTATATTCGTATCTTAGATACCAATTAAACCCCAATAAAACTCTAATAAAATACTCCTAAACCTTACATCATCGATTTATTTTTACTTGAAAATGAAACAGATAAAAATTCAATAAAAAATATTGATAATTATCAATTAAGACAAGATATCTTAAAGAATCAATGAATAATTATTACACGTTATTTTTATTTCAAAATTTCGTAAATTTAACTACTAGAAATAACGGGTAGGTTATTTAATGATTAATAACAGAAAAATCTCTGCTGAAATAAAAAAAAATGATATGATAAATAAACTTTTTTCTCCTTTAACGTTACGTGAAATTGAGTTTAAGAACAGGATATTTGTTTCCCCCATGTGTCAGTATTCTGCCGTTGACGGTGTTCCAAATAATTGGCATTTAGTTCACCTGGGAAGCCGGGCAGTGGGAGGTGCCGGGCTTGTAATTGTAGAAGCAACGGCTGTCAGTCCGGAAGGTCGCATCTCTCCTGGAGATCTTGGCCTTTGGAACGACCAACAGTTGAAAGCTTTTGAGCGGATTACCTCGTTTATTCTTTCTGAAGGAGCTGTCCCTGGAATTCAACTTGCACACGCGGGAAGAAAGGCTTCAATGGATACTCCTCAGCATGGGGATCGACTCTTAAAACCTGGCAAGGGTGGCTGGGATGTTGTTGCTCCCAGTGTTATTCCTTTTTCTGAAGACTATGCAATACCACACGCGTTAACGATTTCAGAAATTGAATCTCTTGTACAGAAATTTATTGATAGTACTGTCAGGGCATTAAAAGCGGGTTTTAAAGTTGTTGAGATTCATATGGCACATGGTTATCTGATGCACGAATTTCTTTCACCCATTACAAATCATCGTCTGGATGAATATGGCGGTAGCCTGGAAGGAAGAATGAAATTTCCTCTTAAAGTAGCAAAAGCGGTGAGGGATACATTTCCTTCTTCTCTGCCTGTATTTGTTCGTATCTCAGCAACAGATTGGGCAGAAGCTGGCTGGAATTTAGAACAATCAATCTTATTTTGTAAAGAACTACACAAAATCGGTATTGACCTGGTCGACTGCTCAAGCGGTGGACAGGTTCATAATGCTAAAATCCCCATTGCCGTTGGCTATCAGACTGCTTTTGCTGCTGCGATAAGAAGAGAGGTTGGTATTGCTACAGGAGCTGTCGGATTGATTTCAAGTGCGCAACAAGCAGAACAAATACTCGTAAATGGTGATGCAGATGCTGTTATCATTGGCCGGGATATGTTGCGCGATCCTTACTGGCCGCTTCATGCAGCCAAAGAATTGGGTGTTGATGTCAAATGGCCTGATCAGTATTTGCGGGCAAAATAACATTATAGATTGAAAATTTTAATTTTCAATCTATAATTAAAGAAAGGCCAACTATTGAGTAAAACGCTTATTTAATCATCATCATCTACTCTATCCTTCCTGGGGATTGTCATCAGTTTTGGATAAGGGATTTTTCCCTTAGCAGCATACCATAATATATGATTTAGTAGATCATCATTTCCACCATCTATTTTGTCAAACTGAGGTGTGGCAGATAATAGTGCGTATTTCTTTGCCTTCCCTGTTAATGATGCTGTACTCTTGTTCATCTCATTCAATGGAATCTGATTCTTTACTTTTTCATAAGTCGATGGATTAATATTGGCATTGAAACAATCAAACATGGGGAGTGCCGTGGCATCGATAACATTCATGGGTGGTATGCCTAATATTTGTTCAATTGTACGAACCATGCAGGTTTGGTTGTAATTGGTATGAACTGTTTTTTGCAAGCGTGAATAAGGACTTACTACAAAACCTGTTGTTCTGTATCCTGATACATGATCCCATCCCGATTGTGAATCATCTTCGGTAGCAAAGATAACGGTGGAATTCCAAAATCTGCTTTTACTCAGCGCTTCAATAATTTTTCCAAGTGCAAGATCGTTATCGGCTACCATCGCTCTGGGCGTAGGGCTACCTTCACGAGTACCAACAGTGTGATCAGCCGGAAGAGCTAAAATCATTAGTTGAGGTAATTGATCACCTGGCATTTTTTCAAACGCATTCAATTCTTTAATAAATGCTTCAGCACGAAACTGATCCGGTATATTGGGGCCATTATAACCCGGATAATTGGGAGATAAAATGGGTCTAAGCCTGGATATTGTTGTTTCGTTATGAAATTCTGCAGTCTTGCCATCAAGGTATGATTGATATATCGTTTCCCAACCTGGTTTACCTTTCCAGACCAGGGTGCATGCTTCACCATATATCCTGACCGTTTTTCCATGATCGAGTGCATTATTCCAGATAAATCCTTCTTTGTTGTATACCAATGCGTCTGCCAAAACATGAGGATAACTTCTAAACCATGCACGAACGTTTTTCTCTACATAATCAGTTACGATGGCGGCATCTGTCCATGAATGACCCTCGGCTGAACATTTTCCTGAGGCATAATAATTATCTAACAGCAAAAAATCTTTGGCAAGTTTATGCTGATTAGGCGTCACCTCATTACCATAGATGCACAATGAACTCATTCCATCGCCTTCTTTCATGTCACCTAATACCTGGTCGTAGGTCTTATTCTCTTTAATAATATAAACGACGTGTTTAAAAACAGAGGGTTCGCCAATGCGTTCCGGAACTGGTTTTGGCGCAATTCCTTTTCTTGGCAATCGTTGAGAAAGTTTTGAACGAAACACCATGTTTGCAGTTTCCACCCTTGAAGTATAAGATTTTAAGGTGTTTTTATCAGGTATAGGGATGATTGATACAGTAGCTTCCTGTTGATTTATGCTGAATTTATTATCAGTAGATCCTCTTACTCCTTCGCCTTCAAGATTGGCAATATATAAAGTGTTTTCTTTTAAAACGAGGCCGGAAGGATATGCTTCGGTTGGAATGAATCCTTCCAAATAAGATTTTCCTTTCTCCGATATGGAAGATTTTTCTCCCAACTTGACTACAGCAATTGCATTATCCATTCCATTGGAAACATACAATGTAGTACCACTATTATCGATGGCCAGGGCATTAGGAGAATCTCCAATTAAAGCGTTTTTCTCTCCCATCAAACTAATAGAAATGGCATCAACAACCTTGTCGTTTTTGGTATTGATGACAGAAATATTATCACTATTCCCATTTGAGACGTATACAAATTTTTGATCAGGGCTTGTGATAATGGCATTTGGGTGTAGGCCTACCTTTAATTCATTCAGAAGCTTGCCACTCTGCAGATCTATTATGCTAACTGTACCGGAAGCCGTAGCTCCGGTTCTTGGGTCGATATAGACACTTGCATATGGAATGCCGGCTGTTTCCTTTGAGGCATCGGTTGGAACAGTCCCGCCCCAATTGGTTACATAAGCTTTTGTATTTGTGATAGCCACTCCAAAAGGTGCCATACCGGTTGGGGTAGTCCATATTGTTTTTTTATCATTCAATCTTATCTTGGTTAATTGGCTGTTGCCATTCAAGACAACATATAAGAAATTTTCTCCGCTTTCCTTATTAATCCTAATATCATTGGACAATGCCATGGGTGAAGGTGCAACACCTTTAAAAGAAATTGAATTGTTTATGATTGCTTTTTTGCCATCCCAAATTGCTTCCAGGATAAAGGAGGTTTTTTCAGAAGGATTAGATGCTCCCCAGAATATATGTATGGAATTATCAATTTCCAATATTTTTATGCCCGAATAAGTGCTTAACACCCCTTTATAAGCCCCAGCATAATCAAGATGGTACAATACTTTATTTTCAAGTACGTCTAAAAATGCAATCCCATTCCGGTCCTCAACTGCCAAAACGTTTCCCCCTGGCAATAAGACACAATCGAGACTATGATTTTGTGTAGTAGGATTACCAAATCGTATAATAGTGCCTGCCGGATCTATAATTCGGTTATAGGGCATCAGAATAGTGCTATTTTTAACCGTTAAAGTTGTATCATCATAGTTACTGTGATAACTGTTATCTGTGACAACTGATGATTGATAAGCACGGGTAGAAATACAGGATGCAAAACTAAACGCAAAAATTACAATTGAATATCTTACTACAAATGAGATATTTAAATTTCGCATACTTATTGGATTGTTATTTTCTTTCATTAACTTTCCCTTTTTTCGGTATAGTTTACAAAACTAATTATAATATCACCATCTAAGATGTGCAGTTATGCATCCTGATAAAAAATATTCATTAACACTTCAATAGCTTAACAGAAATTAAACATTCAGATAAAAATAAGTACTTTTGCAACAAAGCGTATTTTCATTCGTTAAGTTTTTAAATTCTGGTCACTGACCCACCTAAAAAAATTATCATTCAGTCATTTTGTCAATAAGATACAATGATTAAAGCGACAATATGAGTGAAGATAATTGTTAATTTTAAAAAGAAAAATAATGGCAATTACTGTTAATCGTAAACCACTTCATTTTTTTCCAGACCCTAAACGTGTTATTGCCCGATTTTTCATGCCTGGTGGACCCGAACGTGCAAAAAAGATTATAAGCCGGATTCTTCAGCTTTCTGAATATGATTCCCTTCAAACACTGAACCAAATACTTAGAGATTTTTCTGATAGACACCGAAATATTTCCCGTATTTTCACCAAACATTATAACCGTGTCTACCCATTGATAAAGGAATTGGGTGTTGAACCTGAAAGCCTTACTACTGCACGCATGTTATTAATTGGCTCATATTTTACACAAGAATATTCAATTGAATCGGCGGCATTTTTTAATCCTTCAATGATAGATGACCCTGACCAGGCAAATCTACAAGAAGGACAGAAACGTATTATTGTCAGTTTTCGTGCAACCGGTGAAGGTCATATCTCGTCAATTGTATTCAGGGGAGGGGTTATTGATAAACATAATCACCTTGAATTTAAAGTTCCGGGTAAGCTGGTAGATGAAGCTGAGACTATTCAACGACATTTATATCATAAAGACACATTCATATTAAAACTGAATGAAATGCAGGTTCCTAAACCTGAAATTATTGATGCGGTGATGAGCAAGTTAAATGATACTTTCGTTTATGGTGAATTACAGGGAGCCATTGCAGCAGTAAAAAATAATATTGAGTTAACATTTTCAAAGAAAAAGGTTTTCCAGTCTATCAATTGGTTGGCCAGTTCGCATTATGAAATTAGTTTTTCACTCGATACTTCCATTGGTGAAAGAGTGATTTTCCCTATAGCATCTACTGAAAGTAATGGTATTGAAGATGCACGTTTTGTACAATTTAAATATGATGACGGTCGGGTTATATATTATGCAACCTATACTGCATACAATGGATATTCAATTCTTCCAAAGCTTATAGAGACTAAAGATTTTTATAATTTTAAGGTAATGCCTATTAATGGCCAATATGCCCAAAACAAGGGTATGGCCCTTTTTCCAAGAATGATAGGTGGTAAGTATGCCATGCTTTCCCGTCATGACGGTGAAAATAATTTTGTTATGTTTTCTGATAACATTAATTCCTGGGAAGATGAGGCCATATTAATCCAGGAACCTCAGTTTCCCTGGGAATTTGTTCAATTGGGAAATTCAGGTTCTCCGATTGAAACCGAAAAGGGATGGCTTGTTCTTACTCATGGTGTTGGTGCTATGCGTCGATATTGCATAGGCGCCATATTGCTTAACATTGAGGATCCTACAGAGGTTATAGGTTATCTGGCAGAGCCGTTACTGATGCCTAATGAGACTGAACGCGAAGGGTATGTTCCAAATGTGGTTTACACATGTGGTGCAATTATTCACAACAATGAACTTATTATTCCTTATGCAATGGCAGATTATAGTTCTGGTTTTGCAACTATAGATATTAATGAATTGTTCGAAAAGATGCTCCCTGCTAAAACCAAAACGATAAAAAAAGCAATAATCAATAAGTCTGGATATCACATTTTATTAATTGAGGATGAGAAAGTAAATCAACCTTTTATCAGTCAACTATTAATAAAAGAAGGATATCAGGTTGGCATTGCATCAGATGGACTGAATGCACGTATAGAAATAAGTAAAAATCACTTCGATCTTATTCTTGCAGATATTGAGATGCCAAACTTAACTGGTTTTCAATTAATGGAATTTCTTAATGAACAGAAATTTAAAATTCCAGTAGTCTTCCTCACAACTGATTTAACTAATAAGTCTAAAATAAAAGGATTAAAATCAGATACAATAGAATACATTAAAAGGCCTATAGATAATGAACTTTTGCTTTTGCGATTAAAGAGTCTGTTACAAAACAATAAAACTTATATCGATGTTTAATCCATTTTTTCAATAAGCATGTCAGATAATACTTTGAGTGGGATGAATTAAATTGTCATTAAGCGTAAATTTTTGCTTGCGTCTCACCTCTTAAGACCATAAGGCCATTCATTGCAAGGGCGCGCATTTCATCTTCACCAGGGTAAACATAAACGGGCGCAATTTTATAAACTCTTTGTATAATCATGTTTACGAACCACTTGGAGTGTGCTATACCTCCCGTAATCAGAATGCCATCAACTTCCCCGTTGAGTACTGGTGACATACTTCCTATCTGTTTTGCAACATGATAAGCCATTGCCTCAAAGATAAGTTTGGAATGTTTGTCCCCGGCTGCTGCTTGTTGTTCTACATCGTATGCATTGTTTGTTCCCAGGTGAGCTGATAAACCACCACCTCCTAGAATCATTTTTATTACCTCCTTTTGAGTGTATTTTCCACTAAAACAGAGGCGTGCAAGATCTCCTGCAGGCAACGTGCCACTTCGCTCAGGAGAAAATGGACCATCACCGTCAAGGGCGTTATTAACATCAACGACCCGTCCCTTTAAATGAGCACCCACAGAAATACCCCCGCCAAGATGCACAACAATTAGATTCATGTCTTCGTAATTCCGCATGATACTTAAGGCATGCTCACGAGCAATAGCCTTCTGATTCAGTGCATGAAAGATTGAAACCTTTTTCAAAAGTGGATGACCAGTTATTCTGGCAAAATCACTTAATTCATCAACAACTACCGGATCTGCAATAAATGCTCTGGCACCAGGGAGTGAACGAGCAATATCATTTGCAATCAATCCGCCAAGATTACTGGCATGTTCGCCTATGGGACTGTTAAAAAGATCTCTTATCAGGGCATCATTCACTTCATACACCCCTGATGGAATAGGTTTAACCAGTCCACCACGCCCTACGATAGCCTGTAAGTTATTAAGATTAACTCCAGCATCTTTCAGCTCTTTATAAATAATATCTTTACGAAAGGCATATTGATCGGTGATTTTCTCAAATCCAGCCAATTCTTCAGTAGAGTGACGAATTGTTTTGACAAAGAGAGGATTTGTATTAATGTATACAGCAATCTTTGTCGATGTGGATCCTGGATTAATCGTTAAAATGTGAAAATCTTCCATCTGATGTTTTTAATTTTTTGCAACAAGAGCACTCAGCGCGATGGAATACATTTTAGTTAATGCAGAATCTCCCCTGGACGAAAGTATGGCAGGTACCCGGGCACCTGCAACAAAAGCTCCAAGTTCAGCTCCACAAAGTTTTGTACTTGTCTTATAAAAGATATTTCCGGCTTCTATGTTTGGAAATAAAAAACAGTCAGCATCTCCTGCAACCGGACTACCAATATTTTTTATTTCAGCTGCTTCTTTATTAATGGCCACATCTAATGAGAGTGGTCCATCAACCAAAGCCCCTTTAATTTGTCCACGCTCAGCCATTTTAGCAATGATGGCGGCATCAATACAAGCAGGCATTGCCACGAGAATTAGTTCAGTAGCTGAAATCACTGCCAATTTGGGTAATGCTATACCCAATGCATGTGCTGTTTCGATCAGATAATTTGCAATGGCTATTTTCTGTTTTAAGTCAGGTAAAGGAATAATAGCAACGTCTCCACAAATCATTAATTTTTTATAAAAAGGATTTTCGATAACAGACACATGACTCAAAATAGAACCGGGATCCATTAACCCGGTTTCCTTGTTCAGGATTGCACGCATGTATTTATCAGTGCTTAGCAGCCCTTTCATGATTAAATTTCCTTCTCCTTCGTTGATCAGTTCAACAGCCTTGGTTGCAGCTTTATTTTCATTTGTCTGATGGATAATAGTAAATTTACCTGCATCGATACCTTCAATCAGGCATATCCGCTCAATTTCAGCAGTATCGCCTACAAGTGTTCCTTCAACAATACCAAGGTCAATGGCCTTGCTTACTGCTTCAATTGTGTGTGCATCATTTGCAAAAGCCGCAATCAATCGCTTGCGGGGACGAGACTTTACAGCCTCGACTATTTGATCTAGTTTAGTGATAGACATTTTTTTGCCCTCCAAAAATTGATGTGATAATATATAGGGAGAATTATTTTCATTAAATTGCTGTATTTCAGAGTACAAAATTAGTCATAATTAGCAAGCGACCCTCTTTATCAATACACACGATATGAATCATATTAACTTATTAATTGCAATAAAAATCAATCATCTTTTGAATGCTTCTCTTACACGCATCACAAAATTCATTTCCATTAAAGGTGCGCATCAGACAATCATCAGCAGGACGGTACATTCCTTTTGCTACATATCCTCCTCCTTCATAAACACCCAGTCGAAGAGGATTAGAAGCATCAGGTTTTGTAGGGATGGGAATTCCGGGAGGCAACATTCCTTTCCATTTGTGACCAAAATCCACCAGTGTTGTCAGATTTGGTTCCCATGGCTCAACATCGAGTGGATAAAAATTATTATAAGATGTAGAAGAGTCAAAGTATTCATCAGCCAGTCCCGCGAACCCATGCCCTAATTCATGAATAAAAATTTTGGCAGCAGAACTGTTGCTGTTTACAGAAACGCAATAATCATTAAAAATACCTCCACCCCCGTATTTTGGCGAGTTAGCAATAATATATATTTGATCGTATGGAGCATTGGCTGCCATATCCCGCAAACTCTTATTATCACTTGTCATCAGATATCGTTCACTGTCGAAGGTGTAAAAAGAAGCATTGAGCAAAGTATGTTTCCAGATATTTTTGCCCGGTATATCTACACCCGATTCAGGTGAAGGAGCCATTACACAATGAATGTTGAATTTTGTTTTATTCTTATTATAGGGATCAAAAGTAAAAAGGGACTCAACAAATTTTTGACAATCTACTTTAAATTTATCCATCTCCTGCGCGCTATAACCTTCAGGAAGAATAACGATATCTATACAATTTTTAGGATCTCCACTGATATATGCATCATAAACAGGAAACTTGAGTTTGCGTTCAGGGGAGATGAAATAACTTTTAACATCGACAATATATTCAAATTTCTTATCATAAATCCCTTTACGATTTCTACTGTAAAACTCAACACGCACATCCTTTTTTGGAAATGGCATCACTACAGTTTCACTAAAACTACGATATGTCTGTACTGCTTCAGCAGTTGATTGCCATTCACCGAAAAGTGTACAATATCCGCGAGAATATACCAGCGTATTTGTAGCTATATCAAAGACTTTAAACATGTATTGGCCATATTTCATTGTATCTATGAGGTTTTCATGCGTTCCTCCCCATATTGGTTCTGTTTTTAATTCATCAATAAAATACATTTCAGTCTTTGCATCTCCGGCATGTGTGTAATCAATCCGAAGTGTTCGACTCTCAAAATACTGATCAAATCCAGATGCAAATATCCGGACCGAAGATAAAATGAGTACAATGGCTAACAATAGTTTCATTTTATTACAGATTGAATTTAGATAGCGAATTTAAGAAGTTAAATGATGCCATTTTACTTTTTTTTAACAGGTGAAAAACAATATTTTTGATTTACTTTTGATGTCAGTAAATGTTTCATTTATAACAGAATAAAACCTATCATGTTTTCGCTCAAGCTTATTTCTGCTTTAAGTAGCTGTAAATTCATACATATCAAGAAGCGCGACAGTTTCATGTTCATTTAGGACATGCAGATATTGCAATGTCTATTCTTTTAACTCCCCTTTTTTACTTTTAATGTTTAGTGTCTGAATTATTTTTTATTCACACATTTTATATTTGTCTCATAATTTTAATTTTTATTCACATGGAAATACCTTTTTCTGAATCATATAAAACAAAAATGGTGGAACCTATCCGCCGCAGTACACGCGAAGAACGTGAAATCTGGATCAAGGAAGCAAAATATAACTTATTTAACCTGAGTAGTGACAAGGTATTTATCGATCTACTTACCGATTCAGGGACTGGCGCTATGAGCGATCGGCAATGGAGTGCAATGATGGTTGGAGATGAAAGTTATGCAGGAGCTTCTTCCTATTACAAATTAAAAAATACTATTCATGATATTTTAGGATTTGAATATTTCCTGCCTACTCATCAGGGACGTGCAGCAGAAAATGTACTCTTTTCCGTTCTGGTTAAAGAGGGTGATGTTATTCCTGGAAATTCCCATTTTGACACAACCAAGGGACATATTGAGTTTCGTAAAGCAACTGCACTTGATTGTACTATTGATGAAGCAAATGATACACAGCTGGAACTTCCTTTTAAAGGAAATATTGATCCTGTTAAACTTGAAAATGCATTAAAACAATACGGAGACAGAGTAAAGTTTATTATTATTACCATTACAAATAATACTGCAGGAGGGCAACCTGTTTCGATGCATAATTTGACTGAAGTAAGACAGTTAGCTAATAAATATCATAAACTGGTTGTATTCGATTCAGCCCGTTTTGCAGAAAATGCTTATTTTATCAAAAAGCGCGAACAAGGCTATGCCGATAAAACTATCAAAGAAATTGTAACCGAAATGTTTACAAATGCAGATGCAATGACAATGAGCGCCAAAAAAGATGCCATTGTAAATATGGGTGGTTTCATTGCCATGCGCTCAAAAGAATTACATCAACAAGCAAGTGTATACAACATTATGTTTGAAGGTTTTATAACATATGGCGGCATGAGTGGTCGTGACATGAATGCACTTGCTATCGGGCTTGATGAGGGTACAGCGTTTGATTATCTTGATACCCGGATTCGCCAGGTTGCATATCTTGGCAATCGCCTCACAGAATTTGATATCCCTTATCAGAAACCATCAGGAGGACATGCTATTTTTGTAGATGCCACAAAAGTATTGAGTAAAGTACCCCGCGAAGAGTTTACTGCCCAAACCCTTGCAGTAGAATTATATTTGGAAGCTGGAATCCGTGGTGTTGAAATCGGAGCTTTGATGGCAGATCGGTGTCCTGTCACACGTGAAAACAGATACCCGAAGCTCGAAATGGTCAGGTTGGCTATTCCGCGAAGGGTTTATTCCAACAATCATATGGATGTGGTTGCAGTTGCACTCAAAAATGTATGGGATCGACGTAATGACATTAACAGAGGTCTGCGTATCATTTTCGAAGCACCCATCATGCGACACTTTACTGTTGAACTGGAAAGAGCTAAATAATCAGAACTTTCTATTGCAACAACATCATTACATGCTTAATCCATTCAATCCGGTTAATTGATTTATGGAATCCTGCTTCATTAGTATAATGGGTGCAGGATTTGAGTCTGTAATTTTAATGCTTAACTTTGCACTTTCAAAAATGAAGACGATGGAAAACAGCAAGAAAGCTGGCCGGTATCAACGCATTATCACACAATTAGAGGGATTACTGACAAAAACAAATGACATTAATTCACGCATGGCTACCATATCTGCTGTGCTACACAATAAAATGGAAGGTTTTTTCTGGACGGGTTTTTATTTTCTTACAGATGGAGAACTGATTGTTAGATTGTATCAGGGACCCGTTGCTTGTCAGATTTTAAAAAAAGATACTGGAGTATGTTGGGCAGGAATCAATCAACAGAAAACAATAGTAGTAGCTAATGTTCATGATTTCCCTGATCATATCACGTGTGATTCCCGTTCACATTCAGAAATAGTAATTCCTGTACGTGATAAAAGTGCTGCTATTGTTGGGGTTCTTGATATTGACAGCAAAGAACTCAGCACTTTTGATGAAACAGATCAGCTATACCTGGAAAAGATTGTAGGGATGATTTACGTATAAGCAACTATCAATGTCCACAATAAGAATCACAAAGGAATTTAAATTTGAAATGGCTCATGCCCTTAAGGGCTATGATGGTCCGTGTAAAAATATACATGGACATTCCTATGAGCTTTTTGTAACGGTAACCGGTAAACCGATAGATGATAGCACATCTTCAAACAATGGGATGGTTATTGATTTCAAACTACTTAAAAACATAGTAAGAGAAAATATCATTGAAGATTACGATCACGCATTGGTATTGCATAAAGAGAGTGCTGCCTTGATCAATGATGACTCAAAAGAGCTTTATGGAAAACTACTTGCTGTAGACTATCAACCTACAAGTGAAAATATGTTGATATATTTTGCGGCAATACTAAAAAATAAATTGCCATCTAATGTAAACCTCTATAGCCTGCTCCTGAGAGAGACAGTAACTTCTTTTGCTGAATGGTATGCGGAAGATAATGACTAAACCATTTGCTAATATGTTTAGCATTTAAAATCTTAAGACCTGATTTCAATTGAAATACATCAATGATTAATCCTTTTTATTATTAAACAGGTTCATCGTTCGGTCAACACCAATTGTTATGAAACTCTTTATCATTTCAACACCAATTGGAATACGATCGAGCCAGGCTTGTTCTTCCTCCTTTTTCCAGTTTCCAAGAACATAATCTACCTGCATCCCACGTGGAAAATTACTTCCAATGCCAACCCGTAAACGAGGAAAAACATTGCTCCCCATTACTTCAATAATGTCGTTCAGCCCGTTGTGTGAACCACCGCTTCCCTTTGATTTCATCCTGAATAATCCAAAGTCGAGATCGAGATCATCCGAAACCACCAGTGCCTGATTCATTTTCAATTTATAAAAGGCAAGCCAATAACGATATGCCTTTCCACTCAGATTCATATAGGTGGTTGGCTTAATCAACACGATATTTCTACCTTTATATTTTGCTTCGGCCCTCATTGCAAGGCGATCAGTAGTGAATTTCACATCCAGATCTTTCGCCAGCGCATCGAGAAGTATGAAGCCAATATTATGACGGCTATTTGCATACTCCTCGCCTATATTTCCAAGACCGCAAATCAGGTACTCCATTTTATTTGGTTTTTATGTTGGCTGATAATGTCTACAAAAATAGCGAAACCCGTAAACGGATTTCGCTATTTTGAATTATTAATCTTTCCGGGTTAATGGAATGATTATTTCTTTGCAGCGGCTGCAGCAACAGGAGTTTCCTCTACAACAGCACGTGTTGATTTTACAAATGCAATCACTGTATTCTTAGGATCCAGCAATTCAAGATTTTCGATGTTTAAATCGGTAATCTTGCAAGAGTCCATAATTTCAAGATGTGTTAAATCAACTGAAATGTCATCAGGCATTTCAGAAATAAGAGCACGAACCTTCAGCTTACGGAATTTCTTGATTAATTTTCCACCTTTTAATACACCCTGAGGAATACCGGTAAAATTAACAGGAATAGACAGAACAACAGGCTTTGCAGGATCAATTTCTAAAAAGTCAACATGTAAAATACTACCACTGACTTTATGGTATTGCGTTTCCTGGAGTACTGCGTGAAATTTTTTCCCAGCTATATCCAGATTTACTGAAAAAGTGAATGGAGTGAAGATCAGTGGACCAAAGTCAGTCTCTGGAACAGTAAAATGAATTTGTTCTTTGCCACCGTATACTACGCAAGGGATAAGACCTTTCTTGCGATTCAGTTTGGCATCTTTCTTCCCTACGTTCTCGCGAGGAGAACCGCTAATAGAAATTGCTTTCATAGTTTAACTTTAATTGTTAATTTGTAATTATAGATTTGTATTGAATAATGAACTTATTGATTCGTGATTTACCATTCGTCTTAAAACCTGACTTATCAGGTCAGCAGTCGAAAGGACTTTAATTTTCGAACTTTCCTTATGCAATGGAATTGTGTCTGACACAATTACTTCAGTAAAAGCAGACTTCTCAATTCGCTCAACTGCATCATTAGACAGGATTGGATGTGAACAAAACGCACGCACACTTGTCGCGCCGTTATCGATCATTAATTGAGCAGCCTTAACAATTGTTCCACCTGTATCAATTATGTCGTCCACAAGAATTACATCTTTTCCTTTAACATCACCAATTAAGGCCATGTTTTCGATCATATTGGCTTTTGCCCGCTGTTTATAACATATTACAAAAGGAATATCCAGACGCTTTGCATAAGCTGCGGCTCTACGCGTACCACCGGTGTCGGGAGTAGCCATCACTGCATTTGCCAGGTTCATTTTTGCAATGTAAGGAATAAAAATCGATGAAGCGAATAAGTGATCAACCGGGACATCAAAAAATCCCTGGATTTGTTCGGCATGCAAATCGATTGTAATAATGCGGTTTACACCTGCAGCAGTGAGTAAATTTGCCACTAATTTAGCTCCTATCGAAACACGGGGTTTGTCTTTGCGATCCTGACGAGCTAATCCAAAATAGGGAATTACAGCAACAATCTGTCTTGCGGAAGCTCTACGAGCTGCATCTATCATCATCAAAAGCTCCAACAGGTTCTCTGCCGGAGGCATTGTTGACTGGATGATAAATACCGTATTACCTCGAATGTTTTCTTCAAATGAAGGCTGAAATTCTCCATCAGCAAAGTCGGTAATCATAACATTCCCTAACTCTGTGCCATAGCTTTTGGCAATTTTTTCAGCTAGATAGCGTGTACTACGCCCTGAAAAAATAGTTACTTTAGATGCCATTGATTTTGATTTATTGGGTTACGACTAGTGATTGGCAAATTTACTAATAAAAATTGATGACTGAGCTATTGAATGAGAGAGAATTATGAAAAATCATTTTTTCCTTTGGATTTCTAAATAAATCCTTACTTTTGCATTCGAAATGAAAATTCGTTCTTAACAAGCCCTGATGGCGGAATTGGTAGACGCGTCGGTCTCAAAAACCGATGATCGTGAGGTCGTGCCGGTTCGATCCCGGCTCGGGGTACCCCTGAGTGAATTTAAAAACCCAATCAACTGATATTCAGTGATTGGGTTTTTTTGTTTTTGATGACTTGCACAATATTTGCACAACATCATTGCTTACTTGGTTGAAGAATACAATTCTGTTGGTTTTGTTTTCAGCTCAAATCTATTATATTGAATATTGAAAAGCGTCTTTTATCATTTGGTCATTGTTTCTTATTTATTCATCCAGGTAAATTTTACAAACATTGTCAATCCAAAGCCCACAATAGCTTCCCATATAAATATCATTTTACCGAAGTTTAATTCTTTAGAATTGGGTGTAAGAAAAAAATAATCACAAATTAAGGCACTTGATATTCCAAGGATTACAATAATTATAAAAGAAGTTTTCTTATTCTCAATAGGGTAATATTTGTCAATTATGAATGTAAATAATAATGAGGATATTATTCCTACCACTACAACACCTGTTTTATCAGAATACGAATTGTTTGTAATTCCAAGCCCAAATCCTAGGCCCAAGGTGAAAATACATATTAATGTCATTAAAAATGGAAGTGTTACTAATGCAATTATTTGTTTTCTGGATTGATCAAAATGAGGGATTGTCAACGCTAAACCAAATAACATTCCGGGCGTAAATAAAATAATTGCAGGATGTGAAAAGGAATTAACAAACGACGTTATAAAGCCTGCTAAAAGAATAAGTCCGTAAACTGTTATTCTTTTTTTAATATTACTTTTCAAAAAATCCATTGTTTTCATGGTCTTTTATCATACTCTTATAAACAATTGGAATTATTTATTTTCTTTATATGTTTGATTTTATGCAACACCCAAATCTTTAGACCACTAATGAGTATTTTTAATATAAGTCTCAAAATTAATGATATTTTGATGATGTGCAAGTGTATATAAAAGGAAATGTGGTTATGACAATTTATAGTACTCCCCAAAAACTGGACCACTGATTAAATTAAAAAATGAACTAATTTTATCAGTACCATTATGAAACAAACTAGAAGAAAGTTTTCGGGAGA
>Ga0209125_1001453_pt1 | contig 22087 bp, 23 predicted proteins | sample BarGraIncub1131A_FD_184503 | JGI IMG/M metagenome (GOLD analysis project Ga0209125, IMG submission 184503) | Arctic peat soil microbial communities from Barrow, Alaska - Barrow Graham LP Incubations 11-31A (SPAdes) (version 2) | ecosystem: Environmental > Terrestrial > Soil > Wetlands > Peat...
TTTCCTAAGCTTATGCACCCTGTTGGATTAGGTCTAGCTGCAGATATTCCTCCAAATGAAGCACAAGTTCCAATAGCTATTATTGCTTTTGCTTTCTTTGACGCTAAATTAATAGCTTCCGCTGTAGGTACCCGTATGCCTTTATATGTGGCAAATATATTATAAAAGCCCTCATCCATATTTGTTATGGCCCCTTCTACTCCTAATATAAAATCTGTATTTAAAACTTCTAAGAATTCCTCATAAGCAACTTCACCTTGTGCTTGCATAAGGCTAGGGCTAAATTTCAAATTAACCATTTCTTCCAGAAAATAAACAACATCCGGCTTATCTGCATTAAGAAAAGAAATTATATTTCCCATACAACCGTTAGCTTCTATCCATATAAAATTAATTTTTTTAGCCTCTCCATTATGAATATCCTCTATAGCCCTCTTTATTAGTTTTCTTTCATGCAAAATATCCCCTCCTTTTTATGCTTTTTAAAAAATATTTATCCTTTCTTAAATTATTAGCAATTATTTAATCTTTAACTTTTTATTTTGTATTTTTCTCATTAACCATGAACATATTTCATCTATCCCTTGATTTCTAACACAAGATGTCTCGAATGTGTCAACATTATCATTTAAAGATTTTATATCTCTGTAGAACTCTTCTTTGTTGAAATCAGTAAATTCTATTAAATCTAATTTATTTAAAATAATAACACCACTTTTTTCAAACATTAGTGGATATTTCAGAGGTTTATCATTCCCTTCTGTAGTACTCAAAACACAGATTTTTATATCTTCACCAATTTCAAATTCTGCGGGACAAACTAAATTACCTACATTTTCTATTACAAGCAGATCAGTTTTATCAAGGGTTAATGAATTTAATGCATTTTTTATCATTTCGCCGTCAAGGTGGCACGCTCCGCAAGTGTTGATTTGAATTACCGGCACACCCTGCGCCTCTATTCTCTGGGCATCTTTCGTGGTATAGATATCTCCTTCAATTACAGCAATATTTATACGGTTTTTAAGCTTAGCTATTATTCGCTCAAGTAAGGATGTCTTACCTGAACCAGGCGAACTCATTAGGTTTATTACATAAATCCCCTTCTCGTCAAGTAATTTTTTATTTTTAGCGGTTATCTCTTCATTTTTTTGAAGTATATTAGTAATTACTTTTATTTCACTCATATTTTAATCTCCTTCTATGGTATTTACATAAAGTTCATATCCATGAATAATACTAGAACAAAATTTATTACAGCAAGGACAAAGTTTATTAAAATGGTCAATTGGAAATTCTTGTTTGCAATCTTTACATTCAGCTACTGCATCTACTTTTTCTATTCCTAAAGTTGAACCTTTAAGCATTGTATCAATTATACAGATTTTGAATGCAAAGTTTAAACATTCTTGAGTAACGCCAGATAACTCCCCTATTTTTAACGATACCTTATTAACTTTAGTTAACTTATTTTCAATTGCTTTATCTGTTACTATTTTAATAACATTTTGGATTATAGATACTTCATGCATATTTGTCTCCTAATAAATTTTAGTTTCTTCTTTAATAAATATATATATGTTAAATTATCAGTTAAAATGTTTTTTTAATTAAGAACTGTGGTTACAGGAAACATATCACAAACACTTTTCATATGTTTCCTGTAATACCTCTCGTTTTATAAAGTAACCTTTAAAAGCATAATGAATAGAATAATAAAGAAGATAAATTACTTAATGGAGGAATAGGAATGCAATTAAATGGTAGTAAGACTGAAAAGAATCTTCTTAGTACTTTTGCTGGAGAATCAAGAGCAAGAAATAAATATACATTTTATGCTGAAAAAGCAGAGAAAGAGGGGTATGAATATATAGCCTCTATTTTCGAAGCTACTGCAAATAATGAAAAAGCTCATGCGAGAGAAGTTTTCAATAGGTTTCTTAAGATGAATAAAAATACAGCAGAAAATCTAAAAGATTCTGCGGAGGGAGAAGCTCACGAGAGTAACACCTTATATAAACGATTTGAAAATGAGGCCAGAGTAGAAGGTTTTATGGAGGTTGCTGATTTTTATAAAGAATTACAGGAAGTAGAAGAACATCATGAAATGAGATTTATGAAAATATATGAGAATCTTGAAGCAGGCCTGATATTTAAAAGAAACAAAGATGTAAAATGGCAATGTATGAATTGTGGATATATTCATATAGGAAAAGAAGCCCCTGATTTTTGCCCACTTTGTAAGTTTCCAAAGGCTTACTTTAAAATATATTGCGAAGACTACAAATAGGAGGATTAAATATGATAATTTACTATCCCACCTACTATTTAGTACCAGTAGCCCCATTAATACCTTTAGATGAGGTTGACTACAACCTTCGTTATAACGAAGACTATAGTGACCCTTATAACGATGAATGTGGAGCTAAGTACAACATGGAAAGAACTAAAGTGTATATACCGTATAGAAGTATACATGAAGATATTTTTTATGAGATTGATGAAGAGTATGTAAATGAATGTATTAAATAATAACATCTGGTGTAATAAATAAAAAACTAAGCACAATTAATTTATAATTGTGCTTAATTTTTTATTAAAAAGGCATGACAAAAGTTTTTCCCGTTTTAGGATTTTTAGTTATGTATACTTCAAGTCCATAAACCGCTCTAATTATATCTTCTGTTAATACTTCTTCTGGAATACCATCTTTGTAAACCCCGCAATCATGCATTAGTATCATATGATCACCATAGGCCGCTGCTATGTTCAAGTCATGGAGCACCGCAATAATTGTAATGTTTTTACTTTTATTTAACTGTTTTAATTGATTCATTATTTTAATTTGTTGATGAATATCCAGGTGAGAAATAGGCTCATCTAAAAGAATTATTCCTGTCTCTTGGGCAATCGCTCTTGCCACTACCGCCCTTTGTCTTTCTCCACCACTAAGTGTATTGATGCTCTTATTTCTAAGTTCCCAGGTGTTTGTCATTTTCATAGCATTTTTTGCTATTTCCATGTCTTTTTCACTTTCTGAGGAAAACCTAGGAATATGTGGAGTCCTACCCATAAGAACTATATCTTGTACTGAAAAGTCAAATTCAATTTCTGTGCTTTGCAATACCACTGACATCTCCTTAGCTAGAACCTTTGATTTTATTTGCGACAAATCCTTTTCATCAATAAAGATCTCACCGTTATTAATATTAAGTGATTTTGATAGTATCCTTAAAAGAGTAGTTTTACCTGATCCATTTGGTCCAAGGATTGTATAAAATTTTCCTCTTTCAATATTTATATTAATGTCCTTTAATACTTCTTGGTCGTATGAAAAGCATACGTTGTTTATCTCTATCAATTAGATCGCCTTCTTCTTCGTTTTATATAGTAAGTATATAAAAAATGGCACTCCAAAAATAGAAGTAATAATACCAACGGGTATTTCTGATGGTGGAAGTATTACCCTTGATAGAGTATCACAAATTATTAAAAATATTGCTCCCCCGAGTGCTGATAATGGTATAACCACTCTATTATCGGACCCAAAAATCATTCTAATAGCATGAGGCACTATAAGTCCTACAAAACCAATAATCCCACTTACAGATACAACTGCTGCAACCATTAAAGTACTTATAACAAATATGTATTTTTTTAATCCATTTACGTCTATGCCAAGACTTCTAGCACTCTCTTCCCCAAGTAGCATTATATTTAGATCTCTTGAAAATGTAGATATAAATAAAATTGATGGCACTGTTATTATGGATAGTAAAATCACATCACTCCAACCAGCTGTTGAAAAGCTACCCATAGTCCACATAACTATTTCTTCAATATTATCTCTATTAAAGGTCATCATTAATGAAATAATAGAAGATAATAAATAATTCGAGGCAACACCTGCAAGCAGGAGTGTAACCACTGGAACTTTTGTGCCAACCCTTGCAATATTGTAAACTATAAAGGTAGTTATTATAGCCCCTATAAAAGCACCACATGCTACCATGCTTATTCCAAAAAACTGAACTTCTTTAAGAAAAACCATGGTTATAGTAGCCCCTAGTGCAGCCCCAGATGAAACTCCAAGAATAAATGGGTCCGCCATTGGATTTTTAAAAATTCCTTGATAAGAAGCACCAACCACCGAAAGCGCAGATCCTACGAGGCAGGCCAAAAGTATTCTAGGAAGCCTTAAGTTTAAAAGTATGATTACAGATGTATATTTAATTCCACCTAATGAAAAAAAATTATTTACTATTGGAATCTTGCTCATTATAATTAATGTTGTCTGTTTTAAAGATATATTTGCCACTCCAAAGTTTGTTGCAACAATTATAACAATCAGAAGTAACAATACCCCTATTGCAAACACTCTTTTATAATAACTTTTCTTTTCTATATACGTCATGGTTATTTAACCCCTCTTATTTGAAAAGCTTAGGATGCACTAATTTTGCAATTGCCTGTAGTCCATCTGCAAGTCTTGGTCCCTGCCTAACAATAATATTCTCGTCTATTTCCAATAACTTATCACTCTTGACTGCTAACAAATCTTTATACCCAACAGTAGCTTCTATACCTTTTTTTGAATCATATAACTTAGAGCATATTAGAATATCAGGATTCTTCTCTACAAGCTTTTCAAGACTGTATTTCCAACCAATCACGTCTGCCGCTGCATTTTTTCCACCAGCCATTTCTATCATATTGCCTATAAATGTATCTTTCCCCGCAGTAAAATCACCACTTTTTCCAAAACCTGCTACATAATACACTGTTGGCTTCTTAGCGCTTGCCACCTTTTGGGTTACATATGCAACTTTCTTTTTCATTCTACTTATTATTGATTGGGCTTTTTCACTAGCATTGACAACCTGACCAAGCTTTGAGATTGTATCATATACCCCCGTAAAATTTTCTTTATCGCCAAGCACTATAACCTTTATATTAAAATCTTCTAATTTTTTTATAACATCTTTATTAAAAAGAGCCGAAGCAATAACTAAATCAGGTTTTAATTCAACAATTTTCTCTATACTAGGTTCTAATAAGTCCCCCACAGTCGGAACCTTGAGGGCCTCATTTGGGTAGTCATCATAATTGCTTCTGCCAACTAAACTTGAACCTTTACCAAGGGCATAAATTCCCTCTGTTATATTTGGTGCTATTGTAATAATCCTTTTAGGCTCTTTTTCAATGATAACTGTTCTCTTATTTGAGTCAACCACCTTTAAAGGATATACGACGACGTTTGTTTCCTTCTTAGTAGTATTAATATCCATGTTTATCGTAGCCTTATTTCCACATGAACTAAGCACAAAACAAACAAAAACTAATGAAACTAGACTTATTATTCTTTTACTTTCAAACATAAATTGCCTCCATAAATTATAATTCTTTCAGCCCTATTTAATCTTAATTGGTATGCCACAAACCACCATATACACTTCCCCGGCCCTGCTTGCAATATACTGATTTACTCTACCCGCTATATCTCTAAAAACCCTTGACATCTTATATTCCGGTACAATTCCACAGCCGATTTCGTTAGTTACAAGAATTATTGTATTTAAGCTCTTCTCTGCCTCATCTAGAAAACCCTCTACCTCTTGTAAAATTTCCTTTTCCATTTTGTCTATAGCCTGATTGTTAAGAGCATCGAAATTATCCTCTGCCCTCTCAAACATAAGATTTGTAACCATTATTGTTATACAATCTAATAAAATCGTATCAAAGTGCATTTTTTCATTATAAAATATTTGCTTTAAATTCTTATAACCTTCATATGTAGTCCAATTATCTGGTCTTCTTTCTTTATGTTTTTTTACTCTATCTTTCATTTCATCATCAAATGGAATTGAAGTTGCAATATAAAGCACCTCACCTTTAGTTTCTTTAGCTAGCTTCTCAGCATAAGAACTTTTCCCGCTCCTTGCTCCACCCGTTATGAGAACAATGTTTTTCATAGTATTCCCCTTTCTATTTTAATAAAAGCTAACTATGTAAAATTTTATGGAATTAAAAAAAACCGCACCTCAAGGATGTGGAATAAAGCAATTTAATTTCTATATATTGAATAACTCAATATTATTGTCAAATTACGCATTTTCATCCTCCCTCCGAAGATTAAAATTATAAGTGTTAGGCAGGTTTACTGGCTTTAGCATCATCTTACTCTCCAACCTTCTCAGTTTCCCAATGGCTTTTGGATTTCATTCTCTAATACAGTAGCGGTGGGCTGCAGTGGTCTTTAACCACTTTCCCTTTTAACCTCGTATTACGAGGCACCTAAAACTGATATTCAATTTTTATAAGTTTATGACAATAATCATAACATCAAGAAACTATTTAATCAATAAATTTATAATTAAATTCATTAAAAATAGTGCCTTTATGGCACTATTTTTATAATTGAAAAAATTATTTTTTATTACTTCCGTTAGCTGCTGATTGTGCTTTTATTTTATTTCTTTCTTCTTGAGTAGCATCTCCAGGACCACTAGTCATACTATGCGCTTCATACATTCTAACAGCATCACTGTTTGTAGCATCACTGCCATCTCTATTCCCTTCTTGTGGATTATTAAATTTTTTTGTTTCTTCTGAATTATTTTTATTCATAAATTTTCTCCCTTCGAATATAAAATTACACCACATTAAGTCAGTGTAAAATATAGTTTACCCATTTTACTATAAAGTATAATCAGAAAGTTTTTAAAATCAAAGCATAATTCATCATTCACATGAAGTGTGAATAATATTGAACTTATGATGGGATAATATCAAAATAGAGACAAGAACTTGATTTAAAAAATATGTTAATAATTTCTTTGATAAACTTGATTGGCTCAAGAAAGCCAAAGGACATAACATAATTGGCATAGGTGGAAGTATTACAAATATCGGAAAGATTAGTTTAGCAAAAAATAAAAGTTCACTAGAGCTATTGCATGCGTATTCTATTCTTGGGGAAGAATTTAATGAAATTTATCATAAATTAAAAAATGAAACAAATACACAGAGATTAAAAGAAAAAGGTTTAGCAAAAGAAGAAGTTAATTTTATTGTTGCTGCAGCGCAAATTGTAACTATACTAATAGATAGACTAGAGATTAAAAATATTATTTTTAGTAAGAATGGTATTAGAGAGGGACTAGTCTATAAAAATATAGACTAATACTTTCTGTTTTTTGCAGTACAAATCATTCTTAAAATCGCTATAAATTCCCACTTGCTAATAAACGAAAATTTATATTCCGAAAGTTTTTTAACCCAAAACAAATTAATAATTAAAAACATAGCACCCCCAACTAAAATCTGCCCTGGATATGTCCATAAATTATTAACTGGTATAATTATTGGCAACAAGGTAATGGCTGCTGCAGGTGGGAATGAAAATCGTAGAATGTGAAAAATAATTAAAATACAAATAATAGACAATGCCCCAGAAATCCAGATAGGCCAATGCAGTAAATAGTAGATGACATATAGCCATGTAACTCCAGAAAAAGCTGCAAAGACTAGTAATATAAAAACTAACTCGGTCTTCATATATAGTTTCCCCTTTGGTTTAGCAATTTCTACAAAAGCAACTATCAACGGAGGCGCGATAATGTAGTTCCAATGAAAATATAACGCAACTGCTGAAACCATAAGGATACTCGTAAATATCTTAGCCCAGTTTATTAATTCCTCTTGGGTGAGCTTTATTTTTTTTCTATCATTGAAAACTTCTATCTGATCGTAAGTAGTGTGATTCTTTTTGTAAGAATCATCTATTATTTTTTTACCAAAGGCTATTATTCCTGTAAGTATACATACAGACAAAGGATAATACCAGCTTTGCGTATGCATGAGAATCGGAAGAATTGCCGCTGACAATGACGGGGACACTTGCGAACCTATAATCTTTAATTGTAAAACAACAAGTACAAAGGCACCTGCAATCATTAAAAACGGTGAGTAAGGCAAAAATCTAGTTATAACCAATCCAGTCACTGCAGCAACAGTTGGAGATAGCCAAAAATGAAAGCTTTTATTTCCCCAAGCTGATTTTTTCATAACCCAAGCACCAATGGCAAGAGCCGCAATCTCAGGAAAAATAATTTCTTTCTCTCCAGTATATTCTGAAATTATACACATAACAGTGATTAACACTACAACTAAAGGAATAAATTTCTTCTTCATCATGATCTCCTTAATATTTTCTTTCATATTAATTACTCTTTAAACTTTTATGTCATAGTTATCAGGAAGATGGCTTGTATCATTCAAAGTAATTATTTTGGAACTTAACTTATCATCAAAAATTATTTTACAAACAGATGTATTACCTAAAATTATTTTATGATACATGGTCATTTTTAAGTCAAATATACCTATAAGTCCGGCTTTAATAATTCCACCATGAGCTACTATAATAATATTGTTTCCGGGGTGTTCCTTTGCAATTTTCAGAATAACCTTTTTTGCCCGGATACTTGCTTTTTTAATGCTTAAATCACCACCGCACATAGGTCCATTAACTTCATCATTTCTCCATTCAATAAACTTTTCCGGGAAATTCGCTTCAATTTCTTTTATGGTGAGGCCTTCCCACTCACCAAAATTTATTTCTCTTAAGCCTAATTCAACCATAAAAGCAGCATTGCTACTTTGAGAAATGATTTCTGCTGTTTGCCTCGCTCTCTTTAAAGGACTTGTATAAATATAATCAAAATTATTTGCAAATCTCTTATTTAGATATTGAGCTTGCAGTATACCTTTATTTGATAGATTTGTATCTTGACATCCTTGGAATTTTCCTAAAGTATTCCATTTTGTTTCGCCATGTCTTACCAATGTTACTGTTGTATTCATCACTATTCACTTCCCACTAATATTCTATTTATAACTATTATTTTCTTTTAATCGATATAGTGTAATTTTAAATATTAATTTTTGAAATTTATCTAAAGATTTATAAATAATGTGCTCATATACCACATATGGGAATATGATAGCATTATTATTTAATAAGTTCAATAAAAATCTCTCTACTCTCTTCCTTCTTTAAACAGCAACTTAAATTATTACAAATAACGTACACCTATTTTTAATAATCCATTCCTGATAATATTTTCAAAAGTTTTGAATTAATTAAAGTATTGATATTATCTATTATTTGTATCATAATATATGAATACAACAATATAAATATGAAATTATTTTTAGAAAGAGGTTAAAGATTATGGACAATAATTATATGGAATATAATGAAACCGCAGAAATGCTTAAAGTAATAGCCCATCCGGTAAGGTTATGTATTATTAATGGATTACTTGGAGAGGGGTCATGTAATGTAGGTCACATGCAAGATTGTTTAGGTATTCCTCAATCTACTTTATCGCAACATCTGCAGAAATTAAGAATGGCAAAATTAATTATAGGTAAAAGAAATGGACTAGAAATTAATTACAGTATTTGTGATGAACGAGTTAAAGAATTAGTTAAATTTCTTTTTAGAACTAAGGTTTAATATGGTTTTAAAGAAATAGTCCATCTATAAATATAATGTGATATGCTCCCCCTAAAGTGGACAGATTAAAAAATAAAAATCTGTTACTGAAAGGGGAGTACTTTTTTAATATAGTTATTTGCAAAATGGTGAAAACTATATATAATTTAATTAAGAATAATATTAGGAGTGATAATATGAACCCAGTAGCGTTTTATGTTTTTGGATTTAGTATAAGGTGGTATGGAATATTTATAGCAGCGGGAATGGCACTAGCTATAATGTTAATACAATATACCTGTAAATATAGAGAAGTGAATTATGAATCTCTTTTAGATGTAGTGCTTATCTCTCTCCCAATAGGTATTATAGGTGCAAGGCTATATTACGTAGCTTTTGAGTTTAACAATTATAAAGATAATCTATTAGAAGTATTTAATATTCGCGGAGGCGGACTTGCAATTCATGGTGGAATTCTATTTGCCTTAATATCTGCATTTATAATTGCAAAGCATAAGAATATGAGTTTCTTTAAAATGGCAGATGTTACAGCCCCCGCAATTATCCTTGCTCAAGCAATTGGACGATGGGGAAATTTCTTTAATTCTGAAGCCCATGGTGGTCCTGTATCCTTTGACTTTATTAAGAATTTTCCATACTTCATACAACAAGGTATGCATATAGATGGAATTTATTATCATCCCACCTTTTTATATGAATCTTTATGGGATTTAACTGTGTTTGTAATACTAATGATTATTTTAAGAAAATCTAAACAAGTTGGAATTGTGTTTTTCACATATATCGGCCTATATTCAATTGGTAGATTCTTTATAGAGGGTTTAAGAACAGATAGCCTAATGATTGGCTCTTTCAGAATTGCACAGCTAGTAAGTTTATCTGGAATTTTAATTTGGGTGGTATATTTAATTATATGTAAGTATAAAAAAAAATAGTTGGATAGCTTTATCCAACTATTTTTTCCATTTAATTAATTTTATTTTAAAAATTAAGAACTGCAAAATAAATACAGCAAATACTATTGATACCATTATAAAGTAACTTAATCAATATGTTTACTTATAAAAACAAAAGGCACAAATCGATAACAAATCCTTTTTGTTGTTTTATACTAAAGTTTAGTAAATGTAGTCATACGGCATTTAGGGCATGGACGTAATGTATCAGTATCTTTTTCTAAATTAACTATTTCTCCACAAGTATTACATTTATAAGAACCTTTACCTGGTCTTTCTCCTGATTTATGCATTAATATCATCTCCTCACACTAATAAGTATTCGATACTATTTTGTAAAACCCTGCAATAAACGAAGTATTTATGTAATTTTATAAAATATAATAAGATATTTTCTTACTTACTAATATTAAATAATTATATAGATATCATTATTTGCTTATATTGAATCTTGTTGGTAATTAAATCTACTGTAACCTCATAATAACTCCCATAATTATTAATACTAATACAATTACCACCCTTTCCGCTAATTAGAAAAGGTACATTATCGGTATTACGAATAAAATTAAATTCGCTTTTTTTCATAGTATGCATATGATGTGAAAAAATAGCACATACCTTGACATTTAAGTTTACACTATCTCTAAATATTTTTTCTTGATCACATTGCAAATAATGATAATCACTTTGTGGTAAACCATCATTGCAGCCTTTAATTCTAAATGGATTATGAAAATCAATCAAATAAATATCTTCAGAATTCATTCCTTTTAGTAAATCAATATCTTCATTTTCTTTAGATGAAAAATAAGAATATATAACTGGTTCTTTATCTATTGGACCAAAACAATAATGTGTGTTTAGATATATATATCTTACATTTGTTCCAGGTATATGAATTTTATCTCTAGTATTTCCAATGAATTTCTCAAAATTTTTCGAATCAGGTTTTGGTTTTGATATATCATAATCATGATTTCCTATAGAAATGAAAATCGGCATACCTTTATGTATCAGCTCGTCATACGTTAATTTATGAAAAAGTCGAAAACTTGCTTCATCCTTTCCATTATCAACTGCATCACCACCATGAATTATAAAATTTGGATTGAAATAATTATTTTCTTTTCTATAATTAACCTCCAACAGAATTTTCTTGTACAGATATGCATTTGGTCCAAGAGACCCATCCGTATTAGATATTACGTGGCTATCACCTAAAACAATAATCCTTAATATTTTTTCAGTAATTGGTTTACTCTTAAGTAGTTCCTTTGATATATAATTTAACGGTTTTATATTTGAATGCATCAAGAAAATCACCTTCTTTTTAATATTATACAACAAAAAAAACAAATATTAAATTTTTTAATAACATTGATTTTATTATGATTTTAATTTTATTATCCCACAAAAATTATATTTTATTAAGCTCCATAACTATATATTCTATTTAACATGTGGTAAAATTGCTACAAGATAGTATAGTATAAATTATTTTGCAATCTAAATTATATATTTACATCGCTTACTATCCTAATTAGAAAAAATATTAATATATAATTGTTATAGATTGTTTACAATATTGACACCTAAATATAATAATTATTTAGTATTATATTTATTAGTACTACAGTTATTAAAATATGTCACTCAAAAAAATATAAAGTAACCTATGCAAAATATCGTATATAAAAATAATCACATCCGGTCAGTATTATATTGAAATTTACAGTATGGTCCTTAAGGGCGGAAATGGAGCCGATTTATTATGAAACCTGAAAACAATAATGTTACAGAAATGTCGAAAAACACTTCAATTTTTATTACCCTATGTGTTGTAGCTTCAGTTGTAGCACTCGTTGGAGTTAAAATATTGTTAACTACAATGTTGTAACTCATAGGTATTGATTTATGGTTATCTCAATGAACTACGAATTAAGGGAACTCTAATTTAATTAGAGTTCCCTTAATTCGTAGTTCATTGTAAGCATTAACAATAACTTAGACTTTGATATTACTATTGCTTAATACAGCATTTGCTTGATTTGTATTGGTTAGACCATTAGTTGTAGCACTAGTATCCGCTTGCTCTTGGACTATAGTTTGTAATAATTGAGTTAAGTCATTATTGCTATTTGAACTTGACATAATACTACTAGTACTATCATCACTTCCATCGGTACCTGTACTTGAACTGCTACTTGCATCTTGAGTTGACATAATATTCATCATTTGTTGCATTACCAATTGCTCAATCTGTTGAGCCTTTTGAGATTGTAATGATATGCTATCTAGGCCATTAACTACAGCATTCTTACTATCTGTATTAGGAACACTTGTGGTTGTATTGCTTAAAGCCTGATCTTGTTGATTATTTACCATTTGATTAAGTAAAGCTTCAAAGCTAGAACTTGAATCGTTGCCTGTTACCCCTGTTGTTGATTTCGTTCCTCCTGTACCCATAATCTTCAACAGTTGCGATATTTGATTAACGTCCAAAACTATCCCTCCTTTTTAACAATATAGTATTTATATTTACAATTTTACTCTTTATCAGAATAATTATCTACACTATATACTTATTTATAATTTTATTAAGTTCATATTCATTTTTCTCAGCCCAACTATTGAAGTCTTTGTTAGAAACACACGCAACACTTGCAAGTTCAAATAGAAGTTTTGGAACCTCCTCTTGCTTGATATCTCCATAATATTTAGCCAGCTTTGTTTTACCTATTCCAAGATTTCCACCAAAATATAATTCAAATACATTTAAAAGCTTATCTTCAATCTTTTTCTTTTTACCACAAAACCCAATTGTTCCTATTTCGTGTACAGAACAGGAATTGGGACATCCTGATATATGAACTTGTGGAAGTATATCTTTTTTAAAATTATTTTCTTTAAAATAGTTTAAAATCTCATTTAAAGTACGTTGACTTTCCAAAATTCCCATCTGACAAGTAGGAACTCCAATGCAAGCAACAGAATATTGTAATTTAGTATTTCCACCCATTCCGTTTGTTAGTTCAAGTAATATTTCAGCTTCTTTTCCATTCAAATTTCTAATGTATAACCCTTCTGACATAGCAAGTCTTATTTCAACGAAGTTCATAGTTTCTGTTTTATCAATTATTAGTTTCAAATGTTCAGTTTTTAATTGACCACCAATTGGATGAACATACACACTATATAAACCCTTTTGTTTTTGAGAAAACAGTCTAGGACTTTTTATAGAAGTATCACAACCGGTTTTGTCATAAACCACACTTTTAACATTAATTCTCAAATTATTTTTTGCCTTAACCTTTTCCAAATAACTATTGTAGCACTCTATAAATTTTTTCTCGCCCATTCTTTCCATAATATATCTTATGCGAGCTCTTCCCTTGTTTACGTAATCGCCTTCATTAATAAAAAGCTCTGTAATTGCTTCAACATGATATAAAATATCTTCTGGCTTAATTAACTGTTCTCGCTTCGCAGATAATTTTGAATTATTCCCTATTCCACCACCTAAATATACTTTAAAATATTCTATGCCGTTTTCTTTAACCGCCAAGAATCCCAAGTCAGTAGCAGTTACATGTGACTCATCCTTGTCATTACTTGAAAACGCGACTTTAAATTTTCTTGGAAGTTTATATGTATATACCTTCCGTAAAAAATGTTCACCTACAGCTAATGCATAAGGCGATACATCAAAAACCTCATTCATCTCTACTCCAGATAGTGGAGAAACTGCAACATTCCTAGGAAAATTACCGCCTGAACCCCTAGAATATAAACCTTTTTTTATACCCTCTTCCATAGCATCACAAACTTCATCAACAGTAATCCCATGTATTTGTATTGCTTGACGAGTAGTTAGATGTATACCTTCTAATTTATATTTCACTGCAAAATCATAAATTAGTTTAAGATCCTTTATAGAAGCTATTCCTGATGGTATTCTAAATCTTATCATTAACTTCTTTCCACTACGCTCGGCATAGACTCCCATTCCACCTGAAATGCCTTTAAATTCATTTTTACTTATTTCTCCATTTAAAAATTTATGTCCGAGTGCTCTAAAACCATCAATTTCACTGAGAAGAATTTCATTTAAAGTATTCATCTATATCAATCCTTTCTTATTGCAACATTATTATGGCTATAGTATACTGTTTTTTAACCAATAAGTATAATACTCTTTTTATATAATACTTATTAATATTTCTGATAGGTAGGGTGATAATTTTGATTGATGAATTAAAAACTTTTATTGCCGTTGTAGATAATAAAAGCTTCACAAAAGCTGCAAATAGCATAAACATATCTCAACCTAGTGTAAGTTTACATATTGTAACACTAGAAAAGCAATTCCATACAAGACTAATAGAAAGATCTAATAAACAAAGAACTATATTAATTACACAAACCGGAGAAATATTGTATAAAAAGGCTAAACAGATATTGTCTCTAATAGACGACACAAAAGAGGAACTTAGTAATTACCATAACTCCACCTCTGGAACTTTAAAAATTGGTGCAAGCATGACTATAGGAGAATTCTTACTGCCCTCAATACTAGGAGAATTTATTGAAGAGTTCCCAAATGTAAGACTAGACGTTGCTATTGAAAATACACATAATATTTACGAAAAATTTAAAAATTATGATATTGATATTGCTTTAACTGAAGGCACCGTTCCTGTGCATAACTATACTTTCAAAAATTTTTATAAGGATACCATGGTTGTTGTAACCCCAAACTCTTTTACCTACGATAAAAACAATGGACTTAAAACTAGCTTGTCAAATCAAACTTGGATGCATAGAGAAGAAGGCTCCGGAACTGGTGAGTATTTAAATATCTTTTTAAATACAGAAGGCATATCTCCAAAAAATTTTATTATCCTTGGAAGTAATTACTCCATTAAAGAGGCTGTTAAAAATAATTTAGGTGTAACTTTTATTTCATCTTTGGTCGTAACTGAGGCTGCTAATAACAATGAACTAAAGATTATACCTACTAAAACTAGATATAACAGATTTTTTTCCTACTTAGTTCATGAGAAAAATCTATCAAGAATTGCAACATTGTTTGTTGAAAAATTAGAAAAGTGTAAAAATATGAATGAATAATCTTAAAAAATTTTACTTGTTTTCATAAATTATACATATGCATCTCTCTATGAAAGCCTCCTATTTCCATTTATAACTTCTAAAAACACTATACAGCTAATAATGGTACTAATAGCTAGCATATGGATCGTTTTTACCCATATGTTAGCTATACACGAATATTGATAGACTTGTCACATTTATTCATAGTTTATGGAGTTTTCCAAACAGACAATCCTATGATACTATATAAGTTGTTAGTTATAATTAGTAAAAACTTGCTGCATTTATATTAATTTATTGAGGAGAGATCAAATGTTAAAGTTTAAGAATATAAGAAAGGTTTTTAAAAACAAGACCGTAATTAATGACATCAGTTTTACTGTAAACAAAGGAGAATTCGTAGTTATAGTAGGACCCAGTGGTTGTGGTAAAACCACAACTTTAAAAATGATAAATAAGTTAATTCCACCCACATCAGGAACTATATACTTAGAGGACACAAATATATTAAAAGAAGATACTATTAAGCTTAGGCGTAATATGGGATACGTCATACAGCAAACAGGACTTTTACCACATATGACTGTAGGCGAAAATATTGGAATAATACCATTTCTTGAAAAATGGCCAGAAGATAAAATTCTTGACCGAACGAATGAACTTTTAAAGATGGTAGGAATGGATCCTAATGAATACATAGATAGATACCCATGTGAATTAAGTGGAGGTCAGCAGCAAAGAATTGGAGTGGCAAGAGCCTGGGCAACAAATCCAGACATAATCCTTATGGACGAGCCTTTTAGTGCTTTAGACCCTATTACGAGAAATCAGCTTCAAGATGAATTGTTTAATCTTCAGCAAGAGTCTAAAAAAACCATAGTTTTTGTAACTCATGATATGGATGAAGCTCTTAAGCTTGGTGATAGAATTTGCATTATGAAGGACGGAGATATTCTTCAGTATGACACTCCAGAAGAAATTTTGAACAATCCTGCTAATGATTTTGTAAAAGAATTCATAGGTAAAAATAGAATATGGCAGCAGCCAGGGTTTATACGGGCTAAGGATATTATGATTACAGAGCCAATTACAACCAGTGGTAACAGAACAGTAGTCCAAGCTCTAGAAATCATGAAGGCAAACAAAGTAGACAGTTTGCTAATTATTAATCGCGAAGATAAGCTTGAGGGAATCGTTACAATAAAAGATATTATAAGGAATTACATAGGTTCTATAAAGGTAGATACTATTATGGGCCGAGAAATTAAAACCGTTAATATACATGACTCATTAATAGATATACTAAATCTAATGAATGAACTTAAAATCGGATATGTTCCAGTTGTAGATGATAGTTCAAAATTGGTTGGACTAATTACTGAAAGCAGCTTGTTAATAGTTTTAAGCAACCAGTATATTAACCAGGAGGATGAGGATTAATGGGTATAATAAATTCAATAATTAGTTTTAAAGATTTTGTAGTTTCAAGACAGAGTCAGATAATAAATTTAACACTTCAGCATATTGAATTAACTGTATTCGCTGTAGTTATAGCAATAATTGTTGGAATCCCTTTAGGTATATTAATATCTAGAGTTAAGAAATTATCAGGACCCGTTATCGGTTTTGCGAATTTGATACAAGCAGTACCTAGTTTAGCTTTATTAGGGTTTCTAATACCTCTACTCGGAATAGGTAGTACACCAGCAATACTTATGGTGTTTTTATATTCACTGCTTCCTATAATAAAGAATACATATACTGGACTTATGAATATAAATCCAGATGTAATTGAGTCATCTAAAGGCATGGGCATGACAAATAAACAAGTACTTAAATTAGTTCAATTACCACTTGCGTTCCCAATAATTATGACAGGTATAAGAATATCGGCAGTTACTGCTGTTGGACTTATGACAATTGCAGCCTTTATAGGTGCAGGTGGACTTGGATATATGGTATTCTCAGGAGTGCAAACTGTAGACAACAATATGATTCTAGCTGGAGCAATTCCTGCATGTATGTTAGCACTATTAATGGACTCCATTATAGAAAAAATTGAAAATGGCGTAACACCTCCAGGTATTAGAAAAGCAGATGGTACAATTAAACTCTCTAAGAGAAAAAAATATAAATTTAATAAAACACAAAAAATCATAGCTAGTAGTTTAGTAGTTATTTTAATAGCTAGCGGTGTATATATGTACAGTAAAAAAAGCGACACAATTGTGGTAGGTTGTTACAACAGCTCAGAGCAAATTATATTAGGTAATATGCTAGCAACCTTAATAGAAAAAAAGACAAATATGAAAGTAGAAACAGAATTAAATTTAGGGGGGTCAGGACTTGCTTATACTGCATTAAAAAATGGCAAAATAGACATATACCCTGAATATACTGGAATGAGTTTGGTTGGTATTATGAAGCAAGCACCAATTAATGATCCTGCTAAAGCTTACAAGGTTGTAAGTGATTATTATGTTAAAAACTACGGTATAACTTGGCTAAAACCTTTTGGTTTTAATGATACTTATACTTTATCTGTAAGACAAGACACTGCAAAACAGTATAATTTAGAGAGCATTTCGGACCTCGCAAAAGTAGGCGACAAACTAGTACTCGGTGCTACATTAGAATTTTGTAATAGAGCAGATGGTTATCCAGGAATAACTAAAGTATATAACCTAAAATTCAAAAGTTTTAGTTCAATTGATGGAGGACTACGGTATACAGCTATAGGTAATAAAAAAGTAGATGCTATAGATGCTTTTAGTACCGAGGGGTTATTAAAGTCATATAAACTTAAAGTTTTAAAAGATGATAAACACTTCTTCCCAAATTATGATGCTGTACCAATAGTTAATAGTAAAACTCTTGAGAAACATCCGGAACTTAAAGACATAATTAATGAATTAGGTGGTAAGATTACGGATGAAAAAATGATAGACTTAAATTATAAGGTTGATAAGCTTGGAGAAGAACCAGCAAAAGTTGCAGAAGACTTTCTACGCGAAAATAAATTAATTAAATAGTTTTCTTTCTAAATATTAAACAATTATATAGCCGATTTCTACGGTTGATGTGGAAGTCGGCTATCTTATTGTTTATAAAGCAGTATACAAAGAATTAACTAATAATATTTTAGTAATTAACCAATAATATTTAAAAATACTAATATTAAAAATAATAAATATTAAATTAACAACGTTTTTGAGTTTTAATGATATAATTGATATGGTTTGAGAATCTGACTTAATAATTTGTATTTTAAATGCTTAGAGTAAAGGGTAGGTAAGTTAATGAAAAACTATAAATTTAATTTAATTTTGGGGATCTCGTCTGTTGTAATTTTTGTATTATTGGTGATATTCACACATGGTTGGATGGATCTAATCCATCAAATGAAACATTTACAAATCCAATGGGTAATTGTAGCGGTAATTTCCATGCTTTTATATTGGATTTTTGAAGCTAAGATTTTGCAAAATGTTGTGTTTTTAACAAAGAAAGATTATAAATTTAAAGAAGCTTTTAAAGTTACTATGATAGGACAATATTTTAATTCAATTACTCCTTTTTCATCTGGGGGTCAGCCAATGCAACTATATGCCCTTACAAAACAAGGATTAGGAGCTGGTAGCTCTGGTTCAACACTGATGATTAAATTTATTGTCTATCAAGCTATATTAACTTTATATTCTTTAATCCTTATATTTTGGAAAGCAGATTTTTTCAGAAGAAATACAAACAATTTCTTTTATTTAATTGGTATAGGATTTGCCGTTCATGCCGGTGTAATTATATTCTTAATTATATTTTCAAAATATCGTAAATTAACCCATAAGGTCATGATAGTGTTATCTAAGATATTAAATAAGCTTAGACTGGTAAAAAACATATCAAAGCTAGAAATACGCATTAATGAAAACTTAGATCAATTTCATCATGATATACTAATTGCAAAACATAGCAAAGGATTGATTATTAAAGCTGTTATTTATACAATACTTCAACTAACAATATACTTTATTATCCCCTATTTTATTTACCTTAGTTTTAGTATGAAGGGTGCAAATATAGGAAGTATGCTAGCTGGAACTGCGTTTATAATGATGATAACAGCGGTTATACCATCACCAGGGGCCATGGGTGGTGCAGAAGGTGCTTTCTATATGCTGTTTGGTTTGTTTTTCGCATCTAATAATATAATGGCTGCCATATTGTTATGGAGATTAATTACATTTTACTCCTGTATAATTATTGGTTATTATGCTCTTAAGAAGAGTTAATCTAATATTATTTATATATAGAAGCTCAAAAATCCTTAGCCTAAGCTAAGGATTTTTGAGTTTCTACTCTTTTATTATATATGGTACAGTAAGTACTGCCACATTTCTATTTTTATATAACATACTCTTTATAAAATATCCAGTTTGATTATGAAGCATATTATGCCACCACTTAGTTATAACAAATTGTGATATCACAACTGTTACAGTTTCCCCATGCTTTGAAGCACGATCTTCTGATTCTATAAAGTTAATTAATGGTCCCATTACGTCTCTATACATGGAGTGTTCTATTATTAATGGAATTCCGGCATCATATTCTTTCCATTTTCTTTTTAATTTTTCAGTAGCTTCCGGATCAATTGATACATGGAAGGCAACTACATTTTGTGATAAGCATTTAGCGCAATTTAATGATTTTAGAAATGATTTATTTAATGTCCCTAAAAGTATTATTACATGTTGCTCATTATTGGTTTTCATGCCAACATTAGGCCTTTCATCTTTGGATAACCTAATTTGTTCTACTACCTTGTTATAATGATTTTTAATCTTCATCATAAAATAAACAAGTAAAGGTATTACAATACAAACTATCCACGCTCCGTGAAAAAACTTTGTTATACCTATTAGTATTACTGTAATAAACGTCACAATAGCACCCAGACCATTTATAGCCGCTTTATGTTTCCACCCGGGTGTTCTACTTCTTTCCCACTTTAAGAGCATTCCAACCTGTGATAGTGTAAATGATATAAATACACCAATAGCATATAAAGGCAAAAGCGCATGAGTATCGCCTCTAAACACAACAATTAACACACCAGCTGCTACCGCGAGTAGTATTATACCATTGGAAAAACTGAGTCTCTTTCCTCTTTGAGAAAATTGTCTTGGAACATATCCATCTTGCCCCATTAAAGAAAGTAACAACGGTAGACCTGAATAGGCAGTATTTGCGGCCATTACTAAAATTAATGAAGTGGTAATTTGCATAACGTAAAACATAATATTTTTTCCAAAAACTTGTTGACTGATTTGAGCAATTACCGTCATTTTTGTAGTAGGTACTGCACGATAAATTGTTGCTAGGAAGGATATACCTCCAAACATAAAAAAAACTAAAAAAGCTAGTAAAGCCAAAACAGCCTTTGCATTTTTTTGTGATGGTTCTTTAAAATTAGGTATGCCATTACTTACTGCTTCAACACCTGTCAATGCAGTACATCCTGAAGCAAATGCTCTAAGAAACAGGAATAGTGTGATATCACCTGTTGCCTTTGGTATAGCATACAACGCTTCTGGTGAATATCCAAAAATATAATGTCTTACAATACCAGTGACAATAAGAACTACACAAGAAATTATAAATAAATATGTTGGTACTCCAAAAAGTTTAGATGATTCCCTCAATCCTCTTAAGTTACCTATTGTCAAGATTATTAACATTATAAGAGCTATAGCTACTGTATGATGATATAAGGATGGCATAGCTGAAGTTATTGCAGCAGTTCCAGCACTTATACTAACAGCAACTGTCAGTACATAATCAACAGTAAGTGATGCTCCAGCAGTAAGTCCAGGAATTATGCCCAGATTATCCTTCGCAACTATGTATGATCCACCACCAGATGGGTAGCTATCAATAGTCTGCCTATAAGAAAAAACAAGTATAAGTAATAGTATAACAATACCTAATGCGGCATAAAACATATATTGATATGCCATAATACCTACAATGCCAATTAACACATATAAAATTTCCTCTCCTGCATAAGCAACTGAAGAGATGGGGTCACTAGATAATATAGGTAATCCCCAAAACACATTTAATTTTTCTCCTTCTAATTCCTCTGTTTTTAGCGTTTTACCTATTATTAATTCTCTTAATTTTGAAAACATATATTCACCTCCATTATAAACTTTAACAATACAATATTTCTCTATTATATAGCATTAATTTAAGGATTTCAATTTTAAATACATTCATTTAAGCTTATATAACACCAAATTAATTAATTTATTGCCAAAAATACGTCCCTATACTAATTATCTTCTTTTATGCTTGTTATAAGTACGTTATCGATAGTATTCTACACATTTTAAAATTCAGCACTTTAATTTATTTATTTTTTTACATTGTACATGCTGTAATTTTCTGTTTCTTTATTGAAACCACTACACATATTGAAAAACTACAGTAT
>Ga0209125_1001454_pt1 | contig 22080 bp, 10 predicted proteins | sample BarGraIncub1131A_FD_184503 | JGI IMG/M metagenome (GOLD analysis project Ga0209125, IMG submission 184503) | Arctic peat soil microbial communities from Barrow, Alaska - Barrow Graham LP Incubations 11-31A (SPAdes) (version 2) | ecosystem: Environmental > Terrestrial > Soil > Wetlands > Peat...
AGGAACCTGATGCTTCCAGCTTTCCGAGCGGTGGTATCCGTAACACCTTCGAAGCCCGCGGTTATACAGCATGGGATCCTTCATCACCCGCTTTCATCGTTGATGACACCCTTTGCATCCCGACCATTTTCATCTCCTATACCGGTGAAGCCCTTGACTACAAGACTCCGCTTTTGAGAGCCCTCACGGCAATAAGCAAAGCTGCTACCGAAACCTGCCAATTTTTCGATCCGAACGTAAAACGCGTTCAGGCCAACCTTGGATGGGAACAAGAATATTTCCTCGTTGACGAATCACTTTACAGCGCACGTCCTGACTTGATGCTGACCGGTCGTACCCTGATGGGTCACGAATCTTCCAAGAACCAACAGTTGGAAGACCACTATTTCGGTTCCATTCCATTGCGCGTTGCTGCTTTCATGAAGGAACTCGAATTCGAAGGTTACAAGTTAGGTTTACCCTTGAAAACCCGTCACAATGAAGTTGCTCCAAACCAGTTCGAATTGGCTCCCATCTACGAAGAATGCAACCTAGCCGTTGACCAGAACCTGCTCGTGATGGATGTCATGAACAAAGTGGCAAAACACCATAACTTTCAGGTGTTGCTGCACGAAAAACCGTTCGCAGGTATCAATGGCTCCGGTAAGCACAACAACTGGTCACTCAGCACCGATACCGGCGTGCTTCTTTACAACCCGGGTAAAAACGCTGAAGAAAATCTTCAGTTCGTAACCTTCTTAGTGAACACCCTAATGGCTGTTTACAAAAACAATGCCGTTATTAAGGCTTCCATTGCCTCTGCTACCAATGAACACCGTCTGGGTGCCAACGAAGCTCCTCCCGCCATCATTTCCGCTTTCTTAGGCAAGCAACTCACCGAAGTTCTTGACGCTCTGGAAATCTCTGAAACCGACAAAGCCATCAAGTTTGATGCCAAAGGTGTCTTCCAGATGGGTGTCGGCCAGATTCCCCAGCTTTTGATCGACAACACGGACCGTAACCGTACGTCTCCGTTCGCCTTCACAGGCAACCGTTTCGAATTCCGTGCCGTTGGTTCCTCCGCCAACTGTTCTTCCGCCATGACCGTCCTCAACGCCGCCGTAGCAGCTCAGCTTGCTGAATTCAATGTGGAAGTGAAGAAACGCATCGCCACCGGTGAAGCCAAAGAAAAAGCCATTTTCGCCGTACTCCGCACACTGATCACTGCCTCCAAAGCCATCCGTTTCGACGGTAATGGTTACAGCGACGAATGGAAAGCTGAAGCTGCCGCACGTGGTCTGGACTGTGAAGTAAGCGTACCCATTCAATTTGATGCCTTCCTGAAACCCGAAGTAATTGACATGTTCGTGAAGACTGGTGTTATGACTGAAGTCGAACTGCATGCCCGCAATGAAGTCAAATGGGAAAGCTACACCAAGAAAATTCAGATCGAAGCCCGCGTATTGGGTGACATGGCCTTGAACCACATTGTTCCGGTCGCTACCAAATACCAGTCTTCACTGCTCGATAACGTTTCCAAATTGAAAGACCTATTCGAAAAGTCCAAGTTTGAAAAACTGGCTGCCGAAAAGATTGCCCTGATTGAACAGATTGAAAACCACTTGAACACCATTCAGTCCAAAGTTGGTCAGATGGTTGACGCCCGCAAGGTTGCCAACAAGCTGGAACATGCACGTGATCAGGCCATCGCCTACCACGACACCGTTGCCCCGTACTTCAATGAAATCCGTTACAGCATCGACAAGCTGGAACTGATCGTGGACAATGAAATGTGGACGTTGCCAAAGTATCGCGAACTCTTGTTCATCCGATAGACCCTACATCCTTCATAGTTTTTTTGAGGCCATATCTGCCGCGAGGCAGAAAATTATGAAGAAGGAACCATCCTCCCGAGCGCGGGAGGATGGTTTAATTGAGTTAAGCCAGGCACTGTCCAGGCTCTGTTTTGTTAAAAAATAAGCATCTGATTTATGTTAAAGTATCCAATTGCTCAGGGACTATATCACCCCGAAAACGAGCATGACGCCTGCGGGGTGGGCTTTGTTGCCCGCATAACAGGTGAAAGAACCCACGATATAGTGGAGCGCGGTTTGCAGGTTCTGGAAAACATGAACCACCGCGGAGCGGAGGGCGCTGACCAAAAAACCGGTGATGGAGCCGGTATCCTGGTCCAGATTCCTCATGAATTCATTTTGCTGCAAGGTATTCCCGTTCCTGAACGCGGAAGTTACGGCACTGGGCTGGTCTTTTTCCCTAAAGACCAAAAGGAAAACGACCTGTGCATGTCCATGCTGACGTCTATTCTGGAAAAAGAAGGGTTAAAACTACTTGCCGTTCGCGAAGTTCCGGTCAATAATTCCATCCTTGGTGTTACCTCCCTTGCCAATGAACCGAATATCAGGCAAATCGTTGTTACCGGTCCAGGAAAACCGGAGGAACTGGAACGCAAACTATTTGTTGCCCGAAAAAAAGTAGAAAATGCAGCAGCTCAATCTACGTTGACGAAAAAGCGGAACTTTTACATTGTCAGCCTTTCCTCCAAACGTATGGTATATAAAGGGATGCTCAGTTCCATGCAGTTGCGCGAATATTTCCCCGACCTGAGTCACCCCAACTTTACTTCAGCCATTGCGCTGGTTCACTCCCGTTTCAGCACAAACACGTTCCCGACCTGGGATTTGGCACAACCCTTCCGTTTACTCGGCCACAATGGTGAAATCAATACCATCAAGGGCAACCGTTTCTGGATGCAGGCACGTGAAAGCGTTCTCAAATCGGAAGTGCTTGGCAATATGGAGGACATCTATCCGATCATCCAGTCTGGCATGAGCGATTCCGCTTCGTTGGACAATGCATTGGAATTCCTGATGATGGCTGGTTTGTCCCTGCCACACGCCATTGCCATGTTGGTGCCCGATTCTTGGAACGACACCAACTCCATTCCCGACAATGTGAAAGCATTCTACGAGTACCACAGTACCATGATGGAGCCTTGGGATGGTCCCGCCACACTGCTTTTCTCCGATGGCCGTTATGCTGGCGGTTTGCTCGACCGCAATGGTTTACGTCCCGCACGTTACCTCATCACCACCGACGATGTCATGATCGTTGCCTCCGAAACAGGTGTGCAATCCTTTCCGGCTGAAAGCATTCGTGAAAAAGGCCGCCTGAAACCAGGAAAAATGCTGATCATTGATATGCAGGAACATACCATTCAGTACGATGCCGAAATTAAGCAAAAACTTGCATCAGCCTTTCCCTATCGCGAATGGTTGGATAAGAATCGCATCAAATTGCAAAACCTATCTTCCGGTCGTGAAATCAAAAGCGATCTTCCCAACCTGAAAGCCTACATGAAGGCATTCAATTACACCAAGGAAGACATTGAACGCCTGATGATTCCAATGGCCTTGGAAGGCAAGGAACCTGTTTCCTCCATGGGTAACGATACGCCAATTGCTGTTCTTTCGGACAAGCCGCAACTCTTGTTCAGCTATTTCCGTCAGTTGTTTGCCCAGGTAACCAACCCGCCGATCGACCCCATCCGTGAAGAACTGGTGATGTCGCATTCCGCTTACTTGGGTTCACATCAGGCTAATTTACTGTCTCCCAGTGCTGAACATTGCAAGGTGGTCAAGTTAAAGAGCCCTGTCATCAGCAACACCGAGTTCGACATTCTCAACAATATCCGTTACAAACGGTTCTCCTCTGTAGTATTACCCATGCTTTTCCCACTGAAAGGCGGCGCCAAAGCGTTGGAAAATGCAGTGAACAGTCTTTGCCTAAAGGCTGAAGAAGCCGTTGAAAACGGTCACAACTACCTGATTCTTACTGATAGAGGTGTTAATACCGATTTGGTGGCAATTCCTTCACTACTGGCCGTTTCAGCTGTACACCACCACCTGATCAAATGCCGCAAGCGCATGCAGATAGACATCGTGGTCGAAAGTGCAGAACCCCGCGAAATCATGCATTTCGCCTTGCTGTTCGGTTATGGTGCCAGTGTGGTCAATCCCTACGGTGCATTAGCCGTGCTGTACGATCAGGTCAAGAACAAAGAAATACAAACCGATTTTGAAACTGCCCAAAAGCATTTCATCAAATCCATTAACAAAGGCTTACTCAAAGTGATGTCCAAAATGGGGATTTCGACCCTGCGCAGCTACCGTGGCGCTCAGATTTTCGAAGCCATCGGCATCAGCACCGAAGTACTCGACCGCTATTTCGAAGGAACGACTTCCAAAATCGAAGGTATAACCCTCGAGGATATTGCCCGTGAAGCCATTTATACGCACCAGCAAGGTTTCGGCAAGACTGAACCCACCGATCTTGAAAATACCGGTGTTTATACTTGGCGTAAGGACGGTGAACTGCATGCTTGGAATCCTGAAACGATCTCACGATTGCAGATTGCCACCAAGACGAATTCCTGGGAAAAGTACAAAGAATACGTTTCCGCAGTCGATCAGAAGGCGCATCCCATCTTCTTGCGAGACTTCCTGGCTTATAAGGGAAATGAACCAATTGATGTCAGCGATGTTGAACCCGCTTCCGAAATCACCAAGCGTTTTGTGACCGGTGCCATGTCATACGGTTCAATCAGTCGCGACGCCCATGAAGCAATGGCCATAGCCATGAATATGCTGGGTGGAAAGAGCAATACAGGTGAAGGTGGTGAAGATCCCGAACGTTACAAACCACGTCCCGACGGTACGAGCGCCCGAAGTGCTATCAAGCAAGTGGCATCCGGTCGTTTCGGAGTTACTGCCGAATACCTCGTCAACGCCGACGAAATTCAGATCAAGGTTGCACAGGGTGCCAAGCCCGGTGAGGGTGGTCAACTGCCTGGCTACAAAGTCGACCAGGTAATCGCCAAGACTCGTCACTCCATTCCAGGTATCTCCTTGATTTCACCGCCGCCGCACCACGATATTTATTCCATCGAGGATTTGGCTCAGCTCATTTTCGACCTCAAAAACGTGAATCCAGTCGCTCGCATCAGTGTGAAACTGGTGTCCGAAAGTGGTGTGGGAACCGTCGCTGCAGGGGTTGCCAAAGCCAAAGCCGACATGATCCTGATCAGCGGATGCGAAGGTGGAACGGGCGCGAGTCCTTCCAGCTCCATCAAACATGCCGGTCTGCCTGTTGAAATCGGTTTGGCTGAAACACAGCAGACGCTGGTGATGAACGGTCTTCGCGGTCAGGTTCGCCTGCAAACCGACGGCCAGCTCAAAACAGGTCGTGATATTGTGATTTCTGCCCTGCTGGGTGCTGAAGAATTCGGTTTCGCCACCAGTGCGCTGCTCGTACTCGGTTGTGTCATGATGCGTAAATGTCACCTGAATACCTGTCCGGTTGGTGTAGCTACCCAGGACGAAGCACTCCGTAAGAAATTCACCGGCAAATACATCTATTTGGTGAACTTCTTCAACTTCCTGGCTCAAGACGTCCGTGAACACTTGGCAGCCCTAGGCTACAAGTCTCTCGAAGAAATTGTCGGACGTGCGGACCTGCTGCAATTTGTTCCCAAGGCGGACAACCCGAAAATGCAGAAGCTGGATTTTTCCAAGTTGCTTTATATGCCCAAAGAAGCCAAGGAACAAGCCATCCATAATATAAAAAAACAGCACCACGACATCGACGATGTTCAGGACCGCTCCCTCATCAAGCTGGCTTCGTCCGCACTGGAGATGCAAAGCCCTGTACAGTTCGTCCGTGACATTAAAAATACAGACCGTACCGTCGGTGCCATGCTATCCGGTGAAATCGCGAAGCGCTATGGAAATGAAGGTTTACCCAACGATACCATCAGCTGCACCTTCAAGGGTTCAGCAGGACAGAGCTTCGGCGCTTTCCTGTCCAAAGGGGTTACTTTCCGACTGGAAGGCGACTCGAACGACTACCTTGGCAAGGGATTGTCCGGTGGACGTATTGTCGTGGTTCCTCCCGCAGGCACTACCTATGCTCCTGAAAACAACATTATTGCCGGTAACACGCTGATGTATGGTGCCACTTCAGGAGAAGTGTACATCAATGGTCAGGTCGGTGAACGGTTCTGTGTCCGCAACTCCGGTGCCATCACCGTGGTGGAAGGTGCTGGTGACCATTGCTGCGAATATATGACCGGTGGTCGCACCGTTGTGTTGGGTAAGACTGGCCGCAACTTTGCTGCAGGTATGTCCGGTGGTATTGCATACGTGCTCGACGAAGACGGTGATTTCGACTACTTCTGCAACATGCAGATGGTGGAATTGTCCCTGATCGAGGACATGGCTGACAACCGCGAACTCAAGAGCCTGATTTCAGCGCATTACCGTTACACCCAGAGTCCAAAGGCCAAACGCATCCTGGACAACTGGAGTGAATACGTTGAAAAGTTCATTCGCGTGATTCCAATCGAATACAAAAAGGTATTGCACGATGAAAAGATTGAAGCTATTAAAAAGAAAATTGCACAAGTAGAATTCGACTATTGATATGGGAAATCCAAAAGCATTTTTAACTATAGAACGCAAGGAAGCCGGCTATCGTCCGATTCACGAGCGTAAGACCGATTTTGGGGAAGTCGAACAAACCCTGAACAACGGAGACCGCATGTTGCAGGCCTCCCGTTGCATGGATTGCGGCATTCCCTTCTGTCACTGGGCTTGTCCGCTTGGAAACAAAATGCCTGAATATCAGGACTTGCTGTTCAAAGGAAAGTGGCAACCTGCCTACGAAATACTCGCTGAGACCGACGATTTTCCGGAATTCACCGGACGCGTTTGTCCAGCCCTCTGTGAAAAATCCTGTGTGCTGAACATCGACCACAATGCCGTGACCATTCGCGAGAACGAGGCATCCGTGACCGAACGTGCCTGGGACGAAGGCTGGATCGTACCGAAACCGCCCAAGACCCGCACCGGTAAAAAAGTGGCTGTCATTGGCAGCGGACCTGCCGGACTGGTGGCTGCTTACCGTCTGAACCGTCTCGGCCACGAAGTGACCGTCTACGAAAAAGATCCTCAGGTTGGTGGTTTGCTGCGCTTTGGCATCCCCAACTTCAAACTCAACAAAAATATCGTTGACCGTCGTCAGGAACTGTTGGTTGCTGAAGGCATCAAGTTTGTCACCAACGCGGAAGTCGGAAAGAACGTTTCGCTCAAGGAACTTAAATCTCAAAACGATGCACTTTGCATCACCATTGGTGCCGGTGTACCGCGTGACCTAAACGTTGAAGGACGTGACTTGAACGGCATTCATTTTGCCCTTGATTTCCTCATTCAACAGAACTTTAAACAGGCAGGCCTACCCTTCGAGGGACCTGGAATCAATGCCAAGGGCAAGCATGTGCTGGTCATCGGTGGTGGCGACACTGGTTCCGACTGTGTAGGAACTTCAAACCGTCAGGGTGCCATTGACGTAACTCAAATTGAAATACTTTCCATGCCTCCCGAAGGCGATAATCCCGCAACACCATGGCCCAACTGGCCCAATGTGCTTAAAACATCTTCATCCCACGAAGAAGGCTGCACGCGTCGGTGGTGCCTCACAACCAATCGTTTCATCGGAAAGGATGGACGACTGACTGGTGTTGAAATCGCTGAAGTGGAATGGGTGACCGATCCAGCAACTGGTCGTCAGAACATGAAACCAACCGGAAAGACGGAAACGTTGGAAGCCGATATCGTGTTCCTGGCCATGGGTTTCACCAATCCGGTGCATGAAGGTCTGCTCAATGAGCTCGCCGTTGATTATGATGCACGCGGTAACGTTAAGACTGGTTTTAAGAATGAAAGTTCCGTCAAAGGTGTCTTTGCTGCCGGCGATGCTGCCACCGGTGCCAGTCTGGTCGTTCGCGCCATGGCTTCCGGTCGTGATATGGCCAAATCGGTTCAGGAATACCTGAGCAAGTAAAAATTGATCTAAATGAAGTAGAGGATGTCTCAAAAGGGCATCCTCTTTTTTTGCTCGCTCAAAAATTCGTACACTTGTAGTACAAATCCATAAACCATGAAAAAGTTCGTATTTCTCCTATTTCTGCTTGTTTCTGCCAGTGTTTCCGCCATTCAATACGATTTAGTGGTGGCCAAGGACGGCAGCGGTAATTTTACTACTGTCCAAGCTGCCATCAGTTCCATCCGTGATTTCCGCCCCGAAGGCAGGACGGTCATCTACATTAAAAAAGGAGTGTACAAGGAAAAGGTGGTTCTGCCCACTCAAAAAACCGAAATCGCCTTGATCGGTGAAAGCCGTGATAGCACCATCATCACTTGGGACGACCATGCGAACATCAACAAAATGGGGACCTTTAAGACTTTTACGTTCCTAATTCAAGGAAATGATATTGTGCTGGAAAACCTGACCATCGAAAACAACGCTCCGCGCATGGGCCAGGCTGTTGCCCTGCATGTGGAAGGCGATCGGGTGGCGTTTTTCAACTGTCGTTTTCTTGGAAACCAAGACACGATCTATCTGGGTCGTGAAGGCTCCCGAAACTATTTTAGCGGTTGTTACATCGAAGGAACCACCGATTTTATTTTCGGAGCCTCAACAGCCTGGTTTGAAGGTTGCACCATTCTCGGAAAAATCAATTCCTATCTGACTGCGGCTTCCACACCAAAGAACATAGCCTTCGGTTTTGTGTTCAACCAATGTACGATAATTACTGCCGATAGCGTCAAGTCCGTTTATCTGGGCCGACCTTGGCGGGCGTACGCGTATACTTTATTTATGGACTGCAACATGACTGGAAAGATTAGACCCGAAGGTTGGAACAACTGGAGTAAAAAAGAAAATGAAGCGACCGCCCGATATGCCGAATACAAAAATGCGGGTCCCGGATCGGATCTAACCAAACGCGTGACCTGGAGCCGGCAACTCTCCAAAAAGGAAGCAAATCAGGTTAATCTGAGCACTGTTTTTGGAAATTGGAACCCATTGGTTCTAAAACCGGATTAATCTTTGTTCCAAACGAATTAATCGACGTATTTTACCAGAAATTCCACATCTTAATCCAGGTATTTGCAGACTTTTGTTTTCAGATGCCGTTAAAAACACCTTTATGAAACGCTACCTTTTACTATTCGTAGTTTTATGGGCAGGCTTATGCCTGCAGGCACAGCAAAAGGTGCGCTTCACCCATTACACGGCAGACGATGGTTTGTCTCAAAATCGGGTGATGAGCATTCTTCAGGACAAGAAAGGTTTTATGTGGTTTGCCACTTGGGACGGTCTCAATCGCTTTGACGGACGAAACTTCAAAGTATATAAAGGTTTAGCTGGTGATCCGAACGGTTTCACCAATAATCGGCTGAACACGATGCAGGAGGATTCGTTCGGCTTCCTGTGGATTTTAACCAACGACTTCCAGATTTATCGTTTTAATACGGAAAACGAAAAGTTTCAACGGCTGTCCTATAACTCCGACACGACCAAAGTGGTGGTCTCAAAGACCATCCAGTATGTTCGGATGCTTCCCGGAAATGATGTTTGCCTCCTTACCTTCACCGATGGATGCTATTTGGTCCATGTTGCCAAAGATGGACAGGCGCTCGAGAGCATCAAGTATCTGAATCGCAAGAACGGTGACCTAGCCGGTGATTTGATTCGGGAGGTTTTCAAGGATAAAAACAATCAATTCTGGTTTCTCACCGACAAAGGCATTACGCTCTACGATCCCATTAAAGGAACCTCCACCCATTTTTTTCATCAGTTTCAGGAGGAAACAGGTTTTTTCTCCCATCTGGAAACCAAAAGCAACCTTTATTTTGGTTCGGACAACGGGCAAATCTGGACCTGGTCCAAACTGCAACGCAACTTCAGGTTGGAAGATTTTCGTGCCAATGCTGCCATCAATGGCTTTTGCCCGTTAAACAACGGAAAAATCCTGATTATCACGCGAGGTGACGGCACCTTCCTGACGGATAACACGTTTAGAGTATTGTCTCATGATCAGCTACTAACTACACCAGCATTTGGTAGCAATCTGATTCATTCTTTTTATAAGGATTTGGCTGGAGATGTATGGCTGGAAGCCGATGCACCTGGAGTGGTCCTGTATGAAACCCAAAAGAACCGTTACATACGGTTTCAGCCGAAAAGTGACGAGCAATTCGGATTTGCGCAAATGCAACCCAATTTTTTTGTGGTGGAAGACAATAAAGACCATTTATGGGTGAGTCCCCGTTCAGGCGGTTTTTCTGAATTTTTCAGGAAGGAGATGACGCTTAAACCCTTCTACAACGACCCATCCGATCCAAACAGGCGTTTCTTCAATACCATGCATGCGGCGTATTACGACAAACATGGAACTCTTTGGTTGAGCACGCGTTCGCCAGGGCTTGAGAAATGCTCCATTCAGCAGTCTAATTTTAATTTCACCAATGTGCCTTCAACCCTTAAGTTGAAGGGTGGAAGTGAGGTTCGCACCATTTTTGAAGACCGGTACAAACGCATCTGGGCAGCTGACAGGGAAGGGGGGATTGTTCTTTATACAGCAAAAGGTCAGCGGATCGGATTTCTGGACAACCAAGGTTCCATCACCTCTCAACGACCCAATGCCAATTATTTTGCATACGACATTATGATGGATCGAAAAGGACGCATCTGGATTGCCAGTAAAGGTGCAGGGGTCATGCTATTGCAGGAAAAGGATCCGAATGGCAATGCGTATTTTATAACTCGTTTCATTGAATCGCTCCCGATAGCCGACCGCCCCAATTCCAACAATTTCTATGCCTTGCTGGAGGATCAAAAAGGTCGCATCTGGGCTGGTAGTTATGGTGGTGGATTGAATCTGGTGGAAGAAACGAATGGTAAATTCCGTTTCATTCATGTGCAAAACGAATTAAAGAACTATCCTATTGAGCGTTGCAAGAATATCCGCAGCCTTGCCAAAGACCGACAGGGCATTATTTGGGCTGGTACGGTCGACGGCATCGTGGCTTTTGATGCGAATTTCAGTAAGCCATCCGATATCCAGTTTTACGAATATCGTAAAATTGGTACCGATTCCAAGAGTTTGCGCCTCAATGATGTGCATTATGTCTACGTGGATGATTCCGGAACCCGCTGGTTCGGAACCTTTGGCGGTGGACTGAATAAACTGAGTGCCCAATTCAAATTAGGTCAAACTCCTGAATTTAAGGCGTATACCATGAATGAAGGTTTGCCTAGCGATATCGTGCTTAGCATTCAGGAAGATTTACAGGGCTTTCTCTGGTTGTTTTCCGAAAACAGCATCACCCGATTTGACCGTCAAACGGGTGATATGGATATTTACAACAAGAATTATGGGCTCGAAAGCGTTACCTTCTCCGAATCATCCTCCTGTCGTCTTCGTTCGGGTGAAATCTACGCTGGAACCACCAATGGTTTCTACCAGTTTAATCCCTCCAAGGTCAAGACCGCCACTTTTGTTCCCAGATTGGTATTTACCCGTTTTTTCCTGTTCAATAAGGAAGCTAACATCGGAGAAAAGAATTCGCCACTCACTAAAAATGTGGATGAAATCGGTAAGATTTCGCTTTCCAACAAACAAAATGTTTTCACCATCGAATTTGCTGCATTGGATTACCGAGCTCCTGAAAACATTCAATATGCCTACCGCCTAGATCCTGTCGATCCGGACTGGACCAAGACTCAAAAACTGAACAGTGTAAACTATACCAACCTGTCTCCAGGCAACTATGTTTTCAGGGTGAAATCGACAAACAGCGAAGGTTTCTGGATGGAAAACGAGCGTCAACTCGAACTGCACATCAGGCCTTCTTTCTGGCAGACATGGTACGCCATCGGTCTATACATCCTGTTCGGATTAGCTTTATTTGCCTTCGGGCTCTATTTCTTTACGACCATTCTACGCCTGCGTGGTAAAGTAGAAATAGAACAAAAAATCAGTGACCTCAAGATTAACTTTTTTACAGATATTTCACACGAATTGCGTACGCCACTTACCTTGATTTCAGGCCCTGTGGAACATTTGCTGACAGACGAAAACCTGACCGGTGACAATAGAATGTTGCTCACAATCGTTCAGCGCAACATTGATCGCATGTTAAGGCTTATCAATCAATTACTCGATTTCCGAAAAGTTCAAGACAAAAAAATGCAGCTCAAGGTTCAGGAAGTGCCGTTCGGACAGTTCATTACTTCGGTAGCTGCCAATTTCAATGTTTCTGCCGAGGAGAAACGGATAGACTTCAAGGTGCTTGACGACACCAACGGAGCCACGGTATGGCTGGATACTGATAAACTAGACACCATCGTGTACAATTTACTATCCAATGCGTTTAAGTTCACTGCTTCTGGCAAGTCCATCACCCTGACCAGTTTTCTGGATGGTGAAAATACAGTACTGTCCGTTTCCGACACGGGTACCGGCATTTCCGCCGATAAACAATCCCGATTGTTTGAACGTTTTTTCTCCTACGACGAGACCAGTCGTATTCGTGGAACAGGCATCGGCCTGCATTTGGTTAAGGAGCTCGTGGAAATGCATATGGGTACCATTAGTGTAACCAGCGAATTGGGCAAGGGTACCACTTTTGAAGTCCGGTTCAAGCCTGGGACAGCTCATTTCGATGAAAATGTAACGATGATTCATGCCGATGACGCTAAACCGATACAAGCCGTTTCCGATCCAATCAGACCCTTGAACAACACTCTGGATACCAATAACGAAGAAGGAAGTGCTGGAAATCAACCCTTGATGCTGGTGGTGGAGGACAATGCTGAACTTCGCAAATTCCTCACTTCTGTCCTTTCTGGGAAATACCGGGTGGCCGAAGCTGCTGATGGTCATGTTGCCTGGAACATGATGGGCAACCTGATGCCCGATTTCGTTATTACCGACTTTATGATGCCGGTGATGGATGGTCTGGAACTAACCACGCACATCAAAGAAGACGACAGAACCTGTCACATCCCAGTTATCATGCTCACTGCCAAATCAGACATGGTTACCCAGATGGAATGCATTCAGGCAGGAGTTGCCGACTTTATCGCCAAGCCATTCAGCGCCGCATATCTGGAAGCCAAGATTGAGAATATTTTGAAACAGAGGCTCACCCTTCAGGAAAAATTCCGTCATGACCTCTTTTCCATTCAATCTGTTTCTGCTGAAGGCATAAACCTGCCCTCACCGGATTCTGTTTTCATGCAGCGTATTTTCAATTTTATGGAAGAAAACATGTCGAACAGTGAACTGACGGTCGATCAGTTGGTTTCCGTCGTTGGTCTAGGCAGAACGGTATTCTTCAACAAGCTGAAAGGTTTGTTGGGTATGTCACCCATTGAATTCATCAAAGAAACCCGTATCAAACGGGCTGCACAGCTCTTGGATACCGGCCAATTCAATGTTTCGGAAGTTAGCTTCCAGATCGGAATGAACGATGCCCGCTATTTCAGCAAATGTTTCAAGCAAAAATTTGGCATGACGCCATCTGAATATAAAAACAAATCAACGCCCAAGAAACTATGAACCTACGCATGGTTAAACCTCTGATTCTGCTGATAGGACTCAGCTCGATGCCTTTTAGTAACCTCCTGGCCGGTATGACCGAGAAAAAGGGTTGGGAAATGCAAGCCCGAATTGTCGCTTCCATTCCTGAACCGAAATTCCCGGACCGAACGTTTTTGATCAAGGATTATGGTGCCGTGGAAGGCGTGGTGATGTATTCAGGAAACTGCATCAACAAAGCCATTCAGGCTTGTTACAATCAGGGAGGCGGAACCGTGGTCGTGCCAGCAGGTGTGTTTTTCACCGGCCCGATTGAACTAAAAAGCAATGTCTGCCTGCATCTTTCAGACGGAGCAACGTTGAAGTTTTCGACCAATCCGGAAGATTACAAGCCCTTTGTGATTTCCCGTTGGGAAGGTTGGGATTGCATCAATTTTCACCCGCTCATTTATGCGTATCACCAAAAAAATGTTGCTGTGACAGGGCATGGCATCCTTGACGGACAGGCCAATGAAACAAATTGGTGGCCCTGGAAAGGCAAGACCGAATTCGGATGGCAACCCGGCATCGTTTCTCAGGAATGGAACCGTGACAAGGTCTCCGGTCGTAACCGTTTGGCTGCGATGGAAAAAGACGAAGTGCCCATGTCAAAGAGAGTTATGACGGTGGAAGACCGGCTTCGTCCGCCCTTCATACAATTTTACCAGTGCAATACCGTCCTGATTTCGGATGTACACATCATCAATTCCCCCTTCTGGCTCATTCACCCCTTGCTTTGCGAAAATGTCATTGTGCGCGGTGTGACCATGGATAGTCAAGGCCCCAACAACGATGGTTGTGATCCGGAGTCGTCCAAAAACGTCCTGATCGAAAATTGCACATTCAACACCGGTGACGACTGCATCGCCATCAAATCCGGTCGTAACAAGGACGGAAAGTACTGGAATACACCCAGTGAAAACATAATCATCCGCCACTGCACTATGAAGAACGGGCACGGAGGAGTGGTGGTTGGAAGCGAGATCACCGGTGGTTGCCGTTTTGTTTGGGCCGAAGACTGTAACATGGACAGCCCGCTTTTAGACCGCATGCTTCGAATGAAATCCAACCCGATCCGTGGCGGCAAGATTGAAAACATCTTTCTGCGGAACATACGTGTGGGACAGTGTGCCGAAGCGGTTTTCCGTGTGGAAATGAAATATGAAGGCGTGGTGAGTGGACCCAATATGCCCGAAATCAGAAACGTATTCCTTTCAGACATTGTGACCAATAAAAGCGCTTATGGCTTGTGGATTGACGGTTTCGAAAACGTGACCAACGTGCACAACATCCAGATCCGGAACTGTTCGTTCAACAACGTGGCCAAGCCCAACGTTCTTGTTGGTGCCGGAAAACTGCTGTTTGAGAACTTCCGCATCAATGGCGCGCTTCAAAAATAAAAATAAATTCTATCTTCGTGGTTCAAAAATAAATAAACCATGGAAGAATCACCCAAAATTACCGGTCTCCCTTCGAACGCGTTTCGGGAACTGGAACCCGGCGAGGTCTATCAGCCACTGATGCCTGCCAATAAAAAAATGCCCGAAGCAACACCCTGGTCTGTAATTTGGGGTTTGCTGATGGCCGTACTTTTCTCGGCAGCTGCAGCATACCTCGGCCTAAAAGTCGGCCAGGTCTTTGAAGCCGCCATTCCCATCGCCATCATCGCTGTCGGCTTGTCAAGCGCCACCAAACGCAAAAACGCCCTCGGTGAAAACGTCATCATCCAGTCCATCGGTGCCAGCTCCGGTGTCATCGTGGCCGGCGCCATCTTTACGCTGCCTGCCCTCTACATCCTGCAAGCAAAGTACCCGGATATGACGGTGACCTTCCTGCAGGTTTTCATGAGCTCCCTTTTGGGCGGCATTTTGGGCATCCTGTTTCTCATCCCATTCCGCAAGTATTTCGTCAAGGAAATGCACGGCAAATATCCGTTTCCGGAAGCAACCGCAACCACGCAGGTGTTGGTCTCCGGCGAGAAAGCCGGCAATCAGGCCAAACCCTTGCTCATAGCTGGTTTGGTCGGCGGTGTATTCGACTTCGTAGTGGCTACCTTCGGCACCTGGAGCGAAACCTTCACCTCCAGAGTAGTACCCTACGGTGCTGAACTCGCCGATAAATTCAAAGTGGTCTTCAAAATCAATACTGGTGCCGCCGTTCTTGGTCTCGGCTACATCGTCGGCCTGAAATATGCGGCCATCATTTGTGCCGGTTCCGCCCTCGTCTGGTGGATCATCGTTCCTATCATGGCTCAGTTGGGGGACGGAACCCTTCAATGGCTGAACCCTGCCGTGGTGGACTCCGTCACTGGAATGTCTCCTGAAGTCCTGTTCAAAAGCTTTGCCCGCCACATCGGTATCGGTGGCATCGCCATGGCCGGCATCATCGGCATCTTCAAATCCAGAAAAATCATCATGGACGCAGTTGGTCTCGCTTCCAAGGAACTGAAAGGCGGAAAAGCACAAGACGCAGTGGTCATCGAACCCCGCACCCAACGCGATATCCCGATGAAAATCATCGTATTCGGCGTCATCGCAGCCTTGCTGGCAGTGTTTGCCTTCTTCTTTTTCGGTGTGATGGAATTCAATGTGCTCCACGCCGTCGTAGGCATTCTGGTGGTCGGCATCATCGCCTTTCTCTTTACCACTGTTGCTGCCAACGCTATCGCCATTGTCGGCACCAACCCCGTTTCGGGTATGACCCTGATGACCTTGATCCTAGCCTCCGTCATTATGGTGGCAGTCGGTCTGAAAGGCACAGGCGGCATTGTTTCGGCCCTCATCATGGGCGGTGTCGTTTGTACTGCTCTTTCTATGGCCGGTGGTTTCATCACGGACTTGAAAATCGGTTATTGGCTGGGTTCCACACCTGCGACACAGGAAAAATGGAAATTCCTTGGAACACTGGTTTCAGCCGCTACCGTCGGAGGTGTGCTCATCATTCTGAACAAGACCTACGGTTTCACGGGAAATGGTGCGCTGGTCGCTCCGCAGGCTAACGCTATGGCGGCTGTCATCGATCCGTTGATGTCCGGCACGTCTGCCCCCTGGGTTTTATACGGTGTCGGCGCCCTGCTTTCCCTCGTGCTGACGTTTTTCCGCATCCCAGCCCTCGCTTTCGCATTGGGCATGTTCATTCCGCTGGACCTCAACTTGCCGTTGCTAGTCGGTGGCCTCATTCAATGGTTTGTCACTTCCCGTACCAAAAACAAGACCGTCAATGAAGAACGCGGCGAACTTGGTACACTCATTGCTTCCGGTTTCATCGCCGGTGGTGCCTTGATGGGTGTTGTCAGTGCTGCCATCCGCTTCACAGGTGTCAATATGATGCAAACCGAATGGGTGGAATCCAATGGTGCTCAATGGGTTTCATTGGCTGCCTATGCGTTGCTGATTTGTTTCTTTGTTTGGCAGACGTTGATGAAAAAAAGGAATTAATAGATTTTATCTATTGAAACACCCAAATTGCAACGAGTATTTTTCAGTTGCGATTTGGGTGTTTTTTTATATGACTGGCAGCGCTTCCATCGTACAGCGGCATGCTCTCCGGACTGGAGAAGGACGAGGTGAAAAATATGTTGAGTGGTCAGTCGGATATTCCGACAAACCACATCCTTGTAGTCGCAGCCGTTCTAGGGCTTAAGAAAAGGGAGCTGTAGCCCCCTTTTTTTAAGATACTATTCCCACTCAATCGTTGCCGGCGGTTTCGATGAAATATCATACGTTACCCTGTTTACACCCTTCACCTTGTTGATGATTTCATTCGACATTTTGGCCAGGAATTCGTAGGGCAGGTGTGCCCAGTCTGCTGTCATGGCATCGGTGGAAGTCACGGCACGCAACGCAACAGCGTTTTCATAGGTGCGTTCATCACCCATGACACCGACGGATTGAATCGGTAACAAGATGACACCTGCTTGCCAAACCTGATCGTACAAGTTCCATTCGCGGAGACCGTCGATGAAGATGGCATCGCATTCCTGCGCAATACGAACCTTGTCTTCCGTAATATCTCCCAGGATACGCACTGCCAAACCTGGACCGGGAAAGGGTTGACGCTTGATGAGGTGTTGCATCATGCCCAACTCATTGCCTACGCGACGCACTTCGTCTTTGAAAAGTAGACGCAAGGGTTCACAGAGTTTCATTTTCATTTTGTCGGGAAGGCCACCCACATTGTGGTGGGATTTGATGACGGTACCGGTGATGGAAAGCGATTCGATGCAGTCTGGATAAATGGTGCCTTGAGCCAGCCATTTGACATCCTCTATCTTATGGGCCTCTTCATCGAAAACATCGATGAAACCCTTGCCGATGATTTTGCGTTTCTGTTCCGGGTCGGTCACGCCGGCCAGTTCTGCATAAAAACGTTTTTTTGCATTGACTCCGATGACATGAAGACCCAAATGCTCATAGTCGCGCATCACGTTTTCGAATTCGTTCTTGCGCAACAAGCCGTGATCCACGAAGATGCAGGTCAGGTTCTTGCCGATGGCTTTGTTCAATAAGACCGCAGCAACAGAGGAGTCCACGCCGCCAGAAAGACCCAGCACCACTTTGTCATCACCCAACTGTGCACGCAGACCAGCAACAGTCGTTTCGATAAATGAAGCCGGTGACCAATCTTTGGCGCAACCGCAAATATTCAGGAAGTTGTCCAATAGTTGCGTTCCTTCGAGCGTATGAAACACTTCCGGATGGAATTGCACGCCGAACGTATCACTATTTTTGATGTGGTAGGCAGTAACAGGAACATCCTTAGTGGAAGCGATGATTTCAAAATCCTCCGGAACCTGTGTGATGGAATCACCATGCGACATCCAAATCTGAGCATTATCAGAAATACCTTTCATCAACCTACAGTTCGCATTGCGGTAAGACAGGTTGGCGCGTCCATATTCGCGCGTTCCTGCCGGTTCCACTTTGCCACCTGCGTTGTGTGCCATCAATTGTGCGCCATAGCATATTCCAAGAACCGGGTATTTTTTCTGCAACTTTTCAACATCCGTTTTGAATGCCGCTTCGTCGTATACGGAGAACGGACTTCCCGAAAGGATGACCCCTTTGACATCGGTGGCATCGTAGGGAAATTTGTTGTAGGGCAGGATTTCACTATAGGTGTTCAGTTCACGTACACGTCTGGCAATCAATTGAGTGGTTTGGGAACCGAAATCGAGGATGATGATTCTTTCAGTCATAGGGGAAAGGGGGATTTTTTACCCTGCAAAAGTACGGAAAAAATTCCTAAAAAGTCGAATTCCGAGCGCGCATACCTCGCTGCTTTCGGCGAGGAGCTTCAACCTTGGTTTAGTTGATCCTTCGCTTTGGTTTGTACCAAAAACTCCCGATGGCCAATGCCAAGATTAGGCCGGAAACGATGAACGCCCAGATGTTGGCTTTGCGGGATTCGGCTTCGATGACGTAATCGTTGTAGACCATGCGGTAGGCAGTCAGCTTAAAGTTTAACGTGTCTCCTTGCATCACTACGTTTTCTTTGGGAGTGACACGACCGGGCATGCAAAGGTTGTAATTGAATTCTTTGCCGAAGTAGGAAATGAAATCTTGCTTTTCGAATTGGTCTTCGAATTTCTTCAATGGACTTTCGCCAGTTGCCCAATAAATGGAGAACGCCTTGGTCTTGAAGTAGTTGTTAAGGATTTTTTGCATATCGACGTCTTTGTCACCTTTTACTTTGGACTCGAAAATAGTGTCCTTGCATCTGGACAGACTGTCCTTGCTTACAGGCGCAGAAGCCATCAGGTCGTAGTTCTCAAGCAACAAGTCATATTGAATGTCCCAAAAGTTCTTATTGAACCAATGGTTGTATTTATCTTCCAAGCTTCCTATGGCTTCTCGGATTTCTACGCCGTTCATGCCTTTGTAAATGTTTGGTTCACCATTGAACCAATACATAGCTTCCTCCTTGGTCATGAACGAATCGATGGGTGTCTTGAAAAACGTTTTGATTTTCGGGTAGGTTTCCTTATAGGTGTAGTAGGTGTAAAACCAACGGAACTTCTTGTCCAGACTGTATTTGACCTTCATCGTGCTCCACGCGTGCGTTTTGTTCAACTTGAAGGTGCTGGCCATTTCTGCCACCGACTTGTAATCGCGTCGAAAAGTCAGTTGGAAAATCGGATTCTTCTTTTGGATTTTGTGGGTCCCCGGATCCTTTTCATTCGGCATACCAGCAGCGATGGAATCATATTCCGATTGTCTAAGAGGAAAATTCGTGTGGATTTCTGTGGAATCATCCAACCTCCAAGAAATTTTCCAGGTGGAATCGATGTCAATAGGGACGTTATTCTGGTTGGCCAGATCCTTTCCGAGCATGAAGTTCGAGCCGGCATTACTGCTGAACACTCTGTAACAGGATCCGTCCGAATTAATGACGGTCAGCATGTTGTCGGGTTCGATGCAGGAAGACAGCGCGCAAACGGCAGCAATAAATATCAAAATTCTGGTAGGCGTTTTCATTGTCTTAATTTCTTTGCAGTGGATACGATTTGTTCAATTCGTTTTCAATGGAATTCTGTTGCAGATAACACAAGTACGTTTTGATGATGCTTAAGTGATCACTTCCAAGCATTTGCATACAGGTAGAATCCAATTCGAGTTTGTTTTCAATGAATGGTTTGACGGCAGCTGATGTCATCGAGTTTTCAGCCTCGGTTTGTTGGAAAATGAAGAGTCCCAGCAAAAGCACAGCTGCTGAACTCAATGCAGCTCTGGTCCATAACAGTATTGGAGAAACTTGGTGTACAGGCTTTTTCAAAATCTGATTCATGATGCTGTCCGTCAGGTTTTCCGGATGTTGCAAGACTGGTTTTGACTCCCGAAGGGACCGAATCAGTTGTTCCATTTTATCTTCCATAAGGCTTCAATTAATAACGGTTTATTTTTTTTCGAAGCGCCTGCCTGGCCAGAAACAGGTTGCTTTTGATCTGACTGGCTGTCATGCCGGTGATCTGAACGATTTCCTCCGTTTCGAGGTCTTCCAAATCACTGAGCGTGAAGACAATCTTTTGTTTGGGCGTGAGTTCGTCCGTCAAGGTGGTGATGAGCGATCCGAGTTCGGAATCGATCATTTTTTTCTCCACATCCTCGTTCGAAATCACTTCGTTCAGTATTTCGAGCGGTAGGCTTCTGCTGAAATGTTTGCCCGATTTCAGCTTGTCGTAGCACAGGTTTGTCGCGATGGCATACACCCAAGTGCTGAACTTTCGGCTGGTGTCAAACTTTTTCAAATTCAGCCAAACCTTGATGAATGTTTCCTGAACGGCATCCCTGGCTTCCTCCTCATTGCACAGCAAACGGTACGCAAGTGAATAGATCATTGACTGATGGTATTCGACAAGCTGACGGAACGCGTTTCCGTCGTTGCGTTTGCTGGAAGCAATCAGGTCGTTCAAGGTATTTTGATCCATGCAGGATAAGCAGTTTGTATATGATACGCTAAAAGTACGGTTTGGTCGAAAAGTTTTCAGCAATTTTGGAAAATAAAATGCATTTTTTGGAGTTTAGTTGGAGTATCCCATATTTATCATTATGAAAAAACCTGCTTTGCTCTATATTTGCCTTTTTTTACTGGTTCTTGTCATGGTTTCCTGCAAGACTCCCTGCGGTTGCGGTTACTGATTAACTTGCTAACCTACTGAAAAAATATCAGTAAAAAGATGTTTTTTTCGGACAAAAGCTGTACTTTTGCACCAGATTTCAAGTACACACTAAAAATTCGATTAAAACAATGATTAAGGTAGGTATTAACGGTTTTGGCCGTATCGGCCGCTTGGTATTCCGTGCCGCTCAAGAAAGAAACGATGTTCAGATCGTTGCAGTAAATGACCCGTTCCTGGATCTCGATTATCTGGTTTACATGCTCAAGTACGACACCGTACACGGCCAATTCAAAGGTACTGCCGAAAACGTAAACGGCAAATTGGTTATCAATGGCAAAGAAGTTGCATTTTTCGCTGAAAAAGATCCTGCTGCAATTGGTTGGGGTGCTTCCGGCGCCGACTATGTAGTTGAATCCACTGGTGTTTTCACCACTACCGAAAAAGCTGGCCTTCACCTGAAAGGTGGTGCCAAGAAAGTTGTAATCTCTGCTCCGTCTGCTGACGCACCCATGTTCGTATGCGGTGTAAACCTCGAAAAATATACAAAGGACATGGACGTCGTTTCCAACGCTTCATGCACCACCAACTGTTTGGCTCCGTTGGCTAAAGTCATCAACGACAACTTCGGTATCGTTGAAGGTCTGATGACCACCGTTCACGCTGCAACCAACACGCAGAAGACTGTTGACGCTCCTTCCTCCAAGGACTGGAGAGGTGGTCGTTCCATCTTGGGCAACATCATTCCTTCTTCCACCGGTGCTGCTAAGGCTGTAGGTAAAGTTATTCCCGCTTTGAACGGCAAATTGACCGGTATGGCTTTCCGCGTACCGACCGCTGACGTTTCTGTTGTTGACTTGACTGTCCGTTTGGAAAAAGCGGCGAGTTACGACGAAATCAAGGCTGCCATCAAGAAAGCTTCTGAAAACGAACTGAAAGGTATCCTCGGTTACACCGAAGACAGCGTTGTTTCTTCCGACTTCAT
>Ga0209125_1001455_pt1 | contig 22076 bp, 23 predicted proteins | sample BarGraIncub1131A_FD_184503 | JGI IMG/M metagenome (GOLD analysis project Ga0209125, IMG submission 184503) | Arctic peat soil microbial communities from Barrow, Alaska - Barrow Graham LP Incubations 11-31A (SPAdes) (version 2) | ecosystem: Environmental > Terrestrial > Soil > Wetlands > Peat...
CTGCAACCATGGCAGGTACCAAAGAACAATTTAGTGAATTGATAAAACCGGTATATGCTTTTTTAAACGAAACACCCGACCGTGTCCCCATGTCCGATTGGTACTGGACCAGAAGCGGCGAAATGCGTGGCTTCCAGGCCCGATCTGTCGTTGGAGGAGTCTACATCAAATTGCTGAAAGAGAAACTAAAGAAATAATTAAAGAATAGCTACTTTTAATTTCAAATCTGACACCAATTACGATGCCAGAATAAATTAGTTGGAATCGGCATTTACCTAAGTAATTTTGGATTTGCAGGTTTCAATACAGGAATTTCAAACGAGGGTTTTGTTGAGAGACCTACTTGTTCAGGAAAAGATCATCAAAAAGCAGGATCGCATTTCTGAGCTTATTCTAAAACAACAATCTCGGCTTCAGAATATGGAATTGATGTCCCAATTGAATCCAAAGGCTCCGGAGGTACTTGGTTGTGCTTATGTGCTACCTCTAACTCAGGTTGAATACCAAGGTCACTATTGCATGAGCCGGGACGATGAAGCTGAAGCAATTGCCATGGCAACTACAATGAATTACGAAAAATCAGTTGGATGGTCTCCCGTTGATGTTTCTTCTAATAACGAAGGGTACGATATCCGAAGCATTGCAGTTCGAATTGAAAACCAAAGGAATTCAGTATTTCTTCCCAATGAGTGAGTGGAGGAATAAATTACTTTTAAAATTACATCGATATACGAATATAATTGGATGAAGTGAATGATGAAATTTCGATAAATTGTTTGCAATAAACCCCGAAAAAAGGGGTATATTGCAAACAATTTATAGTGGTCAAACAATGGTCGAAAGCATTAAACATACCAGTGATTTTCTAAGGGTTCTCCGCAGCAAAGGCAGATATGCCTTTAGTACAGATGATTTGATAGAGGCTGTACCTAAATCGATAAAGAATTTAAGGAAGGATATTGATCGCCTAAGGGAGAAAGGTGAAATTTTGAATATACGAAGGGATTTTTACACAATTATACCTGACGAATACCGCAACATGGGTGCAGTGCCTGTCGAGTTCTACATCGATGAGCTCATGTTGTATCTTAACAAACAATACTATGTAGGACTGTTTAGTGCCGCAATGTTTTTTGGGGCTGCCCACCAGCAACCTCAAGAATTCTATGTGATCTCGCAGTTCCCAAAACCAAGAATGGTACAAGGCAGCAACCTACTAATTAACTTCATTACAAAAAGAAAGTTCCCCGTTTATGGAATCGAGAACCGTAAAACAGATACAGGTTATTTCATGATTTCTGGTCCGGAACTGACCTTTCTTGACCTGATCTATTTTGAACAGACAATGGGGGGCTTTAACAGGATTATTACTATACTACAGGAATTATCTGAGAATATTAGTCAAAGCCGGATGAAGGAGGTCTTACAGAATGATTTTCCATTAAGCACTATTCAACGTGCAGGTTATATTTCAGAACAAGTTCTAACTAATAATAAATTAGCAACTCTGTTTGAAAACAAATTGATAAAGAAAAATACCCAATTAATTTATCTGAAACCATCAGGCGAAAAGAATGGCTTACTGAATCAAAAATGGAAAATAATGGTGAATAACCAGATTGAAGGTGATATTTATTGCAAATGACTTGGTTGGAGCTCAACTTATATAGAGAAATAATGGTATGGCTCACCAATTTTCAAAGAAAAAGGCCGCCTTCCAGACAACCTCTTCATTTTTAATTATCCCGGATTATTATTTGGTGCATCTGACCACAGCTCTGAAATAACCGATGTCTTCGGCAATTCCCATGAACGGATCCGTCATGTTAATCTCATGTTCGAGACTGCACATTCCGCTATACCCGACCTTGCGGAGCATCTTAACAAAAGCTGGGAAATCGATGATGCCTCTTCCAATTTCAATTGAATAACCCTGTTTCGTTTTTCCGGTAACATCTTTGATGTGAATGTCGAAAACGCGTGACTGGTATTTCTTCAAATCAGCGACGGGATCCTTGCCGCTTCTGGTGTCATGCCCGATGTCCAAACACATGCCGATGCGGGGATCCAGATCTTTAACGTGATTCCATACATCTTCAGCATCCGGGTAAGTCTTGATATCCGGACCATGCAGGTGAATGGCATAATGGAAATCATACTCCTTTACTTTCTTGTCCACATAAGGCAGCAATTCATAATTGGGTACCCCGATAATCAGCTTGACACCAACCTTTTTAGCATATTCGAAGGCTTTGTCGATCTCGGCTTCCGATTTCATATAAATTGGACCAACGGCATAACCAGTCACCCCTTTTTCCTTGCATTTGGCATGGAAGGCGGCAATCTGCTCATCAGTACTATTGAGCGGAAGGTGAAAATCTTTGATGCAGAGATAATGAACATCAACCTTTTGCATCGTGGCAAGCGTCTTGTCCAGATCAAATTTGAGAAAGGTATAACCTGCCATTCCAATCCTGAATTTTTCGCCTGTTTCAGCAGCCGGCTGAGGTCCGGGACGGGTTGGCGCCTGTGAAAAAGCATCAGTAGATGTACCTGTTGCAAGGACAACCATTAAAAAAAACAATACTTTCTTCATGTGCATGTAATTAATTTTTAGTTTGAATCTCTTTCAACGAATTCGAAATCAGTGTATAAAATTTTTTTCCTGGGTTATAAAGAATCAGAGGAAACAAGAAATCATAAAATGATGAAACTTTCAATGATGAATTTGACAAATTTAGTGCAAAGAATAAATATTTTGGTGTAAAAATGAATAAAAATAAAGAAGTGGTTTCCGGGTTTTATAGTATCATTGCATTGTGGGCTTAAAGCCGCTTCAACAAAATAGGATTAATTTCTCTGAGATTTTCATGCATGGGAAGAGCTTGACAGGCTCATTGAATCGGCATAAAAGCAAAGAAAGGAGGAAGAAATGAAATCCAACATGAGAGTGAATGGGAGAGGTACGTTCATCTAGCTCAAAAAACCAGGTAATAGCGGGAAATATTTCCCCAAGTGCAAAAGAAAAAAGAAAATTTAATCATGAAAAGTAAAGTATATATACTGCACAAAAATCTTTCCATTATGATTATCGCCGCACTCGTGCTGTTCGGTTGCGTGGATTCTGTTACAGCGTCGCACCCTGGACTGCGTGTGGCTATGGTCCAGATGGATATAGTGGACGGTAATCTCGCGGAGAACATGCAGCGCGCGGAGAAGAGCATTCGGGAAGCGGCAGGGAAGAAGGTCGATATGGTCTGTCTGCCAGAGGCTGCTGATTTCGGGTGGTGCTACCAGCAGGCGCGCAGCAATGCACTCCCGATCCCTGGCAAATATACAGACTTCCTTTCCGGACTCGCGAAAGAACTCAAAGTCTGGATATCCGCCGGATGCCTCGAAAAAGACGGTGACAAAACCTACAACTCCGCCGTCATTATCGACCGTACGGGCAAGATCGTGCTCAAGCACAGGAAGATCAACACACTCCCGAATCTTACAGCGCACCTCTATGACCCTGGAAGCACTGACGATATTAAAGTGGTCGATACCGAGTTTGGCCGCATAGGGCTCACCATTTGTGCCGACAATTTTAACATTGAAAATCCCCAAAAGGTCGCGAACCTTGGTGCGTGGCTGCTGATCGCCCCACACGCTTTTGCGGCGAAAGTTAGTGACCTGGAGAACAACGCAGTCGAATATATGAACCATATTAAGGGCGTGGCGACAAAAACGAAGCTCTGGGTAATAGGCACCAACACCGGCCTTTCGTTGGTTGCAGGTGGCGAATGGAAAGGTTATCTGCACAGTGGGTGCTCGACAATCGCCGATCCAACTGGTAAAGCAGTGGCAATTGGCAAGCTCAAAGAAACTGATTTATTAATCTACGACATTCCTTCAGAAAAATAAGCAGTGAAAGCATCTTTAAATTGATTTGTTGCTTTTGTAACTTGAATCTCCTGTTTTCCTCGTTGGGACACCCAAAAGTACCTCAACTTGGCGAGAATCTCACAGATGGAATCATAATTTGATCGATTTTTCATTTATGCAATTCTCAGCGGGGTAAGTTGGCTCTGCACTGGGATTAATTTCTGAATAAGTCCAGCAGTCCTATCTGTTCATCATTTGGCAGTATAAATAGTCGGGTTTAAATATCCTGCCTGTTGACTGTGTCGATGCCTTTGATCTTCAGTAGTTTGGAAATGAGGATATTAAGGCTGTCTGTATTGTGAATGTAGACATAAAGATGACCCTCAAAGATACCGTCGTGTGCGTCCAGGTTAATGGAGCGTATGTTGATGTCGTATTCATTAGAGATGATATTGGTGATCTGGTTGGCAATGCCCTGCCGGTCGAAACCCCTGATGTACAGGTGTGTAAGGTAGGAGAGAACCTTAAATTTGTTCCAGGTTGCCTGGATGATATCTTCTCCTCTGCTAGACATTAATTTGATTGCTTCAGGACAAGTCTTGCGGTGGATAATGATTTGCTGATCTTCTTCTTCGGACACGAAACCCACTACGCTGTCGCCAGGAATCGGATTGCAGCAGGTGGCGAGCTTGTATTTGGATTGTGTGGAATCCTCGGTAAGCAGGAAGGGCTGTTTCTTATCAATTTTTGCTTCCTCTTTCTTGTCTGATGAAAAAGTTAGATTCCAAAATCTGACCAGTCTATTTTCCGATTTGATCTTCAGGACTTCATCGAGATTATCGAGTGAAACCAGTCCCATACCGATCTCGGCATAAAGCTGCTCTTTGGTATGGAAATTAAAATGGTTCAGCAGCTTCTTAAAAGTATTGGATGATGGCTTGACATTCAGCTTCACGAACTGTTCGGTGAGTTTCTTTAATCCTACCTCTATGTGCTTTTTTTGTTCCTGTTTGAACGAGTCTTTGATCTTGGTTTTAGCTCTCGCTGTGACAGCGATATTGATCCATTCCGCTTTTGGAAATTGTTTTTCTGAAGTCAGAATCTCCACTTGGTCTCCGCTTTTCAATACATAACTCATGGAAACAAGTGCGTGATTGACCTTAGCGCCGATGCAGTGATTACCCAATGCGGTATGGATGTCGTAAGCACAATCCAGCACGGTAGCGCCCTTGGGCAGCATCTTCATCTCACCTTTTGGGGTAAATACAACGATTTCCCTGCTGAAAAGGTTGAGTTTAAATTCATCCAGAAAATCGAGTGCATCCGATTCAGGATTAGCAAGCAGTTCCCTGATCTTATGAAGCCACTTATCCAACTCACTTTCAGAAGCACTGTCTCCCTTATATTTATAATGGGCTGCGAACCCGCGTTCATCAATCTCATCCATTCGCTCACTCCGAATCTGAACCTCCACCCATTGTCCTTTCGGGCCCATCACGGTTACGTGCAGCGACTCATAACCATTGGCTTTTGGAATGGTAATCCAGTCCCGGATGCGATCAGGTTTTGGAGTATAGATATCAGTTATCAGAGACAATATTTCGAAACACTGCCGTTTTTCAGATATGTTTTCCTTGGGTTTGAACACGATCCTAACGGCCATCAGATCATAGACCTCCTCAAACGAGATATTTTTGAGTTGCATCTTTTGATAGATGGAATAAATCGATTTTGTTCTTCCGCTGACGGTGAAATCGAAATGTTCATCATAAAGTTTTGCCTGAATGGGTTTCGAAAAGTCGTAAACAAGGTAATTAATCCGCTCCTCTTCGCTGTGAAGACTGAGCTCAATCTTGCGGTAAGTTTCCGGATCTTTGTATTTAAGACTCAGATCTTCCAGTTCGCATTTAATGACATAAAGTCCCAGACGGTGCGCCAACGGGGCAAAAATATAGAGCGTCTCGGACGAAATCTTCAGCTGCTTGTTGAGCGGCATGGAATCTAGCGTCCGCATATTGTGCAAACGGTCTGCAAGCTTGATCAGAATTACCCTTACGTCATCAGAAAGGGTCATCAGCATCTTCCTGAAATTAGTAGCCTGTTTGGAATCGAAACTACCGGAGAGTTTGGTGAGACCATCCACCAGCATGGAAATCTTGCTGCCGAACATCTTCTCAATGTCCTGAACCGTATATTCTGTATCCTCCACTACATCGTGTAAAATCGCAGCAACAGCTGATTTGGTACCCAGACCCATTTCGTTAACGACAATTTTTGCAACAGAAAGAGGATGAATAATATATGGTTCGCCAGACCTGCGTCTCACACCCATATGGGCGGACGAAGCGAACTGATACGCTTTTTGTATCAATTGCACATTCTCAGGAGTGAGTGGCCGGGTGAAAGATTTTAATACCTCTTCAAAAAGGTCATCGATCTCCCTTTTTTCGATTTCTGTCTGCAAAACTATTTAAGTTATTGAATGCGTAATTTAAGAAATTACACCTTCGGTTTAACAGTTCTAAATTAATTATTTATTCAAACCGAACGATTATCTTTACCAAAAATATGATCCTTTATGGAAGAACGTCCTTTGATATTGATTTCCAATGATGATGGAGTTTTCGCTAAGGGGCTGGTCGAATTGATTGAAGTGATCCGCCTATTTGGTGATATTATTGTAGTGGCTCCTGATAGTCCCCACTCCGGCATGTCGCATGCCATTACTGTCGAACGCCCATTGAGGATTTCCAAGGTCCAGGAGGAAGAAGGACTGATTGTTTATTCATGTTCAGGGACACCAGTTGACTGTGTCAAACTGGCCTGCAGTAAAATACTGGACCGGCTACCTGATTTCATAATATCAGGTATCAACCATGGTGCAAATACCTCCATCTCCATCCTCTATTCCGGAACGATGGGAGCGGCTATCGAAGGGTCGATCCATGGAATTCCTTCTATCGGATTTTCGCTCGACGACTATTCCCGCGAAGCGGATTTCACCAAAGCCAAAAAAGTGGTGGCAAGAATCTTCCAGAAGGTCGCAGAATTTGGTCTTCCGGATGGTATATGTCTGAATGTCAATATCCCGAAAGGGGAAGTGAAAGGCATCAATTTCTGCCGTCAGACCCGTGGAAAATGGATGGAAGAATTCGAAAAAAGAAATGATCCGCATGGTCGGGACTATTACTGGATGACTGGCTATTTCAATGATTCAGAAACGGAAGCTCGTGATACAGACACTTTTGCCTTAATGAACGGTTTCGTCTCGGTTGTGCCTGTCACTTCCGACCTAACTGCTTACACGTCCTTCCAGTTTATGCAAAAATGGAAATTCTGAAAAGATGAGTGCAGCATATTATGAACCGTCCGGTTTAAACCGATTTTGGCTGGGTTTCTTACTTGGGCTGGGTTTTCCGTTGATTTTCTTCCTGATCTATTTTCTGTTTAGGTTTAAGGAATTGACAATCAGTCAGTATTGGAATCTGTCGATTCATACAGGAAGAGTCGTACATGTCATCAGCCTCTCCGTTTTCCCCAATCTCATCCCGTTCATGTTTTTTGTCCGCTCTAACCGTTTCAAGTCGGGCAGGGGAGTCATGGCCATTACAATTATATATGCCCTTCTCATTTTTGCCACGAAATTCTTAACCAATCCTTCCTGAGATGAGATATTTTATCATTGCCGGAGAAGCTTCGGGCGATCTGCACGCTTCCTTCCTCATGGCCGGGATAAAAAAGAAAGATCCCGAAGCCGTTTTTAGTTTTTTTGGCGGCGAATTGATGGAGCAACAGGGTGGGACACTCTTAAAACACTACCGTGAAATGGCCTTTATGGGCTTATTAACTGTATTGATGAACCTGAGCCAGATAAAGAAAAATTTCAAAATGGCCGAAGAAAAGCTGCTGGAATTCCGACCCGACGTTTTGATACTCGTTGACTACCCTGGATTTAATTTCAGGATGGCTAAATTTGCCAAACTGCACCATATCCGGACCTTCTATTACATCTCCCCCAAAATCTGGGCCTGGCGTTCCGACCGCGTGAAACGGGTTAAAAAGTATGTGGATGAGATGTTTACTATTTTTCCTTTTGAAAAAAAGTTTTACGACAAACACAATTATAAGATCAGGTATGTCGGAAACCCAACGATCGACGAGCTGGCTCTCAGACCCAATAAGGATCAAACCTACCGGGAATTTGTCGATGAAAATGGCCTGACCGGTCAGCCGATTATTGCCTTGTTGGCCGGGAGTCGGAAACAGGAGATTCAGCTCATCCTTCCTGTACTCGTTAAGGTAGTAGCGCTATTTCCTGAATATCAGTTTGTTGTGGCCGGAGCTCCATCGATTTCGCCAGAATTGTACAGAAAATATATGCCTGCCAAAAATATTAAGGTGATTTTCGGAAAAACCTATGAATTGTTGCAGCAATCAAAAGCTGCCATGGTTGCTTCTGGTACAGCGACGCTTGAAACGGCTGTAATCCAGGTTCCTCAGGTAGTTTGTTATATCATGGAGATGGGTTGGTTGATGTCCCTTTTGAGGAAAGTGTTTTTAAAAGTTCAATGGATTTCGCTGGTCAACCTGATCATGAATAAGGAAATTGTCAAAGAATTCTTCCAGGAAAACTGTACACCTGATGCGGTTGCAGGTGAATTGAAAAGAATCCTGGATGAGCCGGATTACCGGGAAAATATGCTCCAAAATTACCGGCTCATGTTGGAAAAACTGGGACCTCCGGGATGTGCCGACCGGGCAGCAGAGGAAATGGTGGGGTTGTTGAAAAGTTGCAGTCATAAAGTGATCCCTCGTTTGAAACGAGGGATAGCAGGACTCAGGGATAGCAGGAGCGTTTGAAAAGTTTGAAAAATTTGAAATGTTTAGTTTGTTAAAAAAGGAACTGCTACAATTCTTTGGATCATTGATCGCCTATCTGATCCTGGTCGTGTTTGCGCTGATCTCCGGACTCTTCCTCTGGTTTTTCGACGGAAACATGAATATTTTATCTGGGGGTTATGCCTCAATGTCAGCTTTTTTTGACCTGGCACCTTGGCTTTACCTTTTTCTGATTCCAGCTATTACCATGCGTCTTTTTTCAGAAGAGATTCGCAGCGGAACAATGGAACTACTGTTAACCAGACCAGTATCAGTAATTCAACTAGTTGTGGCAAAGCTACTTGCCGCATTTTTTGTGGTCTTTCTAACCTTGGTTCTATCGCTGGTATACTTTTTAACGGTCTACCAGCTGGGTCATCCTATCGGGGTCATGGACGTGGCCGCGACCACAGGCAGTTACCTTGGATTGCTTTTCCTCGCACTGGTATTTCTTTCCGTCGGACTTTTTGCCTCCTCGCTATCAGAAAATCAGATCGTTGCGTTCATCATTGCCGTTCTGCTATCATTTTTTCTCTTCTCGGGTTTTGAACTGCTGTCTGATCTGACGCAAAACGTCGCCCTGTCGACTTTCCTCAGCTCACTTGGGATCTCTTCACATTATGAGTCGATCAGCAGAGGTATGCTGGATAGTCGCGACCTGTTTTACTTTCTGACTATCACGGTAGTTTTTCTTACCCTAACAGGGATGGCGCTAAAATGGAAAAGGGTAATTTTTAAGGTTCAGATTAAAAGACTTTTACCTTTTTTGGCGATATTGCTTGTTATGGTATTTCTCAATCAGTATCGCTTATTTCGCCTGGATTTTACTGCAGAAAAAAGATATACGCTCTCGTCGTCGTCCATCCGCGTACTGGAAAATTTGCAGGAAAATATGGTTGCTGAGGTTTATCTCGAGGGAGATATGCCTCCCGGATTCAGGCGTTTAAAAATTGCAATTGAGGAGAAACTTGCTGATTTACAACAATATGGCAAGCATTCGATTTATATAAGAAAGATAGATCCTTACAAAGAAGTTGCTGCTAAAGATCAAAAGGAATATTTCAACAGGTTGTTTCAGGAGGGAATCATTCCGACTGATTTAAGGATCAGAACGGAACAAGGCATTACCACAAAACTGGTTTTCCCCACAGTGGTGTTGCGTTACGGCGAGAAATCCATGGTGCTGAATGTGCTGAAAAACGATCCTTCCCAGCCTCCTGAGGAGAATCTGAACAGGTCGGTAGAGATGCTGGAGTTTGAGTTCATGAATGCTATTCGGACGCTGGTAAGGGAAAAACCCATTCAGATAGCATTTTTACAAGGACATCAGGAGGCTGACTCGCTCCATGTTGCTGATTTCTCGTCGGCCTTGTCTACCAGTTTCAAGGTCTCAAGGGTCAGTTGCGACCAGCTGTTAGTACCTTCAGAAAGCATTAAAGTCTTGGTAATTGCCAATCCGCAAAGTAAGTTTCCGGAGCGGGACAAGCTGATTCTGGATCAATACCTGATGAAAGGTGGCAAGATGATCTGGCTGATAGATCCCGTAAGAGTGAGTCTGGACAGCCTTTCGGAAGGTATGACGACGCTTGCCTTGCCGGTTGATCTGAACCTGAGTGATCAGCTGTACCACTATGGAGTGCGTTTGAACTATGATCTGATTCAGGATGCCGAGTGTCTGAAGATTAGAGTAAACACTGCTCCCATTGGTGCAACGCCCAATTATTCTCTGGCGCAATGGTATTTTTCACCCTTGCTGCATCCGCTGCAGTCGCATCCGGTCGGAAGAAATGTCAATCCGGTTGCTGCTGAGTTTCTGAGTTCAATGGATACTGTTGGCGAGAATCCTGATGTAAAAAAGAGTGTATTGCTTGGCTCTTCATCCTTCTCACGCAAAAATGAAGCTCCTATGCAAGTGAGTCTAAGGATGATAGATGTAGTTCCTTCGCGAGAGTTTTTTAACCGTTCGAATCTGATGGTAGGAATCTTACTGGCAGGAAAATTCAGTTCTGTTTTCCGAAACAGGATGACAGACCAGCTGGGGATGCCCGCTGGTTTTCAACTGGTTACGGGTAGTACGGCGACGCAGATGGCTGTGTTCTCTGACGGAGGACTGCTTTCCAATAAGGTAAGCCGGACGGCCGGAAAGGAGCCGGCAATATCCCCGTTAGGGTATGATCGTGTTTCAAAAATTACATTTGGCAACCGCGATTTCTTTTACAATCTGGTGCAATTTATGAGCGATGATGCTTCACTGGTAAGCCTGAGAGGTAAATCGTGGCAACTCAGGTTGCTGGATAAGGTGAGGGTCAGTAATCAGGGCTCGCTCATCAAATGGATGAACCTGATGCTCCCGCTTTTGCTGATCATTTTGGGCGGGGTACTATTTTCGTGGTCGCGGAAAAGGAAAAATGAGAAAGTGAAAGTTAAAAATGCTTAACGAAAAAATGTTCAGTTTGGGCAAAATTATGCGTTTATGTTTGTATATTCGTAACTTTATGGCGTAATCAATTAAATCAGCATAGAAAATGAAGTTTGTCGTTTCAAGTACCGAATTGCTTAAGCACCTAAATGCTATTAGCAGGGTGATAAGTAGTAAGAATACCTTACCAATTCTGGATAATTTTCTATTCAGTCTGGAAGGAAAGTCCCTCTCAGTGACTGCTTCCGATCTGGAAACAACACTTATTACCACAATGGAACTCGATCAGTCTGAAGATGATGGTCTGGTTGCCCTCCCGGCAAAAATTCTCCTGGAAACACTTAAAGAATTTCCTGAGCAGCCATTGTCCTTCCAGCTGGATGCAGACACCATGGGAATGAGCATTCTTTCTGCCAATGGTAAATTCTCCATTCCCGGACAAAACGGGGAGGAATTTCCTAACCAGCCTTCATTAAATCCGGAGCATTTTTCCATAAATGTTCCCCACGATGTGATGCTGAACGGGATCAATAAGACCTTGTTTGCCACGGCTGACGATGAGCTTCGTCCGGTGATGAATGGGATAAATATTGAGATTTCCCCTATCGGGATGACTTTCGTTGCCTCTGATGCGCACAAATTGGTGAGATATAAGCGTACCGACGCGATATCCGAAACCGAATCGTCATTTATCCTGCCAAAGAAACCCGCTTCTTTGTTGAAAAACCTTCTTCCGAGGGAGGAACTTGATGTGATTCTTCAATTTGATGAAAAGAATGCCATCTTCCAACTGACTGGATTTAAGATGGTTTGCCGCTTGGTGGAAGGAAGATACCCCGCCTATAATTCAGTAATTCCCACCAATAATCCTAATAAACTTCTGATTGACAGGGCTGAGTTCTACAATACACTACGCCGTGTTTCCGTTTTTGCCAACCAGGCCAGTAACCTTGTCAGGCTGAAACTAACTGCTTCAGAGCTGATAGTATCGGCGCAGGATATCGATTTTGCCATCTCCGCAGTTGAGAAAATCAAGTGTGATTTCGATGGGCAGGAAATGGAAATTGGGTTCAAATCTACTTTCCTGATTGAAATCCTTGCCAATATGACCTCTACAGATGTCAGGATGATGCTTTCAGATCCTTCCCGTGCCGGATTGTTGTTGCCTGCCGAACAGGAATTTGAACACGAGGATGTGCTGATGCTGCTGATGCCGATGATGATCAACGCTTAATGAGACTTAACTTAAAAAATCCGATCGTATTTCTTGACCTGGAGACCACTGGAATAAATGTGGTGACGGACAGAATCGTGGAGGTCGCTTTCCTGAAAATTTTCCCGGATGGCCGCGAAGAGGAGAAGTTGCTGCTGATCAATCCAGGAATCCCGATTCCACCAGAGGCGAGTGCCATCCACCACATTTATGATGCCGATGTTAAGGACGCCCCGCATTTCAGGGAAGAAGCCAGAAATCTGGCGAAATTTATCGAGGGTTGTGATCTTGCCGGTTTCAATTCAAATCGTTTCGATATTCCACTTCTGACGGAAGAGTTTCTACGCGTTGATGTGGATATTGATCTGAAGAGAAGGAAATTCGTGGATGTACAGACGATCTTTCACCGGATGGAGAAGAGAACACTGGCCGCTGCTTACAAATTCTACCTCCAAAAAGATCTCGAGAATGCCCACAGCGCTATGTCGGACACCCGTGCCACTTATGAAGTATTGCAGGCTCAGCTTGAACGATATGAAGGTGCAACCTTTGAGGAAGGCGGCAAAGTAATCGTTCCCGTTGTGAATGAAATCAATCATCTTTCGGAATTCTCTTCTTTCGACAGGAACGTGGATTATGCTGGCAGGATTGTTTACGATGAAAATGAGGTGGAAGTTATCAATTTCGGCAAGCACAAAGGAAAATCTGTTGAGAAACTGCTGAAAGAAGAACCTTCCTATTACAACTGGATCATGAATGGTGAGTTTCCATTGTATACCAAGAAAGTCCTGACCGAGATCAAACTGCGCGCGATGAACCAAAAACTATAATATCAAAGAAATTACCATGAAAATAATATGCATAGGCCGTAATTACGTTAAACATGCCCAGGAACTCAACCATGATGTTCCCACTGAACCGGTATTTTTTATGAAACCGGATTCAGCTCTTTTGAAGGATAATAAACCATTTTTCCTACCTGATTTCTCTAAAGAAATCCATCATGAGATTGAACTGGTCATTAAAATTAGCAGGTTAGGTAAGAATATCGAAGCTAAATTTGCTCACAGATATTATGATGAAATCGGGATCGGTATTGACTTTACAGCCAGGGATGTACAAAGACATCTGATTGAAAAGGGTTTGCCGTGGGAAAAATCCAAAGCATTCGACTCCTCTGCTGTTCTGGGTAAATTTCTTTCCCGAGAAGAGATTGGCGATTTGGGGAAAATACTTTTCTCTTTGAAACGAAATGGAGAAGTAGTCCAGTCGGGCGATTCACAACTTATGATTTTTCCTTTCGATACCATCATCGAGTATGTCTCAAAATATGTAACACTCAAGATTGGTGATCTTATTTACACGGGTACTCCTGCAGGTGTTGGTCCGGTAGCGATCGGCGATTGTCTGGAAGGATTTATCGGAGAGAAAAAAATGTTCGATATTCAGGTTAAATAGATTCCCCAGACCATTAACATTTCGCCTACAAGGCGGTAATGAAGCCGGATATTTTGTCTGGCTTCCTTGTTTATGAAAATTGCTGTCAATCCTCCTTGGGATGCATTCAATGGACTGGCTTCACAAAGTATCTGGCTGGCAAAGTCAATATTGGTATATGGAACCATTTTAAAAACAGCCTCTTTGGCGCACCAGCGCAGCATGAGCTCCCTGTTGGAAAGCAATCCGTTGAAAGTACAGTCGTTTAATTCTTCAGGGGAGAGAAATTTCCTCGCTGCCCGTTCTACATTTCGGGTAATCAATTCGATATCAATTCCGGGCTGAAGTTGATGACAATAATAGATCACCACACAATTGGCGGAATGTGAAATGGAAATATGTCCGGACGAACCTTGTAGCAGTGGTTTCCCGGTAGGGTCGTAAGTGATGGATGAATTGCTTCCGATCATTTGTTTCAGGAGTAACCGGGCTGCCAGCCACTCTTTTCTCCTTAGTTCATTTCTGAAGGGCAGGTAGCTATCAAGTTCATCTTCGCTTGGTCTCAGCAATAACATCAGCTGATCTGTGGTCTCATTGATCTCCCAGAATCCCAGTCTACCCTCTGAGGTGTCTTCTATGAACTTAATTCCCATTTGATTTTTTCCATTCAGTGGATTCGATCATTTTGATAACGTCCTGAGACAGGAATTGTATGACTGGCCGCAGGCTATCGTAGTTGGGTACCTCTTTAATGTACAGTGCTCCCCTGATAAAATGGGTCACGCTGTCTGTGAGGTAGAACTGCATCGGAGAAGCCGCATTACCTTTCAGGGTATAAAGCGTTCCGAATGTTCTCTTACCACGGTTGATGAAAACCTGTTCTTCAATTGAGCTGGCTTTTTGTGCGTGTTTGTACACCAGGGATCTCGACTCTTCGATCAGTTGCGGGAGATTGTGGTCAATTTTTTTGTAGCTAATATGAATCTGGGCGTGATTTCCCGGTATTTCCACTGTGACCCACTCCTTTTGATCTGGACTCAGCAGATCGGGTGTGATAAAAGCATAGCCCGGCACGAGAAAATCATAAGATAAGGGCTTGTTCATTGGTACATATACTTTATCCGGGAATGTAATCCGAAAATATCCCCTGGGTTTTGGCGACTGCTCTTTTTTGCAGGAGGACAGTGAGAGGACTAGTATAAAGACAAGCGATGGGATTCTAAAAATAAACATCAGTGGGTTTGTTTTTTTTCAGCTATCGGTTTTACCAATACCCTGATCTCTTTTATCCTTCTCTGATCGATGGCTTCAACATGGAAAATAAAGTTCTTGCATGGAATATCCTCATGAAGCTGAGGGAATTCTCCAGTAAGTTCCAATATAAGTCCGGCGAGTGTATCCGCATCACCTTTGTTATTATCGAAGATATCATCCTCACAATCAACAATTTTGTAGAAATCATTCAGCAATGCCTTACCGTCAAATAAATATTCGTCCGGTCCGAGTCTGGTAAAGAATTTCTCTTCCTCATCAAATTCGTCGCTGATGTCTCCGACAATCTCCTCGAGAATGTCCTCAAGTGTAACCAGGCCTGACGTTCCTCCAAATTCATCTATCGCAATCGCCAAATGCACCTTTGATTTTTGAAATTCTTCCAGCAGATCATCAATTTTCTTGGTCTCCGGGATGAAGAAAGGAGGTCTGATCAACTGCTGCCATTTGAATGAAATTCCCTTGGAAATATGTGGCAGCAGGTCTTTGATGTATAAAATGCCTCTTATATCGTCCAGTGTAGCGGCAAAGACAGGAATGCGGGAACATCCGGCCTCCCTGACTTTTTCAAGAACTTCCTGAAAATTGGATTTGAAATCAATGACAACCATGTCCAGACGGGAATGCATGATCTCATTGACACTTTTTGAACCAAATTTGACGATACCCTCCAGAATCTCCTTGTCGTCCGACAAGTCTTCGTGTTTAGCAAGTTTCAGGGCCTTGGAGATCTCATCTATTGACAATACCCTCCTGTGTTTGTTCATTCTCCTGTTAACGAAAGATGTTGAACCGATCAGGATGTAATTTATTGGTTTAGTGACCTTTCCCAGGAAACTGACAAACGGGGCCATCCTCAATGCGAATGTTTTCGGATAGTGCGCGGCATAAACTTTTGGTATGATCTCACCAAAGAGCAGCAGCAGAAAAGTGATGATAACAATCTGGAAAACAAACTCAAATGTTTTGGAATCACCAAAGCTGATCAATGTGCTGGAAATATGGGAGGCGAGCAGAACGATCGCGATGTTGATGAAATTGTTACCTGCCAGAAGTGATGCAAGCAGTTGTTCCGGGTTGGACAGTAGTCTTAGAATGAGCTGGGCAGAGCGTTTTTTACTGGATTTAAGTGATTCAATATCATTGGGTTCCAGAGAAAATAGGGCTACCTCAGAACCCGAAATCATAGCTGATAACCCTAATAATACAATTAACACCAAAAGCCCAGAAAGGGCATCGAATGTAATGGGTAAAAATTCAATGTTACCCAACAAGGCTCTGGTGGAAGTCGCAATGTTTGTTTCCAATTCAGGAAAATTGGTGATCAGAATGGAAGATCATCGGGCGTATTGCCCTGATCCGGATAGCCTGCTGGCGTCTGTGGTTCATTCACTGATTTACTGGCCTCTATGGCTGGATTCTCAGTAGCCTGGTTCGTTGAGCTAGCCTTTTTATCCAGCAGTCTTACTTCGTCTGCATAGATTTCATAGGCAGTTTTCTTGACCCCATCGTTAGAATCGTAGGTGCGGGAACGGATGCGACCCTCGATGTAAACCTGACTTCCTTTATGGATGAACTTTTCGGCAACGTTGGCGAGATTACGCCAGCAAACGATGTTGTGCCATTCGGTTTGAGTGACTTTTTCACCTGCTTTGTTGTTGTAAACCTCAGAAGTGGCCAATGAAAAGGATGCAACTGATACGTTGCTGTCAAGGTGCCTGATTTCGGGATCCTTCCCGACATTCCCAATTAAAATAACTTTGTTGACTGACATAAGTATATAGTTTATATTGTATTCGTAAGTTACTGAAAATTGATGACAATTCAAAATCGATCAAAGATAAAAATTATTCAGTAACCCATCTGCTGCAAAAAGAGCTCAATTGGTTTTGGTACCGGGAATTTTGCAATAGCTGATTTCTCCACTGCAATCATCCCGTCCGGCAAATCATCTCCATCCATACTTATCAGGAAGAATCTGATCAACAATCGCTGATGCGTTAATATATGTATCCTCTCCGGGAAAATCGTTTCAATGGTGAAAGTATGATTGCTCAGGAGCGACTGCCATTCAGAACTGTGGATTATCTCTTCTGGGGACACCGCCAGAGGCGTTTCAATCAGCGGAAACTGATACATGTTGCGCCAGATATCCTTGTCTCCCCGCTTTTCCAGAATGATCTTGCCGTGCCAGCTGATGCAAAGGTAGTTCAGGAACCTTTCTCTTTGCCTGACCTGTTTTATCTTAATAGGAAAATCTGTAATAGATTGATTAAAAAAGGCATAACATTTTTGTGATAGCCTGCAATTTTCACAGTCCGGCCTACCGGGAATGCACTGGATAGCGCCGAACTCCATAAGGGCCTGGTTGAAGTCGCCGGGGTGATTAGTGTCGAGCAACATCTGCGCCAAAGCGTAAAATTCTTTCTTTCCTGCCGGTGAGTCGATCGGAGTCGATACGCCGAATAGGCGCGAAAGAACCCTGTACACGTTTCCATCAACAACAGCATAAGGAAGGTCAAATGCAATGGAGGCAATGGCTGCGGCTGTATAGTCACCAATCCCTTTCAGATTACGGATAGAATCATATTCACCCGGAAATTTGCCCTCATGCATGGAAAGAATCGTTTTTGCAGCATGGTGCATATTCCTTGCCCGTGAATAATAACCCAGCCCTTGCCAGACTTTTAACACTGCCTCTTCTGGTGCCAAAGCCAGACTGTTCACGTCTGGAAAAGCAAGCAAAAAATTGTGATAATAATCCATTCCCTGGCCTACACGGGTCTGTTGCAGGATAACCTCAGAAACCCAAATTTCGTATGGATCATGACTTTCCCGCCACGGCAATTCGCGCCTGTTGCCCTTGTACCAAGCAGTCAGGGCTTTACGATATTCATCCAAATTTTTGTGTTTTTAATAAAAAATCAATTTAGGAACAAAAATTATTGACTAATATGTGATTAGTTCATTCAAAAGCTATATATTTGTGCACCAAATCAGAAAGAAAATTAGAACAAATATAGCGTTAATTAAAAATTAAGTCAAATTATTAAATTTTTAGCAATGACTAAAGCAGATATCGTAAACGAGATTTCTAAGAGCACAGGTATTGAGAAACTTACTGTACAAAAAGCAGTTGAGGCATTTATGGATACCGTTTCAGGTTCACTGGCCGAAGGCAACAATGTTTATCTTCGTGGTTTCGGTAGTTTTATCGTGAAAAAACGTGCCGAAAAAACAGCTCGTAACATTTCACGTAATACAACCATCATCATCCCTGAGCACAACATCCCTTCTTTCAAACCTGCTAAGACATTCGTAGGTCGCGTTAAAAACAACGTGAAGTAATTTTATTTTCAAAAAAAACATTGATATGCCAAGCGGTAAGAAGAGAAAGAGACATAAAATGGCTACCCATAAGCGTAAAAAACGTTTACGGAAGAATCGCCACAAAAAGAAAAAGTAGGCTTTTTGTAACGCCTGCGTAAAAAATACAAAACCTAAAGTGCTTATGCACTTTAGGTTTGTTGTATTTTATAGTTTGTATAAACATAAATGAGTAAAGAACATGAGCAATGAGTTGATTATTGAAGTATCGTCCTCTCATGTCGAAATTGCTTTACTCGAAAACAAAAGACTTGTAGAACTCAACAGGGAAAGTAACGATGTTAAATTTGCAGTAGGAGATATTTATCTTGGAAAGGTAAAGAAGATCATGCCGGGTTTAAATGCTGCTTTTGTTGATGTGGGCTACGAAAAAGATGCGTTCTTACATTATTTGGATTTGGGACCACAGTTCCAGACGCTCAACAAGTTCCTCAAATTGGCTGCCGCCAGGAAGTTAAAGATGTCACCGTTTCCGAAAATTAATCCGGAACCCGATATCAACAAAGATGGCAAGATTTCTGAGGTCCTTAAAGCCGGTCAAACCATTTTGGTGCAGATTGCCAAAGAACCTATTTCTACCAAGGGACCACGATTGACATCAGAATTGTCGGTGGCAGGAAGAAACATGGTATTGGTGCCTTTTAGTGACAAAATATCTGTATCTCAGAAAATTGAAACGACGGAAGAAAAGACCCGTCTGAAAAAATTAATCCAGAGCATCTGTCCCAGGAATTATGGGGTGATCGTTCGGACCGCGGCTGAAGGAAAAATGGTAGCAGAGCTGGACCAGGAATTACGACGACTGATTGCAAAGTATGAAAATGCACTCAACAAAATGGAGAAACAAGTCGTCCCTTCACTGGTTTTAGGTGAAACGGACCGTACCATCTCACAGATCAGAGATGTTTACAACAACGATTTCACGAACATCTACATCAACGATGAAGATGCAGCAGCCGACGCAAAAGAGTATGTGGGTACCATCGATTCTGAAAAGAAAAAGATTGTCAAGTATTACAACGGTAAAATGCCAATCTTCGAGTATTTCGGAATTGATAAACAAATTAAAGCATCTTTTGGAAAAACAGTCTCCTTTAAAAGTGGCGCTTATCTGATCATTGAACACACCGAAGCTTTTCACGTCATCGACGTTAACAGTGGAAACCGCTCAAAAACAGGTGATCAGGAAACAAACGCTTTAGAGGTCAATCTGGCAGCCGCCGAAGAAGTCGCACGTCAATTGCGGCTTCGTGATATGGGTGGTATCATCGTGATCGATTTTATCGATATGCACGGTAACGAGAACCGCCAGAAAGTTTTCGATAAAATGAAGGAAGTTATGTCTTCCGACAGAACCAAACACAATATACTCCCATTGAGTAAATTTTGTTTGATGCAAATTACACGGCAACGTGTCAGACAGGAGATGGCCATCGAGACGGAGGAAAATTGCCCCGTTTGCAAAGGAACAGGTAAGGTAACACCAACTTTGCTTTTCATTGAGGAAATCGAACAAAGAGTACGTTATATTTTCGAAGAACTGCAGAAAAAGAGCCTTACTATTGAGCTCCACCCGTTTGTGGGAGCCTTTCTGACCAGAGGTTTTATCTTTTCCAAAGTCTGTAAATGGCGATGGAAATATCGAAAAAAGATTAAAATCGTAGAGATGAATTCAATGAGCTTTCTTGGATCAAAGTATTACGATGAACATCAGGATGAGATCATTATTTAATAATAGATTAAGAAACCCGCTTACTTATTGAGCGGGTTTCTTGGTAAATTTTTAAGACATGCATGAGGGTATTCTTTTTTGGAATGTAGATACACAGATTGATTTCATCGAACCTACCGGGAAATTGTATGTCAAAGGTGCCGAAAAACTGAAGCCCGCCCTGAAGAAAATCACAAATTTTGCGAAGGAAAATCATATCAGGGTAATCAACACCTGCGATTTCCATCTGATCAATTCGAACGAATTATCACCCAACCCCGACTATATCACCACCTTCCCGGAACACTGTATGGCAGGTACAAGAGGTGCCGAATTTATCGAAGAGACCAAGCCTCATCTACCGGCCATTGTCGACTGGATGACCCATCTGGCTATTCTCCCTCAGCTGGCCAATGCCAACCAATACAGAAATATCGTCATCAGAAAGGACGCGTTCGATGTTTTTGAGGGAAATCCTTATACGACAAGAATACTTAATCTTATCAAACCTGAAAAAGTATTCGTTTATGGCGTTACTACGAATGTTTGTGTGGATAAAGCCGTCTGCGGATTAGCCGAATTGGGATACAAGGTGTTTGTCTTTGAAGATGCCATTAAGGAATTACCAACAATTCCTCTTCCCTATAAACAGTGGAAGAAGCTGGGCATCACTATGATCGGATTCGATAAGATCGAAAAATATCTTTAATATTTTTCGTGTCGGTCCATCTCTCTCTGTGCATCCTTATCTTTGAGTGTGGATCTTTTGTCGTAAGAGTGTTTTCCTTTGGCCAACGCAATCTCAACTTTTACAAGTCCCTTGTCGTTGAGAAAAAGCCGAATGGGAATAATCGTCAACCCGTTTTCTCTTACTTTACGTTCCATTTTGCGAAGTTCCTTTTTATTAAGCAGCAGTTTGCGTTCCCGTAAGACCTCGTGGTTATTGCATGTGCCAAAATCGTATGTCGAAATCGAGAGATTCTTAATCAGCATTTCACCATCCACAAAATGACAGTAAGCATCGTTCATGCTAACCTTACCAAGTCTGATAGATTTGATTTCCGTGCCAAGCAGAACGATCCCGGCAACGAATTTTTCGATAAATTCGTAGTCGAAACTCGCCCTTTTGTTGCGGATGTTGATGTGCTGCTGAAATGCTGTCTTCATACGCCACAAAAGTAATAAAAGGGAACAAGAAATGTTTGAAATGTTTGAAATGTTTGCGCTGCGGCCGTTTCTTCGCTCCAACTCGCTCCAACGGATTTGCAATCCGTTGGCCAAAGTTTTACCAGCGGATTGCAAATCCGCTGGAGCGTGTGGAGCGTGTGGAGCGTGTGGAGCGTGTGGAGCGTGTGGAGCGTGTGGAGCATGTGGAGCGTGTGGGGCGTGTGCCTTCCCGGTCCCTGTCGAAGGGCCGAGCGTGCAAAAAAATTAAATTTGGGATGCTGTGATGATAAATTATGACATGTTGACAATTCTCGGTCCAACCGCCACCGGCAAGACCCAGCTGGCCGCTCAGATGGCGCACCACCTGAACGGAGAAGTTCTGTCGGCCGACTCGAGACAGATTTACAGGGGGATGGACCTTGGTACAGGCAAGGATCTGGCAGATTATATAGTAGAAGGGGTAAGAGTGCCCTGCCATCTGGTCGATATCGCTAATGCAGGTGAACAGTACAACGTCTTTGAGTTTCAGCGCCAGTTTATTACGGCCTACGATGATGTCCGCGCCAGAGGAAAATTTCCGGTATTCTGCGGCGGCAGCGGACTGTATCTCGAAGCTGTTTTGAAGGGCTATCAACTCACCCAGGTTCCTTCCGACAAGTCCAGAAGAGCGGAACTATCCCAATTATCACTCGAAGAACTTACCAGGATACTGAAAGACTACAAGA
>Ga0209125_1001456_pt1 | contig 22060 bp, 14 predicted proteins | sample BarGraIncub1131A_FD_184503 | JGI IMG/M metagenome (GOLD analysis project Ga0209125, IMG submission 184503) | Arctic peat soil microbial communities from Barrow, Alaska - Barrow Graham LP Incubations 11-31A (SPAdes) (version 2) | ecosystem: Environmental > Terrestrial > Soil > Wetlands > Peat...
GATGTTGGCATTGAGAAACCACATCATGCCAGAAATGGCCGCCTGCATCTCCCGCTTTCGCCTCCCGTCGCGAAAAAATCATCCTTGCATTGGTCATTTTGCAAGAGGCTCAATGGAGAGAACGGTCTCGCCGTTTTACCCGAGCAGTGGAGGTCGAGGCGTCCGCCGATTGGCTTGGCGCGGATGCTGCGAATGTACGTCGCGCAGCAATGCTTCGGTCTCTCGGACGAGGGTATCGAAGATGCGATTTACGACAGCCAAGCCATCCGCCGGTTCGTGGGCATTGATCTGAACCGAGAGTCTGCTCCCGATGCCACGATGCTCCTGAACTTCCGGCATCTGGCAGCGCACGGTCTGTTGTTACGTGAAGGTACAATTATCGATGCCACGCTGGCGGCGCACCCATCGACGAAGAACAAGGACGGCAAGCGCGATCCGGACATGCACCAGAGCAAGAAGGGTAAGCAGTGGTACTTCGGCATGAAGGCCCATATCGGCGTCGACGCCCAATCCGGACTGGTTCATACCGTGATCGGCACGGCAGGCAACGTCAGTGACGTGACCCAGGTCCAAGCATTACTCCACGGCGATGAAACGGATGCCTTCGGGGATGCCGGTTACCAAGGGGTTGAGAAGCGGCAAGAAAGCATCGAGCGCCCGGTGACGTGGCACGTGGCGATGCGACCAAGCAAACGCAAAGCGCTGCCGGCAACGCCCTTGGGCGGCCTTCTGGAACGGCTTGAAGACACCAAGGCCAGCATCCGTGCCAAGGTCGAGCATCCGTTTCATGTGGTGAAGAACCTGTTCCGTCACCGCAAGACGCGCGCCAATGGATTGGCCAAAAACACCGCGCAATTGTTTTCGTTATTCGCCCTGGCCAATCTCTTCATGGCTCGCCGATGGCTGCTGGACGCGCCAACCGAAGGTGCGTCCTGAAGGTTGGAATCGACAGAAAAACTACTGAAGCCGACTACCTTGCAGCCGTCTTCGAGAACGACGGCGCTTCCTTGGGCGATGCTGACAAAATGGTCCACTAATAATCTTTTCGCCGATTATGTCTATGGAGTACGATCTAGCCTGACAACATTCTTTAAGAGTGCGTGCATTTTGAAAACACAACAAATGCTATTTTCATCCGCTTCCGGCAAGCTGCGAATCACGTCGTGGCTTGGCTGCCTCTTCTTTTTCGTCTCCATTGCCGCGCTTGCTGCAGACAAAACCAGCGAACCGCCAGAACTATTTACCCGCATCGACCGCTATTCAGTGGCCTATCTGATCAATGACAACGGCTCCTTTAGCGAAACCCGCGACATTGCCATCACAGTACTCAAGGAGCAGGCGATCCCGGGCGTCAAACAGACCTCGATCACGTACAGCACCAGTATTCAGAAAGCCGAGGTGATTGCAGCCTACACCAAGAAAGCCGACGGTCGCAGGATCGACTCACCGAAATCGAACTTCCAGATTGAATCCAATAGCGGTAAAGACAAAGACGCGCCGGTATTCTCGGACCTGACCACCATGACAGTTGTCTTCCCCGAGCTAGAAGTGGGCGATACGGTCGTTTTTTCCTATCGATTGACGGCAACCGAACCGATGTTCCCGAACCACTTCTCCATGCAGGAGAATTTCCCGAAATCCACCGAGTATGACGAAGTGCGGATCCGAGTCGACGCCCCGACGACTCTTTGGACGCAGTACCAAGCGCGCGCACTCAAAGAAGTGCTGAATACCGAACAGAACGGCCGCAAGATCCTCGAATGGACTTTCGAAAACCGGACGCCGATCAAGAGCAAACGGAAAGACTTCTCCGTCTACGATATTGAAGGCAATCCAGGCCTTGAATTTTCCACCTTCAGGAGCTACACGGAAATCGCCGCCGCCTACGGCGACCGCGCCCGATCAAAAGCTGTGGCTACCGACCGCATCAGAGCGCTCGCTGCCGACATCACCAAGGACAGCAAGACACCGCGCGAAACCGCCCGAGCCCTTTATGACTGGGTAGCCGTCAATATTACCTACGCCGGCAACTGCATCGGCCTGGGGGCCGTTGTGCCGCACGACACCGACTTCATTCTCGATAACCGGATGGGTGATTGCAAGGATCATGCGACTTTGCTTCAAGCGCTTCTTGCTACCAAAGACATCGATAGCACGCAGGCCCTGGTGAATTCCGGATCGGCCTACCGGCTGACCAAAATTCCGCTAGTGGCGATGGTCAACCACGTCATCAACTACATCCCTGCCTTTAACCTCTATGCCGATTCCACATCAAACTCGACACCGTTCGGAATGCTCCCATTTCCAGACGCGGACAAGCCGATTCTGCTTGTCGATGGCTACCGCGAAGGTATTCGCACTCCAGCGCTAGCTGTTGGCACAAATCGTCAAACGATGAAAACGACCGTCAGGATCCAGTCCGACGGTTCGCTGACGGGAGAGGTTGGGGTCTCGCTAAATGGCGTCTTTGCTGTCAGTGCACGATCAAGTATGCGCCAGATGAAGCAAGAGAAACAGGACACTCTGGTAAAGGACATATACCAGCGCATGGGCTACATCGGGAGCGGAACTTTCGAGAAGGATGATCCGACCGCGCTAACCGATAGCTATAACTACCGGGTAAAACTGGAAATCAAGAACCTGTTCCAGTATCCGGGTGCCGGTGCCTTCGGTATCGGCCCGTTCTTTTACAACGAAGCACCGATCTCTAGCTATCTAGCGGGGGCTATGCGAAATGACGACGAACGTGTCGATTCGGCATGCTCGAGCGGGCATTCGGTCGAAGACTATACATATGTTCTGCCGAAAGGGATGAAAGTGCTGTCCATTCCGGCCAACATGAAAGTAACAAACAGCTTTCTATCGTACGAAGCTTCCTATAAGAGAAAAGGCAATGTCATTACTGTTCATCGCAGTCTGGACGATAGGACAAAAGGACACGTATGCGCGCCGCAAATGGCCGACGAATATCAAGAGTTCGCCAAACAAGTCTTGCCAAACTTAAAGGCGCAGGTGATCTACAAGTAGCGATTGAGCTACGTGTTGGCATCCCGCGGCCTGCAACCCTGCTACAGGTCAGTTCAGGGTATGCGTCTGGCGCCGGTGCGCGGCGATCGTATTCCCCTCGGCTGACGGTCACGACGTTTCCGGGAATCCTTAGGGAAGTACTGATTTATTTCCACTCGCCTAAATATGCATACGGGAGAATCAAGGTTTGATCCTGAGGGTGGAGGCAGGTTGAATGCAAGCGAGTTTTTCCGAGCTGGAATACGCGGCCAAGAAGAAGCAAACGCGTCGGGATCGGTTTTTGTCCGAGATTGACACGGTCACGCCCTGGGTCGAACTGGAAAGAACGGTCACCCCGTTTTACCCAAGCAGTGGCGGTCGGGAGCGTCCGCCGATTGGCTTGGCGCGAATGCTGCGAATGTACTTCGCGCAGCAATGCTTTTGTCTTTCGGATGCGGGAGTCGAAGACGCCATCTACGATAGCCAGGCCATCCGCCGATTTGTCGGCATTGACCTGAATCGGGAATCGGCCCCTGATGCCACCACGCTCCTGAACTTCCGGCACCTGCTCGAAAGCCATCAGCTCACGGAATCCATTTTCAACACCATCAATGGGCACCTGGCCGAGAAAGGCCTGTTACTGCGGGAAGGTACGATTGTCGACGCCACGCTGATTGCAGCGCCGCCCTCGACGAAGAACAAGGACGGCAAGCGCGACCCAGACATGTACCAGAGCAAGAAGGGCAAGCAATGGTACTTCGGCATGAAGGCCCATATCGGCGTCGACGCCCAATCCGGACTGGTTCACACCGTAATCGGCACGGCAGCCCACGTCAGTGACGTGCCCCAGGCCCAAGCCTTACTCCACGGCGATGAAACGGATGCCTTCGGGGATGCAGGTTACCAAGGCGTGGAGAAGCGGGAAGAAAGCATCGCGTGTCCGGTGACATGGCACGTGGCGATGCGGCCACGCAAACGCAAAGCGCTGCCGGCAACACCGTTGGGCGGGTTGCTGGAGCGGCTTGAGCACACCAAGGCCAGTATCCGTGCCAAGGTTGAGCACCCGTTTCATGTGGTCAAAAATCTATTCCGCCACCGCAAGGCGCGCTACAAGGGCTTGGCAAAAAACACCGCGCAGTTGTTCTCGCTATTCGGTCTGGCCAATCTCTTCATTGCCCGTCGATGGCTGTTGGACGCGCATGCCCAAGGTGCGTCCTGAAGGTGAAAATTGGCAGAAAAACCACCAAAAAACAGCCCAATCGCTCACAAAATCGACCCAATTTAGAGCCTTCACCAAGAACCCCCGCCGAGTTCTCGGCTAAACCGAACTATTCAGCGCTTCCCTAATTGACGGAAAACCTGCGGTAGCGTGAGTTTTCAAACTCAAGCTGGCGCAGCTGTGCTTTTTCTTTGGCGAGACGGTTCTGGGCTTCGTATTGTTGCTGGCGCTGAGCGGATTCCCGTTCTCGCTGTTGTTGGCGCGCCTGAGATTCCGCCTCTCGCCGCGCCTGATCTGTGGCGTAAGCGTTGGCTTGCGAAATCTGCGCCCCTTGCCGACGAGCCACTTCCATCTCATTTCGCTGCTGCTGCTCTTGTCGTGACAATTGAGCTTGATTTTCCTTCGCTGCCAGAAGTTCTGCTTGCTCCGCTTGTTGTGAAGCGGCAAGAACTTCTGCCACACGGACCCGCTCTTTTTCAATCAGCGCTGTTTCCCTGTCCTTCAAGTACTTGTTGCAACCAAAACCACAAAGCCCGATAAACAGGCCTGCCATCAGCAACTTCTTCATTGGCGACATCCCGCCATTGTCATACATGACAACTTGAGGAGAACTGTCCGTATCCGCCAGCGTCCTGTCGTAACGGGCTCGGCGTGGCGGTTGGGATAAGGTGGTGAAAGCGTCGTTAAGGAATTTCCGCTTGTTCTCGGCATCCGGGTCAGTATCGGAAACCTTGGCGGCGAGGCGTTGATATGAAGCGATGATAGCGTCTTGACTAGCCGACTGACTGAGTTCAAGCAGATCGTAAAGGGTCGTTTTCATCTGGCAGCTCAAACAAATGGAATAAATTATCCCGTAGAATTATTGCATAGATATAGCCATCACTATAGTGGTTTATCCCCGTGCCGACTTCGCCCTTCGCACTTAGGATGAGCACCACTACTCCCAAAAATCGTCCACATTGCCAGCCTGTATTGCAGAGCACTTCTGCGCGCGCCGATATCCCGCCGCCGCACCAATCCGGCCACCGAGCCGACCATGACCCAACACTTACCCTACGCAGGGCGCACCCTAGAGTTGTTTCAGCAACCTCGCCGGTTTGTGGGCGGTAGCGATGCTGTACTGTGGAGGGAACTGTTGCGCGGATGGGCGTCGCGTCGGACGGCAGGCTGCCAAAAAGTCAAAAGACTGCTTCGAGCCCCACCAAAAAAAATGACGTTGCATTGCCACGTTTCGCGTTTCTTGGTAAGCGAAGCTGCACGGAAGGCTTGAGTCCTTGATCAATACGAGACTCATGGATGAGCACGCTGACCTAGCGCAGTGCCGCCTGACCCGGGACACGCCACGACGCAACTACACCGCGACCGCATTTTCAGCCGCACTTCAACCCATGCTTGCGAATCTTGTCGTGCAGGGTTGTCTTGGCAATCTTTAGCGCCTCGCTGCTGCGCGCGAGACTACCGTTGTGACGCTGCAACTCGGCAGCGATGAGAGCGCGCTCAAAGCTGTCCACCGCATCGGCGAGCGGCTGGCTCCCGGCCGCGAGCGACGCGGCGCCGGCCGCCTTGTTCAAGCCGAGCACGAAGCAGTCCGCCGCGTTGCGCAGTTCGCGCACGTTGCCGGGCCACGGCAGCGCCATCAGGTCACGCAGCACCTCGGGCGGAATCAGGGGAACCGGGCGTTCGTGCCGTTTCGCGGCGAGCAGGACGAAGTGCTCGAAAAGCATCGGAATATCCTCACGCCGCTCGCGCAGCGGCGGCAGATCAATGGTCGCCACGTTCAGTCGGTAGTACAGATCGGCGCGGAAGGTGCCGCGCTGGGCGAGTTGCGCCAGATCGTCCTTGGTCGCGGCGATCACGCGGCAGGCGACCGGAATCATCTGATTGGAGCCGAGGCGTTCGAGTTCACGCTCCTGCAGCACGCGCAGCAGCTTGACCTGCATCAGCATCGGCATGCTTTCCACTTCGTCGAGGAAGAAGCTGCCCTGGCCGGCGTACTCGATCTTGCCGATGCGCCGCTTGTGCGCACCGGTAAAGGCCCCCGCCTCGTGGCCAAACAGTTCGCTGTCAAGCAGCGTATCGGGAATACCACCGCAATTGAGCGCAACGAAGTTCTCGCCACGCCGCGCGCTGTGCTCGTGCAGGCAGCGTGCGACGAGTTCCTTGCCGGTGCCCGTCTCGCCGCGAATGAGCACGTCGACCGAACTGCCCGCGACGTCGAGCACGCGCCGCCGCACTTCGTCGATCTGCGGCGAACGGCCAATCATCGTGCTCTCAATACCGTCTCGGTGTTCGAGCCGGCGGCGCAGGGTTTCGATCTCCTGGGTGAGCGCCCGCTTCTCGAGCGCACGGCCGACGACCTCGACCAGATGCTCGGAAGAAAAAGGCTTCGGAATGAAATCGTACGCACCGCTACGCATCGCCTCGACAGCCAGTGTCACGTCGCCGTGGCCGGTAATCATGATCACCGGCAGCGCCGCATCGCGCTCGTGCAGCCAGCGCAGCAGTTGCAGGCCGTCGACACCGGGCAGACGCATGTCGGTCACCACCACGCCGGGCGGCGCGGCGACGATGCGCAGCTTCGCTTCTTCGGCCGACTCGACCCCTTCGACGACGATGTCGGCAAGCTCCATCGCTTGCTCGCAGCCCAGGCGGACGTTCGGATCGTCCTCGACGATCAGGACCTTGAATGCTTTACTCATTTTGCTTCCTCACTATTTTTCGGCAAGTCGATGATGAATACGGCACCGCCCTGCGCCCCTGCTTCGGCCGACAGCTCGCCGCCGAATTCACGCACGATATCCTGCGAGATGGCAAGCCCCAGGCCCAGGCCCTCGCCGGCCGGCTTGGTCGTAAAGAAGGGCTCGAACAGGCGCTGTGCCGCTTGCTCGCTGAACCCCGCTCCGCTGTCGGCCACGCGAACCGACACGCGGCCGGCCGGCGTCGTCCAGGCATTAATCTGCAACACGCGGCGCTCCACATCGCGCATCGCGTCGCCGGCGTTGCCGATCAGGTTGACCAGCACTTGTTGCAGCCGATTCGGCTCGCCACTGGCGATCACCGCGCCGACCGCGCAGCCGTTGTGCACTTCGATCCGGTTGCGGCGTAGCCGCTGATCGAGGAGGAAGAGCGCACTAGCCACAACCTGGGCAACATCGACAGGCTCGCGTCGCGACGGCGATTTGCGGGCGAAGGTTTTCAGCGGCTCAATGATGCCGCCCATCTGATCGACCAATTTGCCGATGATGTCTAGGTTGCCCTGCGCAGTTTCCGTCTTGCCGCGCCGCAAGAACTCGGTGGCATTGCCCGACAACGTGCGTAGCGCAGCGAGCGGCTGCGTCAACTCGTGCGTGATACCGCTCGCCAACTGCCCAAGGACCGCCAACTTGGCCGCCTGGACCAGCTCGTCCTGCGCCGCGCGCAGGGTCTGCTCGGCGCGCTCGCGCTCGCGCACCTCCGCTTGCAGACGTTCATTGGCCGCCGTCAGATCGGCGGTACGCGCCAGCACCTTCAGCTCCAGTTGCGCATTGGCGCGCTCAAGCAGGGCTTGCGTTTCACGTCGCTGACGCTGCACGCGACGACGCTGACTCAGATACAGCGCGGCGAGCAGCAGACAGGTGGTCGCCGCCATGGCCAGCGCAGCGTGCGTCGCCGCTTGCGCATATACCGGGCGCAGACTGGAAAAGATCAGCAAGCGCCAATCGGTGCCCGGCAGATGCCGGCTCATCGCTAGAAAGGCCAGCCCGTCGTGCGAAAAACCCGCGGGCAGCGCTTTCTTGTTGGGGAAGGCGATCAAGGTTCCCTCTTCGGCCGCATCGATGTCGATATCGAGTGGAAACGGACTGATCGTACGGTCGTTGAACTGGCGCCGCGTCAGATCGCTCAAGGCTTCGCCGGAAAGAGGCTGGAGGACTCGGTATTTCCACTCAGGGACCGACGAGAGCAGTACTACGCCGCTGCCATCGGCGATCAGCGCTGGCGCGTCCTTGGGTGGCCACTTGCGCTCCAGTCCGCCAAGTCCGGTCTTGACCACGGCGACGCCGACGATGCGCCAGTTCTGCGCCGCGTCGCGGATCGGCTGGGCGAAGAAATAGCCGGCTTCGTTGCGGACCGGATCGATCGCGTAGTGGCGGTACGGCATGCCCTGCAGCGCAGCGCGGAAGAAGGGGCGAAAAGCCAGGTTCTGACCGAGCAGATTGTCGGAGTAAATCCAGTCGCTGGAGGCCAGCACCTGGCCATCGGTCGCCATGACGAAAACCGCCAGGGCATCGATGCCGTGATTGAGCTTCTCCAGGTAACGATTGACGGCGCGCTGCCGACGCGGGCGTTCGTCCGGCGGCGCGCGCAACAGGGCGAGGACGTCGGCATTGAGTTCAACGGTGCCCGGCACATGCTCGTGCCGGGTGATGTCGCTGCCCACCGCGCCGGCCATCAATTCCAGGCGATGGCTCGCCTCGCCGCGCAGCGCCGCCATTCCCGCCTGCTCGCTGAAAAAATAGCCGGCTGTCCCAGCCAGATACAACAGACCGAGCACCGCCAAGAGCATGGCGCCAAGCTTCAAGCGTTGCCGCGTCGCGGGCTGTTGGCGCAGCCTGGACCGCCGTGCGCTGCCCGTTTCCATCCGGCGTTCAGCCCAGGCCGCGCAATTCGCGCAAGGCCACCGAAAGCATCGGCATATCAGGCGCCGACGACGCCCTGATCTCGGCCCACAGCAGGCGGCAGCGCTCGAGTTGGAAACCCCGCTTGGCCTGCCAGGCGGCGACCAGCGCCGCGACCTCGTCAACCGCGGGACTTTCGCGCAGGGCATCGGCGCAGAGGGTGCGCGCCTGCGACGACAAGTCGTCGCGCAGCGCCGTGCGTGCCAGACCCTGCCAATGGGTGTCGGTCGGCAGGATGGAAATCTGATGCCCCATCCAGTGCAAATCGAGCAGGCCGCCGAGGGCGAAGTAAACCCGGGCCACCAGATCGACCGGGCGACCGAGCGTGGCGGCGACTTCGACGATGTCGAGCGCCGAGTACAGCTCGTCGAGGCAGGCGACCCGGGCGACCAGCGCGGGCGGCACGCCGAGGCCGAGATAACGCGCGCTCACCATCTCGAGTTCGGCGCGATATTGCGGCGCCACCACCGCGTGCAGGCTGCCGGCCAGTTGCTCGACACTGGCGGCGAAGCGCCCCAGCGTTTCGGCCAGGTCACGCAGGTGTTCGCGATGGCGCAAGAACCACAGGCTGCCGCGCTGGATGAGACGCAGTCCTTCGAGGATCATCGCCGTCTGCGTTGCGTCGGCGACCTGGTTGTCGAGCGCCTCGATGCCCTGCCAGAGCGGCACCATGCCGAACACCTCGCGCGTCGCGATGTAGGCGCGCACGACGTCGGGTAGCGCCGCCCCGGTTTCCTCCTGCAGGCGGAAAGCGAAGGTCGGTCCGACGCGATTGACCATGCTGTTCGCCACATGTGTGGCGATGATCTCGCGGTGCAGCGGATGGCGTGCGATGTGCTGCGGGAAACGTTCGCGCAGCGGCTGCGGAAAGTAGCGTTCGAGCGCGGTGCGGATGTATGGATCTTCCGGTACGTCGGAAGCGAGCAGCGCCTCGAACAACGCCATCTTGTCGTAGGCCAGCAGGACGGCCAGTTCGGGCACCGTGAGGCCCGAGGCGGTCCCGCCCTCGGCCGCCTTGCGCTCGGCGATCTGCTCGTCGAAGGGCAGAAATTCGATCTTGCGGTTGAGGCGCCCCGCGTTCGACAGATGACGGATGTAACGCGCCTGTTCGTCGAGCAACTGGGCGCCGCGAGCGTGCGTCACCGACAGCACCTGGGTCTGGAAATAGTTGTCGCGCAGCACCAGGCGGCCGACCTCGTCGGTCATCTCGGCGAGCAGTTTGTTGCGCTGTTTCTCGGTCAGATCGCCGTCTTCCATGACCAAATTGAGCAGGATCTTGATATTGACCTCGTGATCCGAACAATCGACGCCGGCCGAGTTGTCGATCGCGTCGGTGCAGATGCGGCCGCCCTGCAAGGCATATTCAATGCGCCCGAGCTGCGTGAAGCCAAGATTGCCGCCCTCGCCCACCACCTTGCAGCGCAGCTCGCGACCGTCGACTCGAATGCCGTCGTTGGCGCGGTCGCCGACCTCGGCGTGCGTCTCGTGGCGGCTCTTAACGTAAGTGCCGATGCCGCCGTTGTAGAGCAGGTCGACCGGCGCCTGCAGCAGGGCGCGGATGAGCGCCTGCGGGGTCAGCGTTTCGGCGGCGATACCGAGGTTGGCGCGCGCTTGCGCCGACAGCGTCAGCGACTTGGCGCTGCGCGCATAGACGCCGCCGCCAGGCGAAATGAGCGTCGCGTCGTAGTCGGCCCACGAAGAGCGCGGCTGCACGAACAGGCGCTGCCGCTCGGCGAGGCTCGCCGCGCCGTCGGGCGCCGGGTCGATGAAAATGTGACGATGGTCGAAGGCGGCGAGCAGCTTGATGTGTTTCGATAACAACATGCCGTTGCCAAACACGTCGCCCGACATGTCGCCGATGCCGACCACCGTAAAATCCTGCGCCTGGGTATTGACGCCCAACTCGCGAAAGTGGCGTTGCACCGACTCCCAGGCACCGCGCGCCGTGATGCCCATTTTCTTGTGGTCGTAACCGACCGAGCCGCCTGACGCAAAAGCGTCGCCGAGCCAGAAGCCATACTCCTTCGAGACGCCGTTAGCGTAGTCGGAAAAACTGGCCGTACCCTTGTCGGCGGCGACCACCAGATAGGGGTCGTCCGCGTCGTGACGCACCACGTCCGGCGGCGGCACGACCTGGCCGGCAACCAGGTTGTCGGTCAGGTCGAGCAGGCCGCGCAGATAGATGTGGTAACAGGCGACCCCCTCCTGCAGCAGCGCCTCACGCTCGCCGCCGGGCGGCGGGTTCTTCAGCACGAACCCCCCCTTCGAGCCGACCGGCACGATGACGGAATTCTTGACCATCTGCGCCTTCATCAGGCCGAGCACCTCGGTGCGAAAATCCTCGCGGCGGTCCGACCAGCGCAGGCCACCGCGCGCCACCTTGCCGCCGCGCAGATGGATGCCTTCGACGCGCGGCGAATAGACGAAGATCTCGCACATCGGCTTCGGTTCGGGGAGGCCTGGCACCCTGTGCGAATCGAGCTTGAACGCGTGGAATGGCTTTGGCGCACCTTCCGCGCACTGGAAGTAATTGCTCCGCACGGTGGCCAGGATCGTCGCCAGGAACTGGCGCAGGATGCGGTCGTCATCGAGGTTAGCAACGCCGTCGAGCGCGACCTTGATCGCCGCTTCGAGGCCCGCCGCCAGCACCGGCCCGTCGTGCTCGGCGCGCGGATTGAAACGGGCGAGGAAGAGTTCAAGCAACTGGCGCGCGATCGCCGGATGCGCGGCCAGCGTCTGCTCAATGTACGGCTGGCTGAAGGGAAAACCCGCCTGGCGCAGGTACTTGGCGTAGGCGCGCAGAACCGCCACTTCGCGCCAGTCGAGCTGCGCCGCGAGGACCAGGCGGTTGAAGTCGTCACTCTCGGCGCCGCCGGAGAGTACGTGCCGGAAAGCCTCCTGGAAGACGCTACGCACGCGCTCGATGTCGAGTTCCTCGGCGCCCAGATAGGAAAGGCCAAAATCGTGCAGCCAGACCGTCGACCGCCCTTCGCGCTCGATCTCGTAGGGACGCTCCTCGAGCACACGCACGCCCATGTGTTCGAGCATCGGCAGCGAAGCGGAGAGCGGTACTGGCGCCGTGTCACGCAGGACCTTGAAACGCAGGCTGCCGGCCGGCGCTTCAAGCGGCACGTAAAGACTCATCGCCAAGCGGTCGGCATCCGCCAGCGACTCGATCAATTCGATATCGCCGACCGCGGCGCGCGCCGCGTAATCCTCGCGGTAGCCGGCTGGAAAGGCGCCTTTATAGCGGGCATGCAGCAGATTGCCGCGTTCCTCGCCGCAACGCTCGCGCAGCGCCTCGAACAGCTCGTCGTCCCAGCGCCGGGAAACTGCCACCAACTGACGCTCGATGGTTGCCACATCATAGTCCGCCGTTTCGCCCGGACGGGTGTGTACGACGACCAGGATGCGCGCCAGCGCCGACTCGGAAACCTGCACGTTGAACTCACTGGAAGTCCCATGCAGCGCCTCCATCAGGACCTTCTGCATGCGCTGGCGCAGCACCGTGTCGTAGTTCTCGCGCGGCGCGTAGATCAGGCAAGAGAAGAAACGGCCGAAGGCGTCGCGGCGCACGAAGAGCCGCGTACGCTGCCGTTCGCCGAGGCCGAGGATGCCCATCGCCACCGTGTACAACTGGTCTGCGTCGATCTGCCATAGCTCATCGCGCGGATACTGTTCGAGGATGGTCATCAGCGCGCGGCCGCCATGGCTCTGCGGGCGAAAACCGGCACGTTCGATCACCGCCGCGACCTTCTGGCGCAGCAACGGAATCGACGCCGGGCTAGCGCTGTAGACGGCCGAGGTAAACAACCCGAGGAAACGGCGCTCGCCGACCACCCGTCCGGCGGCATCGAAGCGCTTGACGCCGACGTAATCGAGATAGCCGGGGCGATGTACAGTGGACCGGGCATTGGCCTTGGTCAGCACGAGCAGGCTCGGCTCGCGGGCGATGCGCCGCACTTCGGCCGGCAGGGCGGCGAAGGAGACCGAGCGCTCCTCGCCGCTCTCGCGCAAGATGCCGGCACCGCTCTCGGCGATGACGCGCAGCACGCAATCGTCATCTTCGCCAAACAGCGCATACTCGCGATAGCCAAGCAGCGTGAAGTTGGCGCTGGCCATCCATTTCAGGAAAGCCAGATCTTCGGCCAGGTCCGCCGCGGCGAGCGGCGGCGGGTTGCGCTCAAGGTCGGCGAGCAAATCGGCAAGGCGCTGGCGCATGATCGGCCAGTCGGCCACTGCCGCATGCACGTCGCCGAGAATGCGCGCCAGCCCGTGCTGCAGCGCTTCGAGGTGCGTTGGCTCGGTGCAGCGGTCGACCTCGACGTGGATGATCGATTCGAGCGCGCCGTCGCCCTCGTCGTCCGCCTCGGAAATCCCCAACAGATTGCCTAGGGCGTCGCGGCGCATGCGGATCACCGGGTGGATGATCAGGTGCAGCGTCAGGCCCTGGCGGTTGACCTCCATGGTGATCGAATCGACCAGGAAGGGCATGTCTTCGCCGACGATCTCGATGATCGTATGGGTCGATTGCCAGCCGTGCTCTTCTGGACGCGGATTGTAGGCGCGCAGCCGGGAGGCGCCTGGGCTGAAGCGGCGGGCGAAATGCCAATGCGAAAGCGCCGCGCCGTAGAGGTCCTGCAGCGAACGCCCGGCCAGATCCTCGCTCGCTACCTGACCGTAGAAACGTCGCGTAAAAGCTTCCGCCACAAGTGCCTCTTCCGCTGGCAAACGCTCCCGAATTAGTTCGCAAACGGTGGCCAGCGGATTTGTCGTGATTTGTTCGGTCGAGTTCTGCATCAGCGTTCCTCTGGTGTTGTGCCGGGCGGATCGGGCCTTCGTCTGGGGGGACGGGCAAGCGGCCCGTGGTCAGTCAATGCGGCAGGCCGGGCAACCCGGCGCCAGCGGCGATCGACGGATGTCACGCGTCAGTGCTGCAGGATCTTGGAAAGGAACTGCTGCGCCCGCTCCGAGTGCGGCTTGCCGAAGAAGTCCTCCTTCGTCGCGTCCTCGACGATGCGGCCAAGATCCATGAAGATGACGCGGTTGGCGACCTTGCGCGCGAAGCCCATCTCATGGGTAACGCACATCATGGTCATGCCTTCCTGCGCCAGTTCGACCATCACGTCGAGCACCTCGTTGACCATCTCCGGGTCGAGCGCCGAGGTCGGTTCGTCGAACAGCATGCAGATCGGGTCCATCGACAGGGCGCGGGCGATCGCCACCCGTTGCTGCTGGCCGCCGGAGAGCTGGCCTGGATACTTTTCGGCCTGGGCGACCAGCCCAACGCGGTCGAGCAGTTTCATGCCACGCTCCCGGGCTTCTCCCGGCTTGCGGCCGAGCACCTTGACCTGAGCGATGCTCAGGTTGTCCGCGATGGTCATGTGCGGGAACAGCTCGAAGTTCTGGAACACCATGCCGACGTGCGAGCGAAGCTTGGGCAGGTCGGTCTTCGGATCACCGACCGAGATGCCGTTGACCACGATCTCGCCCTGCTGAAATGGCTCCAGACCATTGACGCACTTGATCAGCGTCGACTTGCCGGAACCCGAGGGGCCGCAGACCACAACGACATCACCTTTCTTGACTGCGGTGCTGCACTCGGTCAGTACCTGAAAGCTGCCGTAGTGTTTGCTGACCTGGCTGATTGAAATCATTTTCAGTCTCCTGATGTCCAGGGCGCCCTCAGGCCGTCCTGAGTTTTTTCTGGTAATGCCGCACTAATTGCGAGGCGGCAAAGCAAATCACGAAATAGACGGCGCCCGCAAAGAGCAGCATTTCGACCAAGCGCCCGTCGCGGTCGCCCACCTTGTAGGCCGCGCCAAAGAAATCGGCCAACGCCGAGACGTAGACCAGCGAGGTGTCCTGAAACAGGATAATGCCTTGCGTGAGCAGCAAGGGCACCATGTTGCGGAAGGCCTGCGGCAACACGACCAGACGCATGACCTGCCCGTAACGCATGCCGAGTGCGCTGGCGGCAGCCATCTGGCCCTTGGACACCGACTGGATGCCGGCCCGGATAATCTCCGAGTAGTAGGCCGCTTCGAACAGGGCGAAACCGGCGATCGCCGACCCCAGCCGCATGTCGCTGCCGCGCGGAAAACCGAGCAGGCTCTCGAGCAGATGCGGCACGATCAGGAAGAACCAGAGCAGCACCATGACCAGTGGCACGGCGCGAAAGAGGTTTACGTAGCCGGCAGCGAACCAGGACAGGACGGTGAAGGACGACAGGCGCATGATCGCCAGCAGCGTGCCCCAGACAATGCCGAAGATGACGGCGACGAAAGTGATTTCCAGCGACACTTGCATGCCCTGCCAAAGGAAAGGCAACGCGCCGGGAATCGAGGTCCAGTCAAATTCGTACATTTTATTTGCCTCCGATATAGCCCGGAACGCGCGCCCTGGCTTCGACCCAACGCATGCCGAACATGACAACCACGTTGATCATGACATAGGCCAGCGTCACGGAAATGAATGACTCGTAGGGCTGGGCCGTGTAATCGACCAGTTGGCGCCCCTGCGCCGCGAGTTCCAGCAGGCCGATCGTCGAACACACTGCTGAATTCTTAAAAATATTGAGGAACTCGGAAGTCAGCGGCGGCAGAATCAGGCGCGACGCCATCGGCAGCATCACGTAGCGGTAGGTTTGCGCCAGCGTGAAGCCCATCGCCAGGCCGGCATTCTTTTGTCCGGGCGGCAGCGAGTTGATGCCGGAGCGCACCTGTTCGGCGACCCGCGCGCTGGTAAACAGGCCAAGGCAAAGCATCGATGCAACAAACTGCTGGATGACCGGATTGCTCTGCTTGTAAGCCGTTCCGATACTTGCCGGGACCAGTTCCGGTAAAACAAAATACCAGAGGAACAACTGCACGAGCAGCGGAATGTTGCGAAAGATTTCGACATAGGCCGTCGCCAAGCCGGACAGCCATTTGTTTGGAACGGTGCGCAAGACGCCAACCGCGGCGCCGAGCACGAGTGCCATCAGCCAGGCCGACAGCGACAGCGCGATGGTCATCTTGAAACCGGAGAACATCCAGTCAAGATAGGTCTCGCCGCCGGTCGATGTCGGCTGCAGGAAAACGCCCCAGTGCCAGAGGTAATTCATTGATGTCTCCTGCGTGGCAAACCACGCGAAAGCCTTGCCGTTCGGGATCCCATTGAGTGCCTGTGGCGCGCCGTAAAGGAAAGTATCGCACAAGCTGTGCCATGACCAACCCAGAGGTCAAGGTACTGATTCACCGGCGGTTTTCAAAACCGCACCGGCCATCTTATCCGGAAATCCGAACAAGGCATCGACGGACCGTTCGGACTTCCGACGGCGGCGCCGTACAATTCTCCATCGACATTAGCCCTCTCGCCCTCTTCCCAATGAAAACAGCGCCCGTCCGTTACTCCATTCGCCCTGCCAATCCCCAAGCGCACAGTTTCGAAGTCAGCTGCACGGTCAGCCATCCCGATGCAGGCGGGCAGCGCTTTACCCTGCCAGCGTGGATTCCCGGCAGCTACCTGATCCGCGACTTCGCCCGGCACATCGTCGCGATCCGTGCGGAGGCCGGCGGCAAACCGGTTCGCCTAGAAAAAGTCGACAAGCACACTTGGCTGGCCGCCGCGCTCAGGCAGGGTCAGGAGCTCACGGTCATTTGCGAGATCTACGCCTGGGACCTCTCGGTGCGTGGCGCACACCTCGACCAGACGCACGCCTTTTTCAACGGCGCCAGTGTCTTTCTCTGCCCGCTTGGCCACGAAGCAGCGCCTTGTCTGGTCGACATTCAGTCGCCGGCCGGCGAGACCTACGCGAACTGGCGCGTGGCCACGGCGCTCGACCCGGCAGGAGAAAAGGCAGGTGGCGCCAAGCCCCATGGTTTCGGTCTCTACCGCGCCGCCAATTACGACGAACTGATCGACCACCCGGTTGAGCTGGGCAGCTTCACCCTGCTCTGCTTTGCCGCCTGCGGCGTGGCGCACGAAGTAGCCATCACCGGCCGCCATAACTGCGATATCGAACGCCTGAGCGCCGACCTGAAACGCATCTGCGAATGGCAGATCCGCTTCTTTGGCGAACCGGCGCCGATGTCGCGTTATGTCTTTCTGGTCACTGCCGTCGGCGAAGGCTATGGCGGCCTTGAGCACCGGGCCTCGACCGCCCTGCTCTGCTCACGCGACGACCTGCCCTACGTCGGCATGGAAGGCATGCCGGAACGCTATCGCACATTCCTCGGCCTTTGCAGCCACGAGTACTTCCATACCTGGAATGTCAAGCGCATCAAGCCGGCGGCCTTCACCCCCTACGACCTGAACCACGAGAGTCACACGACACTGCTCTGGGCTTTCGAGGGATTCACTTCGTATTACGACGACCTGGCACTGCTGCGCAGCGGCGTCATCGACCGCACGGCCTACCTCGAGCTACTCGCCAAGACGATCGCCAACGTCCGGCGCACCCCCGGCCGGCACCGACAAAGCCTAGCCGAATCGAGCTTCGACGCGTGGATAAAATACTATCGCCCGGACGAAAACACCCCGAACGCCGTCGTCAGTTACTACGCCAAAGGCGCGCTGGTGGCGCTCGCGCTCGACCTCACGCTGCGCCAGCAGGGCCATGGCCACTCCCTCGACGAGGTGATGCGCGCGCTCTGGCAACGCCACGGGCAGACCGGTATCGGCGTGGGGGAAGACGACATCCAGCAGATTGCCGAAGACGTTTCTGGCCTTGATCTGAAACGCTTCTTTACCGACGCCGTACACGGCACTCGCGAACTGGCGCTGGCGAAACTGTTGGCGCCACTGGGCGTCAAGTTGGGCTGGGGAAAAGCGAAGACGCCTTGGCTCGGTGTCAAGACGGCCAGCGAGGGAGGCAATCTGAAACTCGCCAGCGTTTTCGACGGCGGCCCGGCGCAAGCCGCCGGCCTGGCGGGCGGCGACGCGCTGCTCGCCCTCAACGGACTGCGCGTCACGGCGAGCAATCTAGACAGCATGCTGACGCGCTGCCGCCCAGGGGACAACGTCAAGCTGCATGCCTTCCGGCGCGACGAACTGATGGAATTTATGGTGCGTCTCGACCCGCCTTCGGCCGACGACTGCACGCTTACCCCGACAGGACACGCCAACACCCTGCGTCGCGCCTGGCTGGGCAGCTGAGAAAACTTGCGCATCCGCCGAAGAACCCGGAAAGCCCGACACAACACGGGGTTTCCGCAAGCGGCAAGAACTGGCGAACCGTGACGGCGCCAATCGCAACAACGCCAGAAACAGCGAACAACGACAAAATGGGGGAAGTGAGTGGGCCGGAGGAATTTCACCTCCGGCCTCTCGCAGAACGGAGCGTGAACCTCTTGATTCACTCCGCTCCCATCAAGCACACGCCTACCTCACGGCAGATGGCTCATTGCATCCGGCGTCTCCTCCTGTCTCCAGTTGGACATCAAACACAACCACTTGACCCGCGCCCTCTTTGCTCCAACCGCATTACACAGCCTTCATCGCTCGTACAGGCCGGTCCGTCCCAGCACTCCGCATCGGTGCTCTCGCCTCGTGGTTTTGGCCACTTGCGCTTCTCCCTTAACATCGGAACGACTGGTTCCCGGCAAGTTCGTCCCAGAGGAGAAAGCAGCCTCTGGTCTTGACAACGGCTAGCTTTTTCGACGAACCGCCTCAATTCATACCGTTGACCAGTACACGCACTATCTAGTCTTCCGGCGTCGGGCGGCCCCCAAACCGGCTATGCCCAATCCCAGCAGCGCTAAGGAGCCCGGTTCAGGTACGTTAGTACCTGAACCATTGCCGTTGCCGATGGTGCTGCCGTTAACGTTTGCACCAACCCATGCCAGCCCGGTATCAACGGCCTGATCCCCCGCGTTTGCCACGCCAAAGACCAGGTAATAATCATTCGCAGCAGCAATGTCGTAGGTGGCGTTAACCCAGCCTGTATTGCCACAACCATTGCCAAAACCGCCGTAACATCCACCAGATGATGGGCCCAACGGTGACCAAGTCGTAGATCCCGCACCGGATGAAACGGTTACGGTGGAAGGGTTAATGGTCGCACTGATCGACGGCAAGCCAGCCCCCGTGCCTGGCACGGCACTGCCACCCGGTTTCGTGGTTGCGGTAAACAAAGTGGCGACGATGGAGTTGCTCGTCGCGCTGACCAAATTGGCCCAAGCATAATCGGGATACGTCGAGGTTCCATCACCCGTAATGAAGTCAAAGGCAAACGACAAAGTTGATCCCGCCGTTGCAGTGAAGATGTTCGAGGTCGCGGTTGAACCGTTGGTGCCGCCGTAGCCACCGTTGTTTCCCGATATTCCCTGATAACTGGATACCCAATCAACGCTCGTAAAGCCAGACGGAATGAGCACGGCGCCATCGTTTGCCGTCTGCACGCCCGAATTGCCGATGGTCGTCCAACCTGGGATGGCTGCAACAGCCTGCCCACTGATAACAAGCACGGCCGCAGCTACGGCCAAGTTAAGTGATTTGATCTTCATTTGATTACCCCCCGGTTAAATTACTTAGATCACTATCAATAGACGCATCCGTCGGTACGCGGTGGATCCTGAGAAATGCCCCCATCCGAACCCAGCTATTCAAATCAAGCATAGACCGTGCCGTATCTACACAAGACGTAATTAATCAACTGTATAGGAACCGTGCAAGAGCTTGCTTTACATACCACACAAAATAACCTGTAAAGAACTCCGACACATTGCACAAACCGCCAGCAGCGCTTCTAGTCCGAATATTTCACTGCAGGTATCGGTGAAACAGCCGGGAGGCGCTCCAATACATGTGTCGAAATCTGTATGCAGAGCAGATGCAAAGATATTTCACTGATCCACTTGGTTCTGAGCGCCAGGGTCCGTCCGATACTGAAGCCACCCAGCCGAACATTGCACCGGCCATCCTGACCCGGAGAGCAAACTATGTCCTGTCGGTCAAAGACAATCAGCTGACGCTGACCGAAACGCTCCGCGATTTCTTCGATGCCTTTCAGATAGCCCACGACAAGAGACCCCATCGCGCCAAGAAAGTGGTCGAGACAGTCATGGTTTGGTTGGAAGTGCGCCGTTGTTATGTCGCCGACCAACTGGACTGCCTACATGCCCCCGAGCGCCGGACAGACTTGAGCAATTGCGGCGATCGTCTGGGAACGAACCCACTCGGAGAGAACGACGATGGAGCATCGCTTGTACCTGAGCCCGTCCCCTGACGCCGCATGCTTGAACCGTCCCGTTCACCCGCAACGACGGGTCGAGAGCAGCCTGCCTCGGTGCATGGAGGCCGCCTTTGGCGATGACCCCCATGCACGTCCGCGCTGGAAGTCTGTCATACCAAGACAAGGGTAGCGCATGCAACTAAACCCTCTAGGCAGAAACGCCATCAAACGGAGTTTGGCAACCACGACAACCCACTACGTGCTGTACGCCCATCCTCTTTGCAGTCATTCCCACGCAGTTCCAAGGTAACCCGGCTCACTCATGATCCATTGGGACTGCAGCGCCCGCCACGGAGCTTCTGACGGTAACCGAGCGGGATAACTTGAAGAGATGTGGCTGGAGAACTTTGCTGGCACGACTGGGGCGAAACACTGGCTGGACATGCCCGAATTTAATCCCGCCACCGCTCGATCTCTCATTGAACAGAACCACAGGCATCCGCCGGTTCTTGCAGATTGGCTATGAGCCACGCACGGAAGGGGATGACAGGAAGGTCGCCGAAATGGGACAGAGGTGGTCGATGCGTTTTTGATGCAACGACATCAGCAAAGTATCGGCTGGATAAATCATGGGCCGCGATGCTGCTGTGATAATCTTGACGTCGGCAGTCGGGCACCCGACTGTCACCGGTGAGTAACCCTGATCCGGAGCGGGGGTGGTGCACCTGGAGGCAAAGGCAAAGACAAAGCCAGACCCAGAAATGAAAAAACCCTGACTAATCAGGGCATTCATTGTGCAACTAGTGGTCGGGGCGAGAGGATTCGAACCTCCGACTCCTGCGTCCCGAACGCAGTACTCTACCAGGCTGAGCTACGCCCCGACCGAAACAACGACACTGCTAAAAGGTTCTAGCAACAGCGAAGAGGCATAATTCTAACAAAGAATCTTTATATTGGGAAGTGGGCAAGGCCGCAATGGCAGCGGCAGCGCGATCCGCTTCTATAGCGGCCTGCCGTTTTGCGTGCTCTAGCGCGCCGGTGGCACGAATCGCCTCCAACACCAGCAGAAAATCGTCGCGCCCCCCATTCTCGATGGCGCGTCGCACGCACGCGGCCTGTGCCTCGGTACCGTTCTGCATGACGTAGATGAGCGGCAGGGTCGGCTTGCCCTCGGCCAGATCGTCGCCCAGATGTTTCCCGGTTTCGGCCTCGGCTCCCGAATAGTCGAGTACGTCATCGATCAACTGAAACGCCGTGCCCAGGTGCATGCCGTAGGTCGCCATACTCTGCTCAACCCCGGAAGAAGCGCCGCCGACAATGGCGCCCAACTGCGCCGCAGCCTCGAATAGCTTAGCCGTCTTGCAGCGGATCACTTGCAGATAGCGCGCCTCGTCGAGGTCGGCATCGTGACAATTCATCAGTTGCAACACTTCGCCTTCGGCGATGATATTGGTGGCATCTGATAGGACGCGCATGACGCGCATGTCGCCGACCTCGACCATCATCTGAAAAGCGCGCGAATGCAGAAAATCGCCGACCAGCACGCTGGCCGCGTTACCGAACGTCGTGTTGGCCGTCAGACGGCCGCGCCGGAGTTCCGACTCATCCACCACGTCATCGTGCAGCAGCGTGGCGGTGTGAATGAACTCGACCACCGCCGCCAAATCGTGATGATGCGTACCACGGTAGCCAAGCGCCCCGGCCGAGAGCAGAACCAAGGCTGGACGCAGGCGCTTGCCACCGCTCTGAATGATGTACTCGGCGACCTGGCGCACCAGAACCACATCGGAATGCAGGTGCTTGCGGATCACCGCATCGACAGCCTGCATGTCCGGCCCGATCAGGTTGTACAGATGTTCCAGCTTCACGATGGCGCGCCTTGGGAAAAAACCGGTGAATCTTAGGCGCGGCCCTGTTCCGCGTCAAGCAAGAGCCTTGTCCAATGAGGTATGAGCCTGACGGAGACGCGTATTTCCAACCGGGAATGAGCCTGGAGGGGAAAACGCGAAGGCAAATTAGGGCGTG
>Ga0209125_1001457_pt1 | contig 22021 bp, 21 predicted proteins | sample BarGraIncub1131A_FD_184503 | JGI IMG/M metagenome (GOLD analysis project Ga0209125, IMG submission 184503) | Arctic peat soil microbial communities from Barrow, Alaska - Barrow Graham LP Incubations 11-31A (SPAdes) (version 2) | ecosystem: Environmental > Terrestrial > Soil > Wetlands > Peat...
TTCTCCAACTTTTTTATCAGATATTATTTCTCCATCACTAATTTTAACTATTCTTTTTGCATGAAGTGCAATATTCATATCATGAGTCACTAAAATAATAGTACGCCCATCTTTATTTAAATTTTCCAATATATGCATAACAGTACTACCACTTTTTGAATCCAAATTTCCTGTAGGTTCATCAGCAAAAATTACTTTGGGGTTACAAACAAGAGCTCGAGCAATTGCAACACGTTGTTTTTGTCCACCAGAAATTTGATTACTCATATAATTTATTCTTTCAGTTAAATCAACCGCCTTAAGAGCTTCTCGTGCTTTACGTTCATGACTTTTTTTATCTTTACTATAAAGAAGCGGTAAAATAACGTTATCTAGTACTGTGGTACGTGGAAGTAAATTGAACGACTGAAAAACGAAACCTATATGTTCATTTCTTATTAGAGCAAGCTCATCATCGGTGAGATTTTTGGTATTTTTTCCTTCAAATATATATTCTCCAAAAGTTGGTCTATCTAAAAATCCAATCATATGCATTAGGGTAGATTTACCAGAACCAGAAGGACCCATAATGGCAATAAACTCTCCTTCTTCAACTCCTAAATTTATATCTTTAAGAACGTGAGTAATTATTCCTCCGTTATCATAATCTTTAATAATATTTTTTAATTCTATTAACATCCCAGTACTAAAATTTTAATAATAATTTATGTATTAAATCTTGCCAACTATTCGCGTATAATTTTTAATTTAAAACTAAATAATCAAAAATTTAGTACGGGACAGGTTATTAAGTTTTAATTAAAACAACAAATTCGTTCCCATCTTTTAATCCACTTGTTATTTCAATAATACTTCCGTCCCCTTCAAGTCCTGTTGTAATGGGTACTTCTTTAAATGCTTTAGTTCTTGTATCTGTAACTAAACGTATAGTTTTATTTTCATACTTGTCTGTTAAAATTGCTCGAGATGGAATAGTTAAAATATGATTTTTTTCTTTAACTTTAATAGTCATATTTGCTGTCATACCAGGACGCAGATTACTAACTTGTTCAACAGATGCGGTAATTTTATAATTAACAACTCCTGAAACTAAAGTTGATGCGGGATCTATTTTTGTAATGTTTCCTTTAAAAATTTTATCTGAACCAAAAGCATCATAAGTAATATCAATAGGCATTCCTAAACTTATTCCGGAAATGTTTGCTTCGTTAATATTTGCTTCAATATAAATATTTGAAATATCTTGCAAAACAATAACTTGTTTTAGAGCAGAGGCCAATTCGCCTATTTTAATATCTACACTTGTTATGGTTCCATCTGCCGGAGCAATAATTACAGTATCATTGTACCTTGCAGTTGCAAGCTCTACTTGTCCTTCTGCAGAAATTATATCTGCTTTTGCTAAATCAATATCAGAAGGTCTTGCAGAGGATTGTTTTAATTCAAGCTCTGCTTGACTCTGATCAATTATTGATTGAGAAGAAGAAAGATAAGCCGATTGATTTTTTAATGCGGATTGATAAGCATTATAATTTACAAGATAATTTGGAGCTTTTTTGTTTGGAATTTCAATAACCCAATTTGTAACATTTATATTATTAGATGAAGTTTGAATATATAATCCTGACATTCCGATTGGTTGAGCAATAATAGAATTACCAGAGCCACTACCTTCAACTAAACCTGTGGCATTAAAACCTATCCCTCCATTACTATAATAAAACTTTAATTTAATAGTTCCTTCTTTTTCTAAATTATAATTTCCACTAATAATTGGGGCAATATAATTACTTGTTCCATCTTCTGGCATTGCTTCTGGATTAGAATTAAGTAAATTGTTGTATGCATTTTTAACTAATGTTTCTTGTTGATTTTTTACATTCTCATAATCTCTTTTGGCATTTGAAAGAGCTATTTTAGAAAGAATTATTTCTTCACTAGTTGCTCCTTCTAGGGTGCGCTTATATCTGGCATTGGCGGCAGCAAGTGCTCCACGAGCCGAAGTTAAAGAAGCAAGAACTGAGGCTTGATCTAATGTAGCAATAATTTGACCTTGTTTTACACTATCCCCTACTTTTACTTTGATTGATTTTACAACTCCGTTTGTGTTAAATGATAAATTTAAATCTGTATTTGAAACGACTTGACCAGTAGCAAGTACTGTCTGTTTTAAGTCAGTATATTTTACAAAGTCTGTAACAGTATTTGCGGCGTTATTGTTTGACCTTAAAAAGAAAAATATTCCTAGGGCCAAAACAATAACAAGCGGAATCAAAATTCGTTTCTTTTTTAAAATTTTATTTATAAATAAATCTTTAACTTTTTTCATTTTTTTTATTGAATAGAAATTAATTCAACATCAAAAACCAAGTCTGCATTTGCTGGAATTCCTGAACCTGGAGGAGGATTTGCACCATAAGCCTCTGCTGCTGGAATTACTAGTCTACGTGTACCACCTATTTTCATACCTGGAATACCATCAGTCCAACCTTTTATAACACCACTCAATGGAAATGTTACTGGAGTGGGACCAAAGTCTTTTGATGATTGAAAAATGGCACCTGTAGCAGCTACTGCTCCTATATAATGAACACTAACTGTGGCACCGGGTGAAACTTCTGCACCTTGCCCAACAACTAGATCAATCTTTTGTAGACTTGAAGTATTTGCAACTGGAGTAAAATTACTTAAAAGTTTTGTATTTGGATTCATTTGATTTTGTGAGTTTACTGATTGTTCTCCATTTGTATTTGCGTTGTCATTAACATTTACTTCAGCTTGACCAGAAGCTGAACCTTCAGGTAAATTCTGATCTACTTGTTTGTTTTTATTTACAATAATATATGTAAATATTCCAACAACAACAGCTACAATAATAAAAGAATAACCAACACTCATCTTTCCTTTTTGATTTTGCATAAAATATAGGAAAATTAATTAATAATATGATTACATATTAGCATTTTTAAATAAAAAAATAAAATAGAAAACATCCCGCGCCGACTACTGTCGGCGCGGGATGTTTAAGTATTTTTTATTTTCTTGCTTCAATAATAGTTGCTGCTACGTTTTGAGGAACAATATCATATCTTGTGAATTCCATTGTAAATGATGCTCTACCCTCTGTCATAGAACGAAGAGTGGTCATGTATCCGAACATTTCAGACAAAGGAACAATAGCTTTTACTGCTTGGTTCATACCACGAGCTTCCATTCCTTCAATAAGTCCACGCTTTGATGACAAACTTCCAGTAACATCTCCCATGAATTTATCTGGAGTAACAACTTCAACTTTCATCATAGGTTCTAGAATCACAGGTTTAGCCATTTTACATGCATCTTGTATAGCCATAGAAGCTGCAATTTTGAAAGCCATTTCGTTTGAGTCTACATCATGGTAACTTCCGTCCCATAGCTCAACGGAAACGTTAACGATTTTAAATCCAGCAAGCACTCCACGGTCTAAACCTTCTTTGAATCCTTTTTCACAAGCAGGAATATATTCTTGTGGAATAGCTCCTCCTTTGATTGTATTAATAAATTCAAATCCCTTTTCTCTTTTTGTATTTCTTGGAAGGTCTTCAGGATCAACTGTCATATCCATAGGTTTAACTTTGATTTTAACGTGACCATAGTTTCCACGTCCACCTGACTGCTTGATGTATTTACCTTCAACTCCTGCTTCACCAGTAATAGTCTCACGGTAAGCAACTTGAGGTTTACCAACATTTGTTTCAACTGAAAATTCACGCTTCATACGGTCAACAATAATTTCAAGGTGAAGTTCTCCCATTCCTGCAATGATTGTCTCATTTGTTTCAGCATCTGTAGTAACTCGGAAAGTTGGGTCTTCTTGAGCAAGACGAGATAACGCCATACCCATTTTTTCTTGGTCAGCTTTTGTCTTTGGTTCAACTCGTAGAGAAATAACTGGCTCTGGGAAAACAATACGGTAAAGCTCTATTGGGTGCTCTTCATCACACATTGTATCTGAAGTAATAGTATCCTTAAGACCTACTGCTGCTGCAATCTCTCCTGCATAAACTTTCTTTACTTCTTCACGGTCATTAGCATGCATTCTCAAAATACGTCCGATACGTTCTTTGTTGCGAGTACGAGGATTATAAATATAACTTCCAGCGGATAAACTACCTGAATAAACTCGGAAGAAAATAATCTGACCTACGAAGGGGTCTGTAGCAACTTTGAAAGCAAGAGCTGAAAATGGCTCAGAGTCAGATGCTTTACGTTCAATAACTTCATCAGTTTCTGGATTAATACCTCCAATTGCTGGAATATCAAGTGGTGATGGAAGATAATCAACAACGGCATCCAATACTAATTGAACTCCTTTATTTTTTAAAGCACTCCCTGCAAACACAGGGAAAATTTCATTTGCAATTACCCCCTTTCTCATTAATTTCTTTAGAGTTTCAAAGTCAGGAATTATGCCTTCAAAATAATCATTCATTGTTTTGTCATCTTGTTCAACAATTTTCTCAACTAATTCTGCATGATATTTTTTAGCTTCTTCCATCATGTTCTCAGGAATTTCTTTTTCAATAACTTTTGAACCCATTTCCCCTTCAAAATAGTATGCCTTCATTTTTAGAAGATCTACAACTCCTTCATGGTTTTCTTCAAGACCGATTGGAATTTGCATACGAATTGCCTTTTTTGTAAGACGATCTAAAATTGTTTGATATGAGTGTTCAAATGAAGCACCTGTTCTGTCTAGTTTATTTATAAAACAAATTCGAGGAACTTTTGCTTCATCAGCATAACGCCAGTTTGTTTCTGATTGAGGTTCTACTCCAGCAACTCCATCAAATACAACAACAGCTCCATCTAGAACACGAAGAGAACGCTTTACTTCAACTGTGAAGTCAATGTGTCCTGGTGTGTCGATAATATTGAAACGGTGTTTTTTTGTTTTATCTGTAAGAGCATAAGTTGGTGTCCAGAAACAAGTTACTGCAGCAGAAGTAATAGTGATTCCACGCTCACGCTCTTGCTCCATCCAATCTGTAGTAGTTTCTCCATCGTGAACTTCTCCTATTTTATGTGATACCCCAGTGTAAAAAAGCACACGTTCAGTTGTGGTTGTTTTCCCAGCATCAATGTGGGCAATAATTCCTATGTTTCTAACTTTCTCTAAAGGATAATCTCTTTCCATATATATAATTATGTTGCTAAAAATAAAATTTACCCACTTTTTTGTAGGCGACAATTAAGTCTTTGGTCATATGAATATACAACAAATAAGTCTTTTTTGCAAACTTATGTACCAATAAAATCTAAACAAATATGTTCTCCTTAAAACGAAATAAGAGCGGCACTAATGTGCCGCTCTTATAAAAATTTTTAAACCAACCATTATTTTTTTAAAATAAAAACCCTGAGAATTTGTCTCAGGGTTTTTCTATAATTATTGTTTATTAAACACTTAAACAATTATGAGATCGCTTGCACCGTCATCAACTTTTTTATGCCCGTAACGGTAACCATTAGAAAATCCATCAGCAAATTCAACATGGACCCATTCTTTAGAATCAGTGAAATATTCAATCACGCCAATTGCTTTTGACTGGTGTCTGAATTTACTATTGGGTTGAATTTTTACTTTCAACCCAATCTTCACTGTTTCGGGAGTAACCAAATCACCAGACTCACCTGGCACGATAATTTTTTCTGGCCGTGGTGGCTCTGTGACGACCTGCAATAGGTCGCTAACATCACCGCTCTCGCCATAACGAAATTTTTCCTCGATGTCATCACCATCATCTTTTTTATCAAGGAGGACCATACACCAGCCTTGTGAGCAACTGCAACCATTATCGAACTCGAGAATGGTTCCCAGTTCGCCATGATACTTCCTGTGGTTGTTTACCTGAACGCGCATGTCAACTTTGACATTCCTCTCGCTCAGTTTTTTAGTAGTTACCTTTATTACTGTTGTTTCCATTTCACATTTGTTTTATGAATTTTGAACTTTTTTTATGGTTTCCACCAATTTATCAATATCTTCCATATTGTTGTAAATATGGAATGAAGCGCGGACTGCGCTCTTTAACCCAAGACGAAATTCGATCAAGGGTTGAGCACAAAAGAGTCCATTACGGACTGCGATTTCCTCAGCAGCGAGTTCTTCAGTTAAGAAGATATCATCCACAGCCGAAGAATTTGGAGCGTCTTTATGGTTCAGAGTGAATGAAACGAGCGACCCTGACCAATTCTGCCCAGGTCCAGGTCCCAGTAATTTGATGTGTGGAATTTTTGATAATTCCGCCCAAGCATAATTGCCGAGACCATGAATGTACTCTTCCACACCCTTCATTCCACCAGGTAGATTTTCCAAATAATTAATTGCAGTAGCCAGTCCAACTTGGTCAGCCACGCACTGAGTACCAGCTTCCAAGCGGTACGGCATAGGACGGAAGAATGCTTCCTCCGGAGTAACGCGCGATATCATATCACCACCACCAAACATAATTCCCATTTCTCTGAAACGATCAGGGTGTACATAAACAGCACCGCTACCCATAGGTCCGAGCATTTTGTGTCCGCTAAAGGCGTAGAAATCTACACCTAAGTCTGTTACATTGACTGGTAAGTGACCCATAGCTTGGGCACCATCAGCCAATACAACTGCGCCATAACGATGAGCAAGAGTAGCAATTTCTTTGATTGGGTTTAATGTTCCCAATACATTAGAAACGTGCCCCACACAGACAAGACGAATCTTGCCTTTTCCAGTCCTAAGTTTGTCTTCCATGTCGTTGAGATCTAAAATCCCATTGTCGGACATTCCGACTAACTGTAAGTTGACACCCAATTTGGATTGCACCATGGCTTGCCATGGAACTAAATTGGCGTGGTGTTCCATGATTGTAGACAATATGCCTTCACCAGGATTTATATTTTCCCTGGCCCATGCATAAGCTACTACATTGGTACCCATACTCGTACCGCTTGTAAAAGCGACACTTTTAGTTTCAGCGCCAATGAATTTAGCTACTGCTTTGCGAGCACTCTCGTATTCATTAGTTGCATTTTCTGCTAATCCGTAAATCCCGCGATGGGGATTTGCGTTTTGCTCAGAATAGAATTCTACAACTCTATCAATAACCACTTGTGGTTTTTGAGAAGTTGCTGCTGAATCCAAGTAAGTCGGATTCGGACAGTTCATTAATAACGGAAAATCATGTTTGTGTTTTCTCATTTTTTGATTTGTTTTTTCAAGCGATTTATATTTCAAAAAACAATTTACGTTGCTTCAAAGATAACACAAATCTTTGAAAAAGTCAATACGACGTTAATGATTCAATATCTTGAGTGGAACAGATAAAGTAATCTAAAAAAATAAACAACCCCGACAAATCATCGTCGGGGTTGGTTTCTTTTGCTCATTTTACGCAGCAATCTGATCTCCTTTCAGTGCTTCTTCTGCAAGACAGAAGAGATTCCTGATCTTTTGAATTTCCTTTTTTGTAAGGCGTTTTTCCGGTGATTTAGATTGTAATACCACCAAGAATTCATTCGCTTCATCGGCAAGATGTGCTGTTTTGGGTTCCTGGCTCAAGCATTCGCATTCAACGATTGCATCCTTAACTTTTTTGAATTCACCCAAACGCATAAGTGCAATAGTAAGCCGGGTCAATGCGGGGAAATCGTTAAGTTCAGATACGGGAAAACCGATTGTATTCTTTTCTGCGTACCCGTAGTAAAGTGCACAAAATTTTCCGCGGTCTTTTATTCCAAGGATGTCAAAAATTTTTCCATCGTCCTTGTAATCGACGCTTACTAATCCATCACTCCATACATAATGATTGAATCCTGCAATTACCAGTTTGTCACTCTGAGCAAGGGTTTTTCCTTTCAATGAATTGGAACTTTTGTACTTTTTCATAACAAAGATAGATTTAATTTGATTTAAATACTGAAAATAAAAATTTATTCATTATGATAATTTTTTTAATATACTACAACTTATTAAAAAAAATGTCAAATTAATATTTGACCAATTATAAATTAAACCGCATATTTCCATACCTAAAACATTACTTTAAGCGTATTCTTATGAATATTTTCTAGATTTATATTATTTTTTATTAAAATGCACAGAAATAAGACCATTTACAGCAATAACAAGAGTATAGAAAGTGAAAGCCATTAGACCAATAGCTACGCCTTGTGCCAGAGGACTTATCGCATATATATCACCGTATCCAACTGTAACAAAAGTCACATAACTATAATAAAGACTATTTATTGGAAATAATTGTTGAGAAAAAGCCATCGGATTAATATATGAGATCATTTGAAACCAAATTGAAAAAACAAAAAGTACCTGGACTATATTTAAACCAAACATTATAATCAGCCACTCCCCACTTTTTTGTTGGTCATTGAATTGTAAAAAAATCCTGCCTCTATTAAAAATAAAATTACGTGAATAAACAATCAAAAATTCTAAAACTCTCTGAATAAGTAAAATAGAAATTAAAATACCAACCCAAATAGGTAAATAACGAATATAAAAAAGAAGTCCTATACAAATAACAGTAACTATAATCATCATAGCCTCTAATTTTATAAAAACATTTTTACTCTTCCTAAAAAACCAATGGGAAAGAGTGAGGTTCTTATTCCCCCATTCTACAAAACCACTTGCTAATGGCAAAATAAAACTATGATCAGAATTTGGAAGATTATTTTCTTTCATATATAATTTTTTCATTATATCATTAACTATTAAAATTTTCACTTAAACAAAACCCCCCTCATATAACATATGAGGGGGGTTTTGTTTAAATTTATATTTTATTACCAAGCAAAGTGTGCGAATGCCTTATTTGATTCTGCCATTTTGTGTGTATCGTCACGTTTCTTTACAGCTGTTCCTTCGTTCTTTGATGCAAGTATCAATTCTTCAGCAAGCTTTTCATGAATTGGTGCTCCTTTCTTTCCACGAGCTGCTAAGATTATCCATCTCATAGCAAGTGCTGTACGTCTCTCAGGTCTAACTTCGCGAGGTACTTGGTAGTTTGCACCACCGATACGACGTGAACGAACTTCCACCATTGGGCCAGCATTTTTGATTGCTGTATCAAAAACTTCTAAAGGATTTGGATTGCCTGTTTTTTCTTTTATTATTTCAAAAGCCTTATAAACAGCTTTACGAGCAGTCTCTTTCTTCCCGTGAATCATGATGTTGTTAATAAACTTCCCAAGTTTTTGAGAGTTATAAACTATATCTGGTTCTACTATATTTCTGTTTTTTATTTTTCTTCGCATATTATTTAAGGATTATTTTTTTACTGCAGCTTTTGGTGTCTTTGTACCATATAGACTTCTTGACTGACGACGCTTTTCAACTCCTGTAGTATCAAGACGTCCACGAACTATGTGATAACGAACCCCGATCAAGTCTTTAACACGTCCTCCACGAATCATAACAACTGAGTGTTCTTGTAGGTTGTGTCCTTCTCCTGGAATATAAGCAGTGACTTCCATTCCATTGGTTAATCTAACACGAGCAATCTTACGAAGAGCTGAGTTAGGCTTCTTTGGAGTAGTTGTTGAAACTTTTGTACAAACCCCACGCTTAAATGGAGCAGGATAATAAACAGGCTTATTTTTAATCGAATTAAAACCGCGAGCAAGAGCTACGGCTTTGGACTTTCTTTTTATTATTTTACGGCTCTTTCGAACCAATTGATTTATTGTAGGCATATATTGAAAACAAAAATAGTCGTAAATGACTAGTTAGAACACTCTACTATAACAGTGGTAAAAATGCAAGGGCTAAAATTAAGGTTATAATCTTATATTAATAAAAGGGCGATTAAGTTTTAAATAGCTCTTCTCAAAATACACACATAAAATTCTTCAGAGGTCCAACATCAGGTTGGCTTCGGATGTTGTACCTCTGTGCTCAGACCGACGACATAGAGGTACAACCTCTGGGGCCAGCTCGAGGTTGGACCTCTATTTTTTTAAAGACTATTTAAAACCTAACTTACCATTTTCAACATATTGCAATTCAAAATTATTTATTACAAACCAGTTAAAAGACGAAAACTGATGAATATAAGGGGAGAAACTTTACTCCATATAAATACTATAAACAAAATCAAAAGAAACATTCCCCATTGTTCTAAGAAATTTTCAATATATCGCAATCTAACAGGAAGGAAGGAAAATAAAATTTTAGAACCATCAAGTGGAGGAATGGGAATAATATTAAATACTGCTAAAACTAAATTCATCATTACTATGATTGTTGAGATTTTATAAAAAGGATGAAGTAATAATGGGTCAGGATTATAGGGAGGTATTCCAAACATTGGAGCATATCTTATAAGCAGACCGAAAAAAATCGCAATAATTAGATTGGCAGCTATACCTGAAACAGCAACAATCATATTACCAAGTCTACCCTTCCTTAAATTATTAGGATTATATGGTACTGGTTTTGCCCAACCTATTAAAAAACTTCCTGATGTTGATATATACAACAGCAAGGGCAAAATAACTGAACCGAAAGGATCTAAATGTTTAAGTGGATTTAATGTTAGTCGTCCTTTTAAACGAGCAGTATCGTCTCCTAGGAGATAAGCTGAATAGCCGTGAGCTACTTCGTGTATCACTATAGACATTATTAAAACTGTGACATAAAATACTCCGTCTAGGAGTTGGGCTTGCATAGGCATGTTTTATATGATAGCATACCTCTATCTATGGCGAAAGTTTGTGACATAACAAAAAAGGGCTCAAAAATGGCAGGAGGTTACTCCAACGTTGTTCGTGCTACTAAATTCAATCCCACAGGTATGGTTCGTAAATATACTAATCTTCAAAAGAAGAGAATATATGTTCCCGAACTTAAAAAATACTTCCCTCTTACAATCTCTACTAAAGCAATCAAGACAATAAATAAACACGGTGCTTACAAAGTATTAAAGAAAGCCGGAATCATTAAATAAAAATCCTCACAATTGTGAGGATTTTTATTTTGATAAATAATTTCAAATAGTCTTTGAAAAAGAGAGGTCCAACCTTGATTCACCAGGATCACCTCAAGGGTCAATTACCAAATTGACCTTACGGGCTAGCTGGCCCCTAGCCCAGTAGGTGATTGTACTCAATCAAGGTTGTACCTCTTTGGCGTCGGTCTGAGCACAGAGGTACAATATCCGAAGCCAGCCTGATGTTGGACCTCTATAGAATTTTATGTGCGTATTTTGAGAAGAGCTATTTAAAATTATTTATCAAAATTTCTTCACAATCTTTATTAATAAAAAAGTCCTCGGATTTCCTCACCAAGAGGTCCAACCTCAAACTGGACCCAGAGGTTGTACCTCTAGCTCGGCCACCCGTGAGGTGATTCTGGTGAATCAGACACATTTATTAAAAAAGATTATTCCGAAATTGGATTATATATTATTAATTTAATAAACTAGATTTATTCCATCACTTGTAAAAATTATATTGCCTTTTTCTGATGTGCTTAAAAATGGAATATGTAAGTTAGAAAGTCTATCTAATAATTCTTTATGAGGATGGCCGTATTTATTATTCTTTCCAGCTGAAACAATAGCGACTTTTGGATTAATTTTTTCAAGCCATAAAGAAGTTGAGGAAGTTCGCGCTCCATGATGTCCAAGTTTTAGAACATTTGATTTTAAGGTTTTATCACTTTCATTAAATTCTATTAAATTTTCTACATATAAACTTGCATCACCAGTAAACATAAATGAATTTTCACCATATACCAACTTCCCTACTATTGAACTATCATTACTATCTAATTTTGAAATATCTCTGTCTGGATACAAAATATCTAAATAAATATTTTTGTTTTTATCTAAAATAACATGCATACCTCGGTGTGCAATAATTTTATTAATTTTATTTTTTGATATTTTATCTTCTAGACTAGCATATATTTTTGAATCAGAAATCGCTCCATTTTCAATAATGCTTGTTATTTTATAATTATCAATTAGCAAAGGAAATCCTCCTATGTGATCCATATCTGGATGTGTAGCTATGAGCATATCTATACTTCTATCTGCAAACGGCATGACTTTAGATAGACTGGAGAGAATCTTTGCATCTGGACCCCCATCTATTAAAATTTGTCTACCATTTGGGGCCTCTATATAGATAGCATCACCTTGCCCAACATCCAAAAATACAACTTTTAAATACTTATTATTATGGTTTCTATAGGCGAAAAATAAAAAACCAAATCCAATAATTAGCAGTAAAATTATTAAAATATGGGGTAAATATTTTTTAAAATTTTTCATGGTATAATTTATATATTAACATTAAAAAAATAAATTATATGAAAGAAATATACACACCAAAAACATTTCAACTTGGAGAACTCAATGGAATAAGTTCTAAAAATATCGAGGAACATCTAAAACTTTATAAAGGTTATGTAACTAATTCTAATCTTGTGTTAAATAAAATTAAAGAATATGAAACTGACCCAACAGGCAATGCCTATGTACTTAGTGAACTTCATAGAAGATTTGCTTTCGAATTTGGAGGAATGAGAAATCATGAATATTATTTCTCTTCGCTTGAAGGTGGAGCAAAAGAAATTAAAGAGGATTCAAATTTATTTCAAAAAATTACAGAGGATGGGAATAATTTTTCATCCTGGTTAGAAAATTTTAAAGCCTTAGCTATCACTCGTGGTGTAGGATGGGCAATGCTTTATTACGACAAAGAAACAAATAAATTATTAACTCAATGGGTAGATGAACAGCATATAGGACACCTAGTGAGTTGCTCCCCTATTTTATGTCTTGATATGTGGGAACATGCATATTATTTAGATTATATTCCAGCAGATAAGAAAAAATATATTGAAGCATTTTTTGAAAATTTAAATTGGGAAGTAGTTGAACATAATTACGAATTAGGAATTAAAAATTAAGAATTATAACAAAACCAAAAAATGACACAAATTCTGCACCTGTAAAATTTGTGTCATTTTTAAATCAAATACCTAAACACACAAAAAAATACATCGCTTTGAGCTATCGTTCAAAGTGATGTATTTTTTTGTGTGTTAATTCCTAATTCGTAATTATTAATTATTAATTTTCCTGAATATCAACCAAAGTAAAAATATATAAATTGAAATTGTAAGTAAAAGAGGAAATGATTGAATTGTAATACTTGCGAAAGGAAGTGTTCCAAAAAAGTGAATAATTGAAAGAATATATAAAAGCATTAAATATGTTATATAACCAAATGGAATTGCCAATAAAGGTGAAATAAATCCCAAAATTCCAGTTATAAAAATAAATAACATCACAGTTGGAATTAATAATAGTATTAAAAAATTGGCTGGTAAAGAGACAAGAGATAAAACACCTGTCAAATAAAGTAGTATTGGTAAAACTGAAATTGTTGCGGCTATTGTACTTGCCACCATTTCCCTAAAACCAAAACGAAGTGGTATAAATTTAAACCAATTTAAAGTTTTAGAAGTCAAAAACAAAACACCACCTGTTGCAACAAAAGACAACTGAAAAGACATATCAGAAAGAACCCTAGGATCATATGCGACCATTAATAGTGCTGCTATAATAAGAGCGCGCCCAGCCATATATTTTCTACCTGTCATTTTACCTAATAACATTATAGTTGCCATAATACCAGCACGAATAGCAGTAGAAGATGCGCCGGTCATGACAATAAATAATAGAATAATAATTATTCCAAAAATAATAGATATCATTTGAGAAAAAATTAAATTAAATGTTTTCATAACTCCTTCAGCTACAATAGATACGTTGTATCCAGATAAAGCTATCATATGAATCGTGCCTGTCGAAATAAATTCATTATTAATTTCCTCGTCAAACCCACCCTTAACTCCCAAAATTAAACCGTTAGCTAAATCACTTTCTGGCATAGGAATAACTTTATTAATATTTTTAATAAATAAATTTCTTAATTTATATAACAAAGATTTTATTTGGCTTCCATTTCCTATTGATACAATTTTAATATCAGCATTTTTAATTAAATAATAAATATCTTGATTAGCTAAATATCTTTTATAATTAAATTCTTTTCCTGACACTGTTGTAAAATTTTCAGGCTCTTCAAGTACACCTCGAGCGGTAATATTGTCTCCATAATTTACTTCTACTTCTCTGCCTACAAAGACCAAGATATTTACATCTTGGTCTTTTAATTTTATATTTAAATGCTTATTTTTAAGGCGTATATCTGGATCTTCACTTACTATACCTTGTAAAATAATGGTTTTACCGATTGCATTATTATAAGATGGAGGTTTAGAAATAAAAAAGAAAAACCGCACAAACGCGATCATTATTAAGATAAAAATAATTATTATTTCTCTTTTGGACATTTAAATAAAAATCCTACTTATAACATTTTAGAGGTACAACATCCGAAGCCAGCCTGATGTTGGACCTCTAAAAAAATTCAATTAAATCATTTTTAAATGAATTAATTTTTTATAAAAAATGTTTCTGTTGTAAATTCGCACAACCTGTAGCAATCTCATCTGCCCTATCATTATGAACGTGACCTGAATGACCTTTTACTTTTTCCCATTTAATTTTAACTTCACAAATCCTTATTAAATGAATTAATTCTTTCCACAAATCTTGATTCATTACTTCCTTTTTATTTGCAGTTCTCCAACCATTTTTTTCCCAATTAAATATCCATGAAGTAATTCCTAAAAGTACATAACTGGAATCGGCAAAAATAGTAACATTATTTTCTTTATGATGTTTAGTTATATATTGGAGTGATTCTATTACAGCTTGAAGCTCCATGCGATTATTGGTTGTATCTTTATCATAACCACCTAGTTCATGAATAATCTTAGTGTCTTCTACTGTAACTACACCCCATCCTCCAGGACCAGGATTTCCTAGTGATGATCCATCTGTATATATTTTTATATCTTTATTTTTCATCCCAGTACTAAAATTTTAAAATTAATTATAATTAAATTACACGTTGTTTTTTCATTTTATATCTTTTCTTAAATTTTTACTAATCAAAAATTTAGTACGGGACAAGTATATTATATGATATCAACAATTCTTAATCTTAGCTCGGTACGACCAGCAAATGTGTTTTTTTCAAATGCCGCTATCATATTTATTCTCTCCCCTGCAGAAATTAAACTGGTAAAACTTTCTCTTGTTTTAAAAAATGCTATAGCTTTTATTATTTTTCCTCTACTATTTAAAAAACTTAATTCTAAATGATTTTTTTCTTTACCAAATTCTTTAACAGCATAAATAGGTAATTCTTTAAATAAAAATTTTGGCTTTGGATTCCCCACTCCATACGGAGCAAGTTTTTCTATAACATTATAATTTTCATTTGTTATATCATCTATACTTATAATAGCCTCTACGTCATCTTTACTAGAAACTTCTTCTACTTCTCTATCTTCACCATAAACTTTTAATATTCTTTCCTCTAAAAAATGTATCTCATCATGTGAAATTGAAAATCCTCCAGCCCCTGCATGTCCACCAAAACCCATAAGGCTATTTTCTGGTAATGCGGTCATAATTTCTACAAGATTAATATTTCCCCAAGAACGACAAGAGCCCTTTAGTTCATCGCTTCCATCAGAACCCCATACAAATACTGGTCTCTTATATTCCTCAACAATTTTTGAAGCAATAATTCCAAGAACTCCAATCCTCCACGTTGGATTTCCAATAACTATAACTTTCTTTTCTTCCCTTTTACTTAAAATCTTTTTAACTTCCTTCATCATGTGAGCAACAATAATTTTTCTCTCATCATTTATCTTTGATAAATTATCGGCTGATGCTTTTGCTTGAACTATGTCTGTCGCAGAAAGCATTTCGAATGCCATCATTGGACTTGCCATTCGAGAAGCTGCATTAATACGAGGTGCTAAAGTAAAAGTAACATCTTCTTCGTTTAACTTTGTAATATCAACAGATGCTTTTTTAAAAAGTTCCGCAAGTCCAGGACGACGGCCCTTTTGTAAAACTTTTAACCCATAAAAGGCTAGAACTCTATTCTCACCTAGCAATGGTACCTGGTCCGCGAGTGTAGCAACACCAGCCATATCGAGTAACCATTTTTCCCATCCTTTACTTATATTCCAATATTCTCCATATTTTATTATAAGAGCTTGTATAAGCTTAAAAGCAATCCCTGCCCCGCACAACATTTTATCTGGATACATACATCCATCCTGTTTTGGATTTAAAATTGAGTAAGCCCTTGGAACATCAATTTGTGGTAAATGGTGGTCGGTAATAATTACATCAATACCAGAAGCCTGAGCACGAGCAACTTCCTCTATTGCGGTAATACCCAAATCAAAAGTAATTAAAAGTTTTACCTCGTCATTAATAAATTTATCTATTGCGTCTAAATGTAAACCATAACCTTCGTCGTGACGGTCTGGAATATAAATTGAAAAATTTTTATAACCAATTTTATTAAAAAAATCATTTATAATAACAGCTGCTGGAATACCGTCACAATCATAATCACTGTAGATAAGGATACTTTCTTTGGCTTCTATTGCTTCAAAAATACGCACACATGTTTTTTCCATATCTTTCATTAAATATGGGTCATGAAGATGCTCATCAAAAGATGGGTTTAAAAATCGCTCTTTATCTTTAGGTAATATTCCACGATTTGTTAACAAAAGGTCAAGTAATTCAATGTGATTTGGCATACCAATGATTTTACCATATAATAGTTCTGTGACCGAACTCAATCCAAATTGTATATTTTGTAAAATAGTATCAAAAGAGATTCCCAAGGAATTTATTTTTGAAAATAAAAATTTCTTAGTATTTTTAGATATAAAGCCAGTAAATCATGGGCATCTTTTAATAATCCCTAAAGAACACATTGTGTGGATGCAAGATGCAGACGACAAAACAATATCGGATATATTTAAATTAACAAAAAAAATGATGCTGGCACTAAAAAAGGGTTTAAAATGTGATTATATTCAGGAATCAGTTGTGGGCAACGAGGTCCCCCATTTTCACATACACTTAATACCAAGATACTACAGAGATAATTTTAAAAATTTACCAACGAAAACATACGAGGAACTAGAAGCCACGGAAGTGTTTAATAAAATAATAAAAGAAATTTAATATCAATAATTTAGTACTTCATTAAATATCAAAATTTTTGCAGGGCTCCTGTAGATGAGGGAGGACAAGGAGCCAGACCACTCAAAAATTTTATATTTAATTACGTATTAATATAAAAAACGATCCTGGGTACGAGATGCAGGTGAGGATTGCGACCAAGATGTATAGATATACATTGCGATAGCAACCAGAACCTGCAACAAAGTACCCAGTAGGTCAATCTACTGATTGAAATAGGTCGTTTTATTTATTTTATTATTTTAAAACTCGGATACCTGGTAGTGTTCCTTTAGAGAGGAAGTCCAGTGTAGCTCCTCCTCCTGTTGAAACAAATCCTATTTTATCTTCTATTTTTAATTTTGTTATTAGAGCTGCAGTATCCCCTCCTCCAATTATACTTTTTGCTTTAGATTTTGATATAAGTTTTAGAACTTCTTCTGTTGCGCCACCAAATCCACTTTCATATTTACCAAGTGGTCCATTCCATAAAATAAATTCTGCTTTACTTATTAAATCTTTAAGTTGAAGAACTGATTGAGGACCAATATCTACGATATTTTCATCTGGCATTACGTCATTAGGTTTAATAAAACGATTTTTAGAATTTTTATTAACTTCTACATCAAGAGGTAATATTAAATTTTTACTTTTTAAAAGTAATGGCACTTGAAAATTTGGGACACCAACAAGAGAAGTTCCTATTTCAAACCCTTTTGCCCTAAAAAAATCATTTGCAATTGCTCCACCTATAAAAATATTATCAGCAGAACGAAGAAATTTTTTAATCAATGGAATTTTTGTTTCAAATTTTGCACCACCAAGAATAAATAAAAATGGATGAGCTGGATTAAAAACTTTAGATAAATTTTCTATTTCCGTCATAAATTGAAAACCTGCATACCCTGGAAGATATTTTGTAATTCCCACTATAGATGCATGCTCTCTATGAGAAACTGAAAAAGCATCATTTACATATATTTCACCATAACGTGATAATGCCCTTGCAAATGAAGGGGAATTTTTCTTTTCTCCTGTTTCGCGACGTAAATTTTCAAGTAAAACTATTTCTCCATTTTTTAATGATTTGATTCTTTTTTCTGTTTCATCTGAAAAAATTGGAGTTGAAATAAAATTCACCTCTTTTATATATTTTTTTAATTTAACTGCCACGGGAAGAAGACTCTCACTACCATCATCCCCTAAATGTGAGATAATAATAACTTTTGCTCCCTTTTTCTGTAAATATTCTATTGTTGGAATTGTTTTTTTGATTCTAAAATCATCTATAACCTTTCCGTCTTTTATAGGCACATTAAAATCTGCTCTTAAAATTATACTTTTTCCTGCTATGCTTTTTAAATCTTTTATTGATTTCATCCCGTTAGAGATAGGAAGTCATTGGACCTTCCATATCTTATTAATTTTAGTAATTAAACAAACTTCATTATTTTTTTAAAAATCCCGCGACATATAACATGCGCATCTCTAACGGGATTCATTTTTTAATTTAAGGCGCTTAATATTGCACCAAATTTTTTAGGATTAATACTGTCGCGACCTACGAGTAAACCGTCAGCGTTACCATCTTGTATAAAAGATTTTGTATTTAAAGGATTAACTGAACCTCCATATAAAATATTTATACTATGTGCTATTTTAGAATTATAAATATCTGAAATTATTTTCTTAATAAAAATTTTCATTTCCATAAATTCTTCTTTTGTTGCTTCTCTTGTTGCATTCTTACCTATTGCCCATATTGGTTCATAAGCAATTATTATATTTTTCACCTGAGCAGAACTAACTCCAGCCAAAGAACTTTTAATTTGTTCTTCAACAAAAGAAAGAAATTTTCCATCCGCATCCCTGCTACTTTCCCCTACACAAAGGATTGGTGAAAGTTTATATTTAAGTATGTTTAATATTTTTTCATTTACTATTTTATTTGTTTCGCCCAATCTACGTCTTTCACTATGACCAACAATAACATGGCTAACTCCCATATTTTTTAGCATTATAGGAGAGACTTCTCCAGTATATGACCCCTCTTGTTCAGTTGAGACATTTTGAGAACCAAGCATTACTTTTTTGTTTTTAAATTTTTTAGAAATAAAAAGGAAAGGAAATGGAGGACAAAGTATAATTTGTGTATTTTTTATATTCTTAGCTAGAGAATATGACTCTTTAAAAAGAACCTCTGCCTCTTTTTGAGAAGATGGATTCATTTTCCAGTTTGCAACGACGATTCTGTTCATTTTGCTATTATACCATAAAATCCTTATTCTATCTCATCCCAAGAAATAGTCGTGTATTTATCAGAAGTTAGAGGAAATGATGGGGGTGGTCCATATAACAAATTAGCATCGTATATAATAGTTCTTGTGTCATAACCAGTATTGTCAGTATAAGCAAAACCATATCTCTTATTACTACCTATCATTCCATAAAGAGTAAGTAATGACCTAGAATGATATGGGCTGCATTGACTACTATAATAATGTCGCCCAACTCTTCCATTATTTGCCATAAGTGCTGCATCTATTCGTAGATTATCATCACTAACCATTCCAACTGTTATATCATCTTGTGCTATCAATCCAACAACATCCTGACCGTCATAATTTGTATATGTTAAATCTTTATTGATAAAAATACTCTTACGACTGCTTGGGTTATCTGGAAATTTTCCAGCAGCAATAGTTACACGAGCTGTATTTATACTTCCGTCTACCCAAACATTATCTTCGACAAATATGAGTCCATTTGAAGGATTACTATAATTAGCAACAAAAGATTCTCCATTAGGGGATTTTATACTCCATGTTCCCCATGTTGCATCACCTGAATTTGAACTATTTGAACAATTATTTGACGCAGAAGTCAAACTAGTTACTTTATATAAATCATAAGTATCATTAGTTTTAAGAACGATATGATACCCTATTGCTCCTGATGGGGCTAAATATTTACCACCAGATTGAGCGTTCGTTTTTATTAAGGAGAGATCATTTGTAATACCTGTAAAATCAGATTGAGGAACAGGAAACTGACGCCCAGCAATAAATACATCATTTCTTATTGGAATTGGATTAGTGGGTGGCGCCTCTTGAGGACGAAAAGTATCATTTACACCTCCGCCAGAGGTATTTACATGAGTGTGAATTCCAAACTCATTGTTACCCGTGTGGTCTGGGTCATCATAATTAGAAACAGCACTAGTAATCAAATTGTGTGCTACCCCATCAAACCTAATACCATTATTTGAATGTATGGGACCAAAAACTTCAGTCCCCTCTCCAAAACGCATAAAATCATTCGCGACTATGGCAAACTTAGCAAAAGATGGAATAGCTAATTTTGTTTGAATAGTTCTTTTTATTTTAGGATAATTATCAACATGACCTTCTGATTTAATAGTTACAAGAGTAGAACCTGTTATTGGAGGAGTAATAGTTAAAACAAAACTACCAATAGATACTCCGTCCTTATCTGTAAAAACATGCGTATATGGACCTGCAGCCCCTGTTCCATCTTTAAAATCATTTGGGCTGTGAGCTAAATGCCAACGATAATAATCTACTCCAGCTTCAGCAATCTGAAGTGCTTGTTCTTTATATAAAGTTGATTTAGCGGTTTTTAAACTATATGAAGCCCATGAAATAAAAAATGTTACTAAGGCAACTGCTACAGTTGTAAAAACAATTACGTTTAATAAAATTACTCCTTTATTTTTTATATTTTTCATATCTATAATAATTATAAATTATCCTTGAGATTTCTTATACTAATTTGTGTACTTACAGTAACTGGAGCAGGTGGTCTATTTGGGTCTGCATCTATAATAAGAGTTATTTTAATAAGACGTACATTAATAATAGAAACTGGTTGAGTTAAAGGTAATGAATTACCATTATAATTAAAGTCATAATAAGCAAACAAGGGAGTTGATCCATTTGCTACGTTGTGTACTATTTCTGTTATTTTTTCATTTCCTGATAAATACTGTAAAGGATTCCCGGATGGGGTTATAACACCTTTCATTAAAGTACTTCCGGATAGATAATATCTAATTCTCTCTTTTAAACCATCATTATTTATATCTGCAAAAAAAATAAAATTTGTATCACCTATAACTTCTAGTGGATAAGCACCTAATGACGAGGGAGAAGCGGAACGAATTTCAGAAGAAATAGGTTGAAGAACTTTTCTTGCTTCATCATAAGTACTTAAACCATTTGAAAAAATATTTTCATTTTTAAAGATATCTCTAGCAAAATATCCGACAACACCCATTATAAGAGAAAAAATTGTCATTGTGATAATGATTTCTAAAAGAGTAAACGCTCTATTTTTTTTTATAAATATTTTAAATAGCATGTTTTATGGTGAAATTATAATCTCTTCTTTACTCCAATTGTTTGTTATGTTTACTTGTTTTGATGTACCCTGATATCCATTTTTTTCAACAGAAATATTATATGAACCTAAAGAAAGTGCAGAAAAAGAAACTTGTCCAGGAGGAGTGCATAATGAAGTGTAAGTAATATATATATCTGAAATAATCGGTGTAAATAATTGGTCTAAAGTAGAAAGATACAAACGATAACGAATATATCTATCTCCATTATGAACAGAGTTTATGTTTTGATTTGACGCAGTATAATAAGAGCTTGGTGTTCCATCGGGTCCAATAAAATTCCATGTTGCGTTATCGTTATTTGTAGCTATTTTGAATCGAACACTTAAATCACCTGTTTGTATTGGTTCTGTTCCAGGATTCCAAGTTATTTGCTTAAAATTACTAACGGAACCTGTATCAAAAGTCGATGAGG
>Ga0209125_1001458_pt1 | contig 22013 bp, 18 predicted proteins | sample BarGraIncub1131A_FD_184503 | JGI IMG/M metagenome (GOLD analysis project Ga0209125, IMG submission 184503) | Arctic peat soil microbial communities from Barrow, Alaska - Barrow Graham LP Incubations 11-31A (SPAdes) (version 2) | ecosystem: Environmental > Terrestrial > Soil > Wetlands > Peat...
CTCAGCCTGACCTTTTCCGGCCAGAACCTTGGTGATGGCGGCGGTCAAAGTAGTCTTGCCGTGGTCAACGTGACCAATTGTACCGATGTTTACATGAGTTTTATTACGTAAAAATTTTGCCTTCGCCATGAGAAGTGCCCTCCTGGTTGGTCGCTTTCAGTTGTGATGTGTAACTTATTTTGTGCATTTTGTTTTAAAAGTGGAGCCCACATCCGGACTCGAACCGGAGACCTCTTCCTTACCAAGGAAGTGCTCTACCTCCTGAGCTATGTGGGCAAAACAACTGGAGCGGGAAACGGGACTCGAACCCGCGACCCTCAGCTTGGAAGGCTGACGCTCTAGCCAACTGAGCTATTCCCGCACTACCAGACGAAGATATTTGGAAACCGTGCGGCCATTACTTACCAGTTCTAGCGACGATAAGTCTACTGGGATCGTGATGAACCACCGTTTTCCGATGATTATATGGTGGAGGGAGGAGGATTCGAACCTCCGAAGTCGCTGACGACAGATTTACAGTCTGTTCCCTTTGGCCGCTCGGGAATCCCTCCAGGGATGATTTTGCTAATTGGTATCTGCTCGTTTTAAAATGGAGCCCCGTATCCGAATCGAACGGATCACCTGCTGATTACAAGTCAGCTGCTCTACCAGTATGAGCTAACGGGGCAACAGCTTTTCTGGATAGAAAGAAAACAGAACTTGTGTATTTAAAGAAAAAAGCAGTGAAAGTCAAGCATTAATTGCAAAATAAAAAGGTGGGCCGATTTTATGATACGTATTTCGTTGCGTCGGTTCATTCGCGTTGCCGCAAATCAGGCCGCTAATAGTGGCAGAAGAGCCTGCTTTGTTTTTCTTAGTGCCCCTTCTTCTATCTGCCTGACCCGCTCTCGCGATATTGAAAAATGGCTGGCGATTTCCTGCAGGGTCATAGGGTCATCAGCTGTAATTCTTCTCTCGATGATGTACCGTTCTTTTTCGTTCAGGAGGCTGACCACTCCGGCTACTTTTTGCTGCAGGTCCTGATTCTCCTGTAAATTTAAGAGGAGTTCTTCCTGGTTGAGTCGGTCGTCTGCAAGAGACTCCAGAGCGGTTGCACCATCGCTACCAGGTATTTCCGCATTGAGCGAACAGTCACCTTGCATGCGCTGTTCCATCTCTGAAAATTCCTGCTCTGAAACGTGCAATGACTGTGCGGCGCTCTGGATATCTTCTCCATCATCACCTGCTCCTGCGAGAGCGCTTTTAGCCTGGCGCAGTTTGAAAAACAGCTTTCTCTGTGCCTGCGTTGTCCCGATCTTGAGAAGGCTCCAGGACGATATTATATGATTCTGGATGTAGGCTTTAATCCACCAGACCGCATAGGAAATCAAGCGGACCCCCTTGTATGGATTAAATTTTCTGACCGCCATCATCAGCCCTATATTACCCTCCTGGATAAGGTCGAGCATTTTTAAGCCGTAGTGACGAAATTCGTACGCGACCTTCACTACAAACCTCAAATTGGAGGTGATCAGACTATGGGCGGCGTTCAGATGCTTGTCTTCGAAAAACGAGACCGCGTATCGATGTTCCTCTTCCTCACTCAATAACGGAAACTTTCGGATCTCGTTCATATATACTCGAAGACTATCAGCTACAACAGGTAATTGAGCTACCATGACGCTTCACCTCTTTAGCATATTCTTTAGCACTCTATGAGAGTGACTGCTAAAATATAGCAAGTGATTTTTAAAAAATCAAGCTGTTGTTTGACTGCGATATGCTTCTGACCTTTTCGCAGAGTAAATGTTTATAACCAAATTATCTTGTATTCTGGCTGTTGTACGCTATAACCTGAGTCCATGAAAACATCCATGCCCATACGGATTTCCTTGCTGGCTTTTTCCATTGTTGCCATCAGCCTGTTCCATTATCTGACACCGTTGCATCTTCACTATCTGCACGACATTTTCCAGCGTCTTTATTACCTGCCGATTATTCTGGCTGCGATCTGGTTTGGTCTGCGTGGTGGACTAGTTTGCTCCATTGCCGTCAGTATTGTGTATGCTCCGCATATCCTGTTCCAGTGGGGTGGGGACGTGACTCTGGAGCTTGAAAAGTACCTTGAAATTGTACTCTATAATATTGTCGGCGGCGTGACCGGACTTTTGTCACAACGGGAGCGGGAGCGAAGCGCAGAGTTACAGAAAACCGCCGAAGGACTTGAGCAATCGTATAAAAAGCTGCAGGAACAGTCAGAACAGCTTATTGCCATTGAGAAAAATCTTCGCAGTGCAGAGAAGCTCTCAACCTTGGGTGAGATGGCCGCAGTGCTTGCTCACGAAATCCGCAATCCGCTCGGCTCTATTCGAGGTACGGCTGAGATACTCAGGGACGACTACCGACCTGGTGACCCTAAATATGAATTTATTGATATTCAGATCAGGGAAACCGAACGACTCAATCGGGTGGTTGAGGATTTTTTACGTATGGCCCGTCCACTGCCGACGGAGATGGTACATTGCCGCATTCAGGCAGAGCTTGAAACTGTCGCCTTACTGGTGGCAAACGATGCCAGGGAGCGGCAGGTTTCTCTTGTTCTGGAACCACCCGCTGTTAATGTAGTAATTAGGGGGAATGGCGAAAAACTGCGTCAGGCGTTCCTCAATATTGCCATCAATTCTCTCCAAGCCATGACAGGCGGGGGGAGTCTGATTATTTCGACTTCGGTTTGTCGGGAGGATGGGGGGGCAGGTAGGTGTGAAATCAGATTTAGTGACAGCGGTGAAGGCGTTGAGTCTGAATCACTGGCCAAAATATTCGAACCATTTTACACCACAAAGCCTGACGGGACCGGCTTGGGACTCGCCATTACCAAGAAAATTATCGAAGGTCATGGCGGTACACTACAGGTTCAAAGTGTGGTCGGGCAGGGTACGACCGTAGTAATTACTCTGCCTGTACTGCAGACCGGGGGGGATGAATGACGCCGAACATTCTGCTTATTGATGATGATGCATCGCTACGCCGCGTTGTGGAATTCAATCTTCAGGAAGCGGGGTATCAGGTGCAGTCTGCAGATAGTGGCGAAGAAGGGTTGCGCCTGTTCGCCGAGGAGGTTCCGGCCCTGGTGATTACCGACATGCAAATGCCCGGCATGGACGGCATGCAGGTGCTAAAGCGGGTTAAGGAGACCTCTCCCGAAACGCTGGTGATTATGATCACCGCCTTTGGTACGGTGGACGTGGCCGTGGAGGCGATGAAGGGAGGGGCGTATGACTACATCACCAAGCCATTCAACCGTGATGAGCTGCGGTTGACCGTTGCCAAGGCGCTCCAGTTCAGGGGGTTAGCCGCCGAAAACAGACGCCTGAAAGATGAATTAGCGGATAAGGCTGATTATCATACAATCGTCGGTTCATCAAAAGTTATGGAGAGGGTCTTTGATATCGTTCGCAAGGTTGCCGACACGGACGCATCGGTGCTGATTACCGGCGAATCTGGTACAGGCAAGGAACTTGTGGCCCGCTCAATTCACCATCACAGCAGTCGGCGCGATGCGCCCTTCATTGCCATTAATTGTGCTGCAATCCCCCGCGATCTTTTGGAAAGTGAACTATTCGGCCATGTTCGTGGCGCGTTTACCGGAGCGATCAAGGATAAAACCGGAAAGTTTCAACTTGCAGATGGCGGCACGCTTTTTCTGGACGAAGTAGGCGAACTACCTCTTGACCTTCAGCCCAAGCTGTTGCGAGTCTTGCAGGAAAAGGTTGTCGAACCGGTTGGCGGGATAAATTCGTACAAGCTGGATGTGCGGGTGGTAGCCGCCACCAATCTCAATATGGAGAGCGCGCTGGCTGATGCCACATTCCGTGAGGATCTCTATTATCGCTTGGCCGTCATCCCGATCCATCTGCCGTCGCTGCGGGAGCGGCGCGAGGATATTTCTCTGCTGCTGCGTTATTTCTGTGCAAAGCATGGGGCCGGCAGGGTGAACTTTGATACTGACGCCATGGCGGCCATCTCCTCCTACCGGTGGCCGGGCAACGTTCGTGAACTGGAAAATCTGGTAGAACGCCTTCTGATCATGCGGAACGGCGACACCATAACCCTTGATGATCTGCCGGACAAGATATGCACCCGTGGTACGGTTCCTGGTGCGGCACCAAACTCAGGCAACGTGATCAACCTGCCGGATGATGGCTATTCACTGGAACAACTGGAGCGGGAGGTGGTGGTCGAGGCCCTTGAACGCAACCTCTGGAATCAGACCGCCGCGGCAAGATTCCTGCGCATTCCACGGCATACCATTATCTACCGGATGGAGAAGTACGGGATTTTGTCCCCTCCGCATAGAAACAGTTAGTGGACACCACTGAGTATTGCTCAAACAAGATAGACAAAAGGGGCCCGATAAACGGGGCCCCTTTTGTGTCGTGCTGATAATCAGGTAGTCAGTATTTATCAGTACAGGGAAATAGCCGTTAGCTCAGCAACCGTCAATGTGTTGAGGTAGCCCATGCCGCCCCTGTCGGAGGCGATGGCGCTCTGGATTGCAGCAAGCGATTTGCCCCGTTTGCTTGTCCCATGACATCCGGTGCAATTTGCGTTGTACAATGCTGCCCCGTCAAGTACCGGAGCAGGAACCGTTGTAGTGGCGGTAATCTGTGCGGACGCAGTGCCTTCTCCGCCTGTGTTAACTGCAGTAACGATGTAATAGTAGGCAGTGCCGGATGCAAGGCCGGACTGGACATAGGGACTGGCGGCATTGGTTATTTTTGCGCCGCTAGCTTTAGTTACGCCTGTGGTCGTTGCGTAATAGACGTTATACGACGTTGCACCGGATACTGCCGGCCAGGCGAGAGTCACCTGATTCGAACCACCGGTGGCTGTAACCGCTGTAGGTGTTCCAGGAACAACGGCAGGTGCTGCAGTGGTGGTTGCACTGATCTGGGTTGAAGCAGCACTTTCGCCAACACTGTTGACTGCAGTGACGATGTAGTAGTAGGAGGTTCCGGCGGCAAGAGCGGTCTTGACATAGGGGCTCGTTACACCTGCGACTTTCGTTCCGCTGGCTTTGGTCACGCCGGTGGAAGTTGACCAGTAAACGTTATATGAGGCTGCTCCTGAAACTGCAGACCAGGTAATTGTCGTCTGGTTGGTACCGCCAAGAGCGGTGGCACCAGTCGGAGCTGCAGGTGCAGTTGGACTCGGGATGGCGGCAAGGGTGGTTGCCGCAGTCTGGACGGATGCTGCACCTTCACCGTCGCTGTTTACGGCTGTAACGATGTAGTAGTAGGTGGTACCGGCAGCGAGTCCGGTCTGTACCGCAGGGGTGGTGGCATTGGCAATCTTGGCGCCGTTAGACTTCGTTACACCGCTGGTGGTTGCATATACACATTATATGACGTGGCTGTGCTGACAGCCCCCCAGGAGAGCGTCACCTGGTTGGTACCGCCGGTGGCGATTACACCGGCTGGTGCGTCAGGGGCCGTCGGCACTGGCGGTGTTGAAGCAGTGCCTGCCGAGGCCTGTGCCGAGGTGGCGCTTTCACCGGCGCTGTTAACAGCAGTCACCACATAGTAGTAGGTGGTTCCGGCAGCCAGACCGGTCTGGACATAAGGACTGGTAACTGAAGCAATCTTTGTGACGCTGGTTTTAGTCACACCCGGCGAGGTTGCAAAGTACACATTATACGAAGTTGCATTGTTGGTGGAGGTCCAGGAGAGTGTTACCTGCCCTGCCCTGCGCCGCCAACAGCAGTCAGGCTGGCAGGGGCTGCAGGAGCGGATGCGACCGGAGGCAATGCGCCGCCATCGAAGATGCCGTTAGCGATGTCACTGACTTTGCCGGAGAAAATTACAGCTTCTGTTTTTGTATTAACAATTGTCAGAGCCCCTTTTGATACGGTGATTTTTACATTGTCGAACATATCGTCCAGGCCAAGATGGTTGACAATGTAACGGGCCGTGATCGGGTTGGTATTCTCTGCGCTAAACTGTTTGAGGAGTGGCTGCAGTTTGGTCAAAATGATTGTGACCGCCTTGTTGAGATTAGTACTAATTTTATGATTTTTGTCGGAATCCGCTTTATCAAACACATCTGCCGGATCATCATCGCCTGCAGCAGAGGCTACGATTACATTGGAGAGTGGGTTGATGTTGGCAGTGCCCGTTCCATCTGCAAAAGAGTGTAACTTATAATCTGTTCCGTCGGCTCTTCCTATCGCCTGCAGTACATAGGGCGCTTTCATACTGGTGACATCAATTGCAAAGGAACCATCACTGCCGATGATCGTCGATCTTTGCTGTGGGGGTGTGGAGGAGTCCTTGAGGCTAACCTGTCCGGAGAGCGGGGCTCCGACAGCGGCAGTGCCGCTCACGACCTCTGACGAGACCCCTCCTGAACCTCCGCCGCAACCCGCAAGCATAAGGCCAAGTGCCATCAGGGAGAGAGCTGTTACGGCCGCAAACGATCTTTTCACGAATTTTTTCACTAAACCTCTTTTTAGAGCCATTCTGCTGAAGTTCTTGCAATCGTTCTTCGTGGTAATTTTTTTCATTTGCTCTCCTTTATCCACCGGTTTCACTGAAACAGTCAGCAGCCGGTCGATGTCGTTGCGATAAAATCCCATGGCCCATCACGGGATAAATCGCTGCTTGTTCACGTTGAGTAGATTTCAGTGGTTTCCGGAAACGGGCGCAAAAAAAACCGGGTCACCAAAATCTCGTGATATTTCGGCAACCCGGCTGTCTCTTGGAGACCCTATAGGCTTTCCGCCCCATCCTCGCGGATGGTTTAGTATTATCGTGTACCACCATCTGATCTATACTGAAGCCGGCCGGTATAAATATTCGCCTTAGCAGGCGCTACAACTGGGTCGTGACGGGTCACCTCCTGTGTCGTATTTTGAACACAAAAAAGCCGGGGCTTCGTATCGTTTGTGCGATATTTCGGCGACCCGGCTGTCTCGTTGAGACCCTTAGGCTTTCCGTCCTATCCTTGCGGATAGTTTAGTATTGTCGTGTATCTAACTAATAATTATATTTGTTTATCAATTGTGTCCACAATACATTCCCCGGAAACAAAAATCAAGCAATTAAACTCCCGACAAAAATCAGCAGACTGAGAAATATAGATTTTAGCTTCGTTATCCCCGTCTGGTGGTGCTCCAAGATTGGCTGACCTCTACTTATCAGACCCCCTCTCCTGGCGAATATCCTCCCATGATTGTAGAATAGTCTGCAATCAGTCCGCTGACACATATAATAGTTGAACTATATCAGTTGGTTGTGAGTTGGCACGACATCTGCTTTGATTTGGCTGGAAATTAAATTCACCACCAAAGGAGATACGTACCAATGAAAAAACTGATTGTAGTGACAGCAGCAATCCTCGCCATTTCGTCCCCACTTGTTGCTTTTGCCATGGATCACAGTGGCCATGCGATGGATCATAAAATGATGGCCGCCCACGAAGAGGTCATTGACGGTGTCAAGGCAACCTTTAACGTTCAGACTATGGCCGATGCCATGGAGGCGATGGATATGGAAATGCCCAAGGGTGTGAAGGAAACGCACCATATCTCGGTGTCCTTCAAGGATGTTAAAAGCGGCAAGGCACTGACTGAAGGGGCAGCTACTATTAAGGTGCAAAACCCGGATAAAAGCACCCAGGTTAAAGAGTTGATGGGGATGCAGGGACATTTTGGCGCAGATTTTGAACTTTCCAAAAAAGGTAAATACGGTGTCATGTGCAAGTTCCAGCTGAAAGACGGCAAGACCCGTCAGGCGAAATTCTGGTACACGGTAAAATAACAATGAATAACAGGATCATCAATATCGCTCTGGTGATTGTTGCGGTTGCACTTCTGGTACTGCTGGCTTTTCGGGTCAGTTTTGAGCACCTATCTGATTCGAGGTGTTCCGCCGGTGATGGTGGTAGCTGTACGTTTAATAAATAACGGTGAATACAAGGAGACAGGAATGGTAACGAATCATACGAAGCAGGTCGTGTTGGCAGGTATCCTTACGGTGGCACTGTTGGTTGGTGCCGCCAGTGTCTTTGCCTTTTCTTTTGGTAAGTACGAGAAGGTCAAGTCAAGTAACGGCACAGTAATATTACCGGTCGCAACGTTGGCCGACGGCAAGGCTCATTTCTACAAATTCGAGGATGGCGGCAAGGAAATCACGTTTTTTGCGGTCAAGGCTACCGACGGCAGCTACAAGACCGCCTTTGACGCCTGCGATTCCTGCTATCGTTCCAAAAAAGGGTATGAACAGCAGGGGGACAAGATGAACTGCAATAACTGCAACAAAAAGTTCGCCATTAACCGCCTTGGTCCCAACGCTACCGGCGGTTGCAATCCCGGCTATCTGCCTCATCTGCAGAACGGCAGCACTCTTTCGATCAAGGCCGATGACTTGAAGGGCGGGGCGAGATACTTCTGATGAAACTGCACACCATTTCCATTAACAATCTGAAGCGCCGCAAGGCTAAAATGGCCTTTCTGACGGTCGGGCTCATGGTAGGAATCTCGACCATAGTTACTCTGGTGACTCTGACCCACTCCATGTCCAGCGACATCGAGCACAAGATGGACGAATTTGGCGCAAATATACTTGTTACCCCACAGAGCAACGGACTTGCCATGAACTATGGTGGCATCAGTTTGGGGGGAGTTACCTTTGATCAGCGCGAAATCAGGGAGAGTGATCTGGCGCAGATCAAGACCATCGTTAACCACAAGAATATCTCGGCCATAGCGCCAAAGGTGCTGGGGGGTATCAGGGTAGGAACGCACGACGTACTGCTGGTAGGGGTTAACTTTGACAGTGAGCTTAAGATGAAAGAGTGGTGGAAAATATTTGGTGAGGCACCCAAGGGTGACAACGAATTGTTGCTGGGGAGTGATGCCTCCAATGTTCTTAATGCTGGTTTAGGCGACAGCATTAAGATAAAGGAGGAATCATTCAAAATAGCAGGAGTGCTTGACCAGACCGGATCACAGGATGATGCGCTTGTTTTTGTCAGCTTGCCCAAGGCTCAGAAGCTGCTGGGCAAGGAAGGCAAAATAACCCTGGCCGAGGTGGCGGCACTCTGCTCTGCCTGTCCTATCGGTGACATGGTCACCCAAATCGCCGAGAAGCTGCCCAACGCAAAGGTGTCAGCTATCCAACAGGTGGTGGAAGGACGTCTCAAAGCTTTGGGCCAGTTCAAGCGTTTTTCTTATGCCATGGCCGGCGTGGTTGTCTTTATTGGCTCCCTGATTGTCTTCGTTACCATGATGGGGAGTGTTAATGAACGGACCACTGAAATCGGAGTCTTCCGGGCCATCGGCTTCAGGAAGAGTCATATCATGCAGATTATTCTCCTGGAAGCGGCTCTTGTCAGCTTGCTGGCGGGGATACTCGGTTATGCCGTAGGCATGGGGGGGGCTAAAGTGGCCCTGCCGTTTATGGCGGAGGGCAAGAATGCCCATCTGGTATGGGACACGACTGTGGCCTTTGGTTCAATCGGGCTTGCTTTGGCACTAGGCCTTTTAGCAAGCCTCTATCCTGCTCTGCATGCCAGCAAGATGGATCCGACAGAGGCGTTGAGGGCGTTGTAAAGACGGTCACAACCGTTAATAGTGATTCGGAGGTTTTTGTATGGCACTCATTGAAATAACAAACGTGAAGAAAAAGTACACAAGCGGCGATGATGTCGTCGAGGCGCTGCGCGGAGTTGATATCTCCATTGAGGCGGGCGAGTTCATTACTATCATGGGCCAATCCGGTTCCGGCAAGAGTACCCTGCTGTCTGTACTGGGGGGGATGAACCATCCAACAGCGGGCGAGGTCGAGATGGCCGGTGTAAAGCTGTATCAACTTCCCGGCGAAAAACTGGCCGATTTCCGCGCGCAGAATCTGGGGTTTGTCTTCCAGTCATTCCATCTGATTTCATATCTGACCGCGGTAGAGAATGTCATGCTGCCGCTGGCTATTGTCAAAATGAGTACGGCGGCAAAAAAGAGTGCTGCACGTCAGGCTCTTGAAAGGGTCGGTCTCGGCAATAAGCTCGATCGACTTCCAAATCAGCTTTCGGGCGGAGAACAGGAGCGGGTTGCCATTGCGCGTGCCATTGTCAACAACCCGCATATACTGCTGGCGGACGAGCCGACCGGCAACCTGGATTCAAAGACCAGCGAGGAGGTCATGGCGCTCTTCCGTGAGCTGAATAATGCCGGCCAGACCGTGGTGATGGTGACACATAATCCCGAAAACGGGACGTACTCAGACCGGACTATTAACCTTAAGGACGGCATGGTGATTCAGTAATGATTCATGATTGCTTTTTCTTGTCGCTACGGTAGACTTCGGTCTGGTAGTAACCGGTATGGTGCTGTCCGGCTTTCCATAAAAACAACTCACACCCGAGGCTGTCATGAAAACCTTACTCGTCATACTTGCATTGTTTATCTTGTCCGCCACCAGCGTCCCTGCCGAGGAAATAAGGCAGGCGGAGTACCTCCCAAACCTGATAACAACAGCCCTTGCCAACAATCCCGAACTGAAATCTTCCCAGTCCCGCTGGCGGATGTTTGCCAATAAGGCGAAGCAGGCAGGCGCCCTGGATGACCCGATGTTCATGTTCAAACTGCAGAACCTGTTGGCTCGTGAGCCGTTTTCATTTGGCGGCAGTGATCCGACAACGGCCAAGGTGATCGGCATATCACAGCAGCTTCCATTCTGGGGTAAACGGGGTATCAAGCAGGAAATTGCCCAGTATGAAGCCGAGTCCTATAAATGGGTAGTCGAGGAGCGGAAGCTGGAACTGACCCGTATGGTCAAGGAAACCTACTACCAGCTCTGGGCTGCGGACAAGTCGTTGGGAATCATTGACAAGAACCTGCAGATCCTGGCCGACTTTGTGACCATTGCGGAGTCGAAATACTCAGTGGGGCAGGGAGCGCAGCAGGATATTTACAAGGCTGGGCTGGAAAAATCCAAGATGCTCGACATGCAGATTACCCTCAGGCAGCAGCGTAAAAGCCTGGAAGCCAATCTCAACTATCTTCTCTATCGCCCGGGGACTACGCCGGTGGGGAGCATCGCCGATTTCACTCTTCCGCAGCCCGCACTCTCTGCTGAGCAGCTGAATGCTGTTGCTCTTGAGAAGCGTCCACAGGTAAAAAGCCTTGCGATGCTGACCAATAAGGGGCAGGCATCGCACCGCCTGGCGCAGAAGGAGTTTTATCCCGATTTCAACCTTTCCTTTGAGTATATGTTTCGTGAAGCAGCAATGAGCGATCCGGGCTACAATATGTTCACCGTTGGCGTTACCTTTAACCTGCCGTTTCAGCAGGAACGGCGCCGGGCAATGCTGTCCGAATCCACATCCGAGACGAGCATGGCGTCTGAAGAGTTGAACAGCCTGAAGAACACCATCTCCTATACAATCACTGATGCTCTTGCCCAGATGGAGCGCCGCAGGAAGCTGGTGGAGCTCTACAAGGGGGGCATTGTCCCCCAGGCGGAGCAATCCCTGGAGTCGGCAGTCATTAGCTACAGGGTCAATAAGGTAGACTTTTTGACTCTGCTGGACGGACGTCTGAACCTGTTTAACTACGAACGGGGACTGTATGAGTCGCAGGCCGAGTACATGCTGCAATTGGCGCGGTTGGAAGCTGCAACCGGAGCCGACCTGCTGCCTGCACCAGCGGTATCGATGACAACGCCACCGCTGGTGCAGGAACAGTCGAAAACATCCGCCCCGACGGAGCCGGCATCCAAATACTCCCACAAGTAGTGAATTCTCCCTATCGAGGTAAGATCATGGCCTTACACAAGAAAATCGCAATCCCGCTCGTGGTTATACTTTTTGCTTCGGCAGCAGGTGGGGGGTGGTACGCTTGGCAGCATACAGGTCACGATCATGCCGCCGAGGGTAAAGCGACCCAAGGCAAGCAGCTTTACACCTGCTCCATGCACCCGTTCATCATCAAGGACAAGCCGGGAACCTGCCCGATCTGCGGCATGGAACTAATCAAGAAGATTGATCCAGCCCCAGGCGGTGGTGCCCAGACCGCGGAGCAGAAGCAGCAGGCCGATATGCTGGGCCACGTTTCCCTCTCCCCGACCCAGCGGGTTATGGCCAATGTCGCCACCGTGGAAGCGAAACAGACCACCTTGAGCAAGGAGATCAACGCCGTCGGTATCGTCCAGTTCGACCAGTCGCGCCAGGCCAAGGTCACTGCCTGGGTCGCCGGTCGTATCGATAAGCTCAATGTGGCTACGGTGGGGGCCTATGTCAGCAAGAACAAACCGATGGCTGAGGTCTACTCTCCCGACCTTCTGGCGACCCAGCAGGAGTATCTGCTTGCGGTCAAGAGCCGTGAACAGCTGAAGAACTCCCCAATTCCGTCGATCTCCCAGAACGGCGATGGTCTGGTGTCATCGGCCAAACAGCGCCTGATGCTCTTCGGGGTCAAGGAGAGTCAGATCGCCGAACTGGAAAAGAGCGGCAAACCGAATATCCGTCTGCCGATCTACTCGCCGCTCTCCGGCATTGTAATCGAAAAAATGGTGCAACAGGGACAGTACGTCAATACGGGTGACACACTGTTCAATATTGCCGATCTTTCCACCGTCTGGGTCGAGATCGAGGTATACGAAAATGAATTCCCCAATATTCATGTTGGGCAGCAGGTGGAAATTCGTTCCCAATCATTCCCCGGTAGGCCGTTTACCGGCCGCATCGCGTTTATCTACCCTTTTCTTGACCCCAAAACCAGGACCGTCAAGGCCCGGGTGGAGATGCCGAACCGCGGCATGAAACTGAAACCGGATATGTTTGTCAATGCCATCATCAAGGTGCCGCTCGTTTCGGCAATTGTTGTGCCCGTTTCCGCGGTCATGGACACCGGCAAGCGCCAGGTGGTCTGGGTGGAGGGCTCACCGGGGATGTTCGAACCGCGTGATGTTCAGGTCGGACAGCAGACGGATGACAAAGTCCAGATTCTGTCAGGCCTCAAGTCAGGCGAAAAGGTGGCGGTATCCGGTGGCTACCTGATCGACTCGGAATCGCAGCTGAAGGGCAGCGGCGGGGGGGGCATGTCTGGCATGAAGATGGATGACAAAAAAAACGTGGCTCCCGGCCAGGGTGGTGGCGTTCAACCGGTACAGCAGCCCCCGGCAAAGAAGGGGACCTTGAAGATGGATGACATGAAGATGTAATAACGGCCACCTAACCATCTCCAACAAGGATTGCTGTCATGATAGAAAAGATTATTGATTATTCTGCCCGTAACCGGATGATTGTCCTGATGGTTTTCGGTCTGATCATCGCCTGGGGGCTCTGGTCGGTCTATAATACGCCGGTGGACGCGATTCCCGACCTGTCCGACAATCAGGTGATCGTCTTCACCGACTATCCGGGCCGCTCGCCGCAAGTGGTAGAGGACCAGGTGACCTATCCGCTGGCGGTCAACCTGCAGGGGCTGCCCCAGGTCAAGGCTGTGCGCGCCTCCTCCGCCTTTGGTTTCTCGATGATCTATGTCATCTTTGAAGACAAGGCCGACATCTACTGGGCCCGAACACGGGTACTGGAACGGCTGAATTATGCTGCATCGTTGCTTCCGCCCGGCGTTATACCGACCTTGGGCCCGGACGGCACCGGCGTAGGGCATGTCTTCTGGTACACCATCGAAGGTAAGGGGTACGACCTGGAACAGCTGCGCACCCTGCAGGACTGGTTCGTGCGCTACCAGCTCAATACGGTCCAAGGGGTGTCTGAAGTAGCATCCATTGGTGGTTTCGTCCGTGAGTACCAGGTCGATATCGACCCGAACAAGCTGGTCGCCTACAATATCAAGATCAGCAAGGTCATGGAAGCGGTCAAGGCCTCCAACAAGGATGTGGGGGGCAGACTGGTCGAACAGGCCGATGCCGAGTACCTGATCCGGGGGAGGGGGTACGTAAAGTCCAAGGCCGACCTGGAGAACATCGTGGTCGGCGCCGACCTGCGCGGCACACCGATTTATCTGAAAAATCTGGGCACCGTGCAGATGGGGGGCGCCATCCGACGAGGGCTCCTGGAGATCAACGGCGAGGGTGAGGCGGTAGGCGGCATCGTCATCATGCGGTACGGCGAAAATGCCAAGGATGTCATTGACCGGGTAAAAGTTAAGATCAAGGAACTGGAAAAAGGACTGCCACCCGGCGTGAAGATTATGGTCTCATATGACCGCTCCGACCTGATCGAACGGGCTATCGAGACTCTGAAAAGAAACCTGCTGGAGGAATCGATCGTCGTCTCGCTGGTTATCCTGGTCTTTCTGCTCCACTTCCAGAGTGCCCTGGTGATCGTGCTTACTTTGCCGATCTCTGTACTGATCGCCTTCATCACCATGAAGCTTATGGGGGTCTCCTCCAACATCATGTCCTTGGGTGGTATCGCTATAGCCATCGGTGTGCTGGTGGATGCCGGCGTGATCATGGTGGAGAACTGCTATCGCCACCTCTCCGAGATGCCACCCGAAGAGAGGGCGGGAAAACGGCTGGAAGTCGTCATATCTTCAGCCAAGCAGGTCGGCCGGGCGATCTTCTTCTCCCTGGCGATCATCGTGCTCTCCTTTGTGCCGGTGTTCATGCTGGAGGGGCAGGAAGGAAAACTGTTTCACCCGCTGGCCTTCACCAAGACCTTCTCCATGATGGGCTCTGCCTTGATCGCCATTACGCTGGTGCCGGTATTGATGTATTACTTCATGCGCGGCAAGATGCCACCGGAGAGCTCCAACCCGGTTTCGACATTCTTCATAAAACTATATTCACCGGTGATACGCTGGGTGCTGGTGTGGAAAAAGACCACCATCGCCCTTAACCTTGTGGCCCTTGCGGTTGCCGTGCCGATGTTTATGAGCCTGGGATCTGAGTTTATGCCGCCACTGGACGAAGGATCCTTGCTCTATATGCCGGTAACGCTCCCCAACGTCTCAATTACTGAAGCCAAGCGGCTGATACAGGTGCAGGACACGATCATCAAGAGCGTTCCCGAAGTCGAGCATGTTCTTGGCAAGGTCGGGAGAGCCGAAACTTCTACCGACCCAGCGCCGGTCTCCATGTTCGAGACTATCATCATCCTCAAGCCCAAAGACACGTGGCGTGCCGGTATGAAAAAGGCCGACATCGTGGCCGAACTGGACAGTAAACTCCAACAGATAGGCGTTCGTAACGGCTGGACCCAGCCGATTATCAACCGCATCAACATGCTCTCAACCGGGGTGCGCACCGACTTGGGAGTTAAAATATTCGGTAACGATCTGAATGTGCTCAAGGATCTGGCTATTCAGGCCGAGGCGATTCTCAAGCCGATCAAGGGCGCAGCTGACGTGGTGGCCGAACGGGTCACCGGTGGCAATTACATCGACATTGACATTGATCGCGAGGCCGCCGCCCGTTATGGCGTAGCAGTGGGTGACATTCAGGATGTCATCGAAACCGCCCTCGGGGGTGAGATGCTTTCCACCAATGTTGAGGGGCGCGACCGCTTTCCGATCCGGGTCCGCTACCTGCGGGATTATCGCGATAACATTCCGTCCATCCGCCGAATCCTGGTGGCTGGTGCCGAGGGCGCCCAAGTGCCGCTTTCGCTGGTAACCAAGCTGAAAATTTCCACCGGCGCGCCGGAAATCAACAGCGAGGGTGGGCTCTTGCGTTCGCTGGTCTATCTTAATGTTCGTGGGAGGGACATGGGGGGCTTTGTAACCGAGGCCAAGCAGGTGCTGGAAAAGAACCTCAAGCTGCCTTCCGGATATTACGTGGCCTGGTCTGGACAGTGGGAGAACCAGATCCGCGCCAAGGCCCGTTTGCAGATTCTGGTACCGATCGGCATAGTGATAATCTTTATCCTACTCTATTTTACCTTTCATTCGGCGCTGGAGGCAAGCATGGTCATGCTTTCGGTACCTTTTGCTCTGGTGGGTGGAGTCTACCTGGTGTATGCCTTGGGCTACAATCTATCCGTTGCAGTCTGGGTCGGCTTCATCGCCCTCTACGGCATCGCAGTGGAAACCGGGGTGGTAATGGTTATCTACCTGCACGAGGCGTTGGATAAAAAGCTGATTAACGGTCCCTGCACAGAACAGGATATTTACGACGCGACCTTCGAGGGGGCAGTGCTAAGACTACGGCCCAAGCTTATGACCGTGGCGGTGGCCCTCTTGGGCCTGATACCAATCATGTGGTCTACTGGCACTGGAGCGGACGTGATGAAGCCGATCGCCGCACCGATGATAGGTGGCATGATATCCTCTGCGGTACATGTGCTGATCATGACTCCGGTGATATTTGTGTTGATGAAGAAACGGGCGTTACGAAAAGGAACGCTAAAATACAGTGGGATGAAACACTGAATCCAAATCTGCCAACATGCTGGTGTAGTTGTTGTATAGTAAAGACATACACGCCTGCTACTCGTGTGGTTGAAAGATGGACGACTATGGTAAATAAAGAAGCGGCAAATGTGCTTATACATATACTCCAATAACCTACTGAAAACACAATATGTTATACCAAATTATGATTGTTGATAGCTGTGAGTAAGTGGGGAAAAAGGTAAAAATAGCGTATGACAAGGGAGAGAAAAAAACAGAATAAGAATCATAAATGGTGTGAAATATAATTAGCTGCATTTTTCTGTTGACATAGGGCGGTGAATTGGAATATAAGATGGATTCCTTGAAAGAGGGAGATGTTTGTGGGATGCGATTCTGACATGAATGGAGATGCTGATATGTTTTCAGCCCTACACCTATTCCATTCCCAGCCAATTATTGGTCAGACGCAATCGTAATAACTTCAGTACAGCATTTTCGTAGTAAAAACTTAAAATAATTGAATTTAAAGTCAACAATAACAGCCCGCAATGCAATTTATGCTAGGCAAACTGTAGTTTTTTTGTTGCTCAGCGAATAAATAGATTGACAATGCAATTGTAATTTTGTTAGCTTCGGGATTCGCTCCTGTTTGGGGCAGTTTTGATAATATTGTATCTGGAGAATTTGACGACTATGCCAACAATCAACCAGCTGATCAGGTCAGGTAGAGAAAGTAAGAAAGATAAATCAACGGCTCCCGCTCTGAAGTGTTGTCCGCAGAAGCGCGGTGTCTGTACTCGGGTTTATACAACCACACCTAAAAAGCCTAACTCTGCTCTTCGTAAAGTTGCCAGGGTGCGTTTGACTAATGGCCTTGAAGTTACATCATATATACCAGGCGTTGGTCACAACCTTCAGGAGCACTCCGTTGTTCTTATTCGTGGCGGCAGGGTAAAAGACCTTCCGGGTGTTCGCTATCACGTAGTACGTGGTACACTTGACTCGGTTGGTGTAAAGGGTCGTTTGCAGAGTCGTTCAAAATATGGCGCTAAGCGTCCAAAATAATACTGAACCTGTTTATTTGAGGGGATATATATGCCGAGAAGAAGAGAAGTACCCAAGAGACTGATACTGCCGGATCCAAAGTTTAATGATAAAGTGGTAGCCAAACTCATCAATACTCTTATGCTTGCAGGTAAGAAAAGTGTTGCCGAGTCCATTATGTATGGTGCCCTTGAACTTGTTGCGCAGAGATCGAATGACGAAGCAGTAAAGGTACTCAAGAAGAGCCTTGACAACATTAAACCGACTCTGGAAGTGAAATCACGCCGTGTTGGTGGTTCTACATATCAGGTGCCAATTGAAGTTCGTCCCGAGCGCCGCATGTCCTTGGCAATGCGCTGGTTGATTAAGTATTCAACTGCACGCAGCGAGAAAACGATGAAAGACAAGTTGGCCGGTGAAATTCTGGACGCTTTTAATAATCGTGGTTCCGCCGTTAAGAAGCGTGAAGATGTTCACAAGATGGCCGAAGCAAACCGCGCCTTCGCCCATTATCGTTGGTAGTAGTACTTATTAGTTTCTGGAGGATTCAGTGCCCCGCTTAGCACCATTAGACAAATATAGAAATATTGGCATCATGGCTCATATCGATGCCGGAAAAACTACTACGACCGAGCGTATTCTTTATTACACCGGCGTATCTCATAAAATCGGTGAAGTCCATGAAGGTACAGCAACCATGGACTGGATGGAGCAGGAGCAGGAGCGTGGCATCACTATCACGTCAGCCGCTACTACCTGTACCTGGAACGATCATCGTATTAATATTATTGACACCCCTGGCCATGTTGACTTTACTATTGAAGTTGAGCGCTCTTTGCGAGTGCTTGATGGTGCAGTTGCTGTATTCTGTTCGGTTGGTGGTGTAGAGCCGCAGTCCGAAACAGTTTGGCGTCAGGCTGATAAGTATGGCGTGCCACGTTTGGCTTTTATAAATAAAATGGACCGCGTCGGTGCTGATTTCTTCCGTGGCGTCCAGATGATAAAAGATAGGCTGAAAGCCAATCCGCTTCCTATCCAATTGCCGATAGGCAAAGAGGAAAACTTCAAGGGTATTATCGACCTGGTCACAATGAAAGCCATTTTGTGGGATGACGAGACACTTGGTGCCACTTTCCGTACCGAAGAGATCCCTGCTGATCTGCTTGATGAAGCTGTAGAGTATCGTGAAAAAATGATTGAAGAAATTTCCAGTCACGATGATGCTCTTATGGAGAAGTATCTTTCGGGTGAGGCGCTGACTGAGGCTGAAATTAAAGCCGCAATACGTACATGTACTATCGCAATACATTTTTGCCCGGTTATATGTGGTTCTTCATTTAAAAACAAAGGCGTACAGAATCTCCTTGATGCTGTTGTTGATTATATGCCTTCACCAATGGATATTCCTGCTATTAAGGGTATTGACGCTGATAATGGTGCTGAAGTCGAACGCCATGCTTCAGACTCGGAACCGTTTTCTGCACTCGGCTTTAAGATTATGACAGACCCTTTTGTGGGCCAGCTGACTTTCTTCCGCGTATACTCTGGTGTTGTTCAGGCCGGTTCATACATTTATAATTCGACTAAAGGTAAGCGTGAGCGCATTGGTCGTATTCTGAAGATGCACGCTAACAAACGTGAAGAGGTTAAAGAGGTCTACGCAGGTGATATCGCTGCCGCTGTAGGTTTGAAGTATACAACCACCGGTGACACTCTTTGTGATGAAGATAATGCCGTGATTCTGGAATCAATTGAGTTTCCTGAGCCCGTAATTTCAATTGCAATTGAACCTAAGACTAAAGCTGAACAGGAAAAACTCGGTTTTGGCTTACAGAAACTTGCCAGTGAAGATCCTTCATTCCGTGTTAAAACAGATGAAGAAACCGGACAGACCATCATCTCTGGTATGGGTGAGCTTCATCTGGAGATTATTGTAGATCGATTGATGCGTGAGTTTAAAGTTGAAGCTAACGTTGGTAAACCTCAGGTAGCCTATCGTGAAACAGTTACCAAAAAAGTCAAGGTAGAAGGCAAATTTGTTCGCCAATCTGGTGGTCGCGGTCAATATGGCCACGTTTGGCTCGAAGTTGAGCCGCAGCCGGAAGCGGGCAAAGGTTATGAGTTTGTTGACGCCGTCAAGGGTGGTGTTGTCCCCCGTGAATATATTCCTGCCGTCGACAAAGGCATCAAGGAAGCACTTGATAACGGCGTATTAGCCGGATTCCCAGTTGTTGATGTCAAAGTTACACTGATTGATGGCTCGTATCATGAAGTTGACTCCTCCGAGATGGCTTTTAAAATCGCCGGATCAATGGGCTTTAAAGAGGGTTGTTCAAAAGCTGGTCCGATTATTCTTGAGCCTATTATGTCTGTTGAGGTTGTTGTCCCTGAAGAGTATATGGGCGATGTTATAGGGGATCTTAACTCTAAACGTGGCCGCATCATGGGTATGGATTCCCGAGCAGGTGCCCAGGTTATTACTTCAATGGTTCCACTCGCACAAATGTTTGGATATTCAACGGATCTTCGTTCAGCTACGCAAGGTCGTGCTACATATGCAATGACCTTTGACCATTATGAGCCAGTACCGAAGTCAGTTGCTGAAGAAATAGTTGCAAAAGTAAAGGGTTAATCTAAACTCTAAATCCGTAACTCAGGAGGGCCTTTCACATGGCAAAAGCAAAATTTTTACGTAATAAAACTCATGTAAACATCGGTACAATTGGTCACGTTGACCACGGCAAGACTACTTTGACCGCCGCCATCACCAAGGTTCTGGCCGGAAAAGGTCAGGCTGAGTACAAGGCTTTCGATCAGATTGACAACGCTCCTGAAGAGCGCGAGCGTGGTATCACCATCGCAACCGCCCATGTTGAATACGAAACAGACAAACGCCACTATGCTCATGTTGACTGCCCCGGCCATGCCGACTATGTCAAAAACATGATCACCGGTGCTGCCCAGATGGACGGTGCAATTCTGGTTGTCTCCGCAGCTGACGGCCCGATGCCGCAGACTCGTGAGCACATCCTGCTCGCCCGCCAGGTAGGCGTACCCTACATGGTTGTTTATCTCAACAAGGCTGATATGGTTGACGACGAAGAACTGCTTGAACTTGTAGAGCTTGAAGTTCGCGAACTTCTCTCCAGCTATGACTTCCCAGGCGACGACACCCCAATCATCAAAGGTTCTGCCCTGAAAGCACTCGAAGGCGAAAAGAGCTTTCTTGGTGAAGAATCCATCGAACGTCTTATGGATGCAGTTGATGCCTACATCCCTGATCCTGAGCGCGCAATCGATCGTCCGTTCCTGATGCCGGTAGAAGACGTATTCTCCATCTCCGGTCGCGGTACTGTAGCCACCGGTCGTGTAGAGCGCGGTATCGTAAAGGTCGGCGAAGAAGTTGAAGTCGTTGGTATCAAGAACACCATTAAAACCACCGTAACCGGTGTCGAGATGTTCCGTAAACTGCTTGACGAAGGTCGTGCAGGAGACAACATCGGCGCACTGTTGCGCGGTGTAAAACGTGAAGATATCGAGCGCGGCCAGGTACTCGCCAAGCCGGGTTCAATCACACCACACACCAAATTCAAGGCTGAAGCATATATCCTTACCAAAGAAGAAGGTGGTCGTCACACCCCATTCTTTAACGGCTACCGTCCACAGTTTTACTTCCGTACAACGGACGTAACCGGTGTCGCTGAACTTCCAGCTGGCATTGAAATGGTTATGCCAGGCGACAACGTTGCCATGACCATAAAACTGATCACCCCGATTGCAATGGATGATGGCCTCCGCTTCGCTATCCGTGAAGGTGGTCGTACTGTTGGTGCGGGCGTTGTAGCTTCAATTATTGAATAAATACGGTACGTTACGAGGATATCAATGCAGAGCCAGAAGATAAGAATTCGCCTTAAGGCGTATGATCACAAATTACTCGATGTTTCTGTAGGTGAAATCGTTGATACAGCAAAAAGAACTGGTGCGCGTGTTGCCGGACCAATTCCATTGCCGACTGTAATAAATAAATATTGTGTTCTGCGTGGCCCACACGTTGATAAAAAATCTCGTGACCAGTTTGAGATTAGAACACACAAGCGCTTGATTGATATACTTGACCCTACACAGCAGACTGTTGATGCCCTCATGAAGCTGGATTTATCTGCCGGCGTTGATGTTGAAATCAAACTGTAACTGCTACTACGACTGAATAGGACTGAATATGATGAAAGGTATCATCGGAAAAAAACTGGGCATGACCCAGATATTTCTTGAAGACGGAACAAGAGTACCGGTAACTGTAATTCAGGCTGGCCCTTGTTATGTTGTTCAGAAAAAAACTGCTGATAGTGATGGATATTCAGCAGTACAGGTCGGATTTGAATCTGTCGCCGCTGCCAATGTTAACAAACCGTACCTCGGACATTGCACAAAATCTGGCCATGGCGTTTTCAGGCATCTGCGTGAATTTAAAAATGACCAGGTTGATGCCATGAACGTAGGGGACGAAATTACAGTTAATGACTTTTCAGTTGATGATGTTATTGATGTGACCGGAACAAGCATCGGCAAGGGATTTCAGGGCGTAATAAAACGCTGGAACTTCAAGGGTGGTCGTGCATCCCATGGATCG
>Ga0209125_1001459_pt1 | contig 22007 bp, 14 predicted proteins | sample BarGraIncub1131A_FD_184503 | JGI IMG/M metagenome (GOLD analysis project Ga0209125, IMG submission 184503) | Arctic peat soil microbial communities from Barrow, Alaska - Barrow Graham LP Incubations 11-31A (SPAdes) (version 2) | ecosystem: Environmental > Terrestrial > Soil > Wetlands > Peat...
CGACGAAGGAGGAAGGGGAGGATTTCCTGCAACAGGTTTCAGATGCGCCGTTCGTGATCACGGATTCCTCCGCTAAAAAAGGAACGGAAGCACCGCCCAGGCTGTTCGACCTGACTTCGCTGCAGGTTGAATGCAACAAGAAATTCGCATTTTCGGCCGATGAAACGCTGAAGCTGATTCAGTCGCTGTACGAAAAGAAACTCACCACCTATCCGCGTGTGGACACGACCTTTTTGAGCGACGATATTTACCCCAAAGTGGAGCCGACGCTGAAGGGTTTGAAGGACTACGCGGCACTGACGGCGCCGGTTTTGGCTACAAAAATTCCCATGACCAAGAAGGTGTTCGATAACAGTAAAGTGACGGATCACCATGCCATTATCCCGACTGGCGTTCAGCCGATGAATCTGACGGCGGAAGAACGGAAAGTCTATGATATGGTGACCAAGCGTTTCATCGCGGCCTTTTATCCGGACTGTAAATTCTCGACCACCACGGTGATGGGTGACGTCAGCGATATCCCTTTCAAAGTCACCGGAAAGCAGATTTTGGAACCGGGCTGGCGGGTGGTTTTCGAGAAGGAAACAACCTTGGATGAAGACGAAAAACCGCAAGACGAAGAACGCACCTTACCACTTTTTGTGAAAGGAGAATCCGGCCCGCATGTGCCTGATTTGGCCGAAAAACAGACCCAACCGCCCAAGCCATACACCGAAGCGACGCTTTTAAGAGCGATGGAAACCGCCGGTAAACTTGTGGAAAACGAGGAGCTGAGGGATGCGCTGAAAGAAAACGGCATCGGCAGGCCTTCCACCCGTGCCAATATTATCGAAACCCTGTTCAAGCGGAACTACATCCGCAAGGAACGCAAGAACCTTCTCGCCACAACGACTGGAGTCGACCTGATCGGGCACATCAGCGAGGAACTGCTGAAATCGGCTGAACTCACTGGCCTGTGGGAGAAGAAACTCCGTCAGATCGAGCGCAAGGAATACGACTCCGGCCATTTTTTGGAGGAACTGAAAACCATGGTTTCAGAAGTGGTGAAAAACGTCAAAAGGAGTTGCTGAAGTTTGCCTGTTTCAGAAATGCATCCAAAACAGCTGCATAATAAAAGGGCAGATTGTACAACCTGAACTTCTTGCCGGAGGGCATCATTACGACATCCGAGGAAAAGGGTTGGCCCCAGAAACGCAGGGCAACGCTTTCGGAAGAAGTCTCCATAAACCAGTGCAGCGACTTCAGTTTCGAGTTGTATCCGGATTTAACCTCGACTGGTAAGACATGTCCATCGAAATAATACAGGAAATCCAGCTCGGACTGCGCGTTTTTAGCCTCTCGCACCCAAAAATAGCGCTTGGCCGAGACCAAACGATTGGAGGCCAATAGCTCCTGGCCGACAATGTGTTCAGCAATTTTCCCTTTCCATGCGTCGCTGATGTCCCTCAGTTGGAACAATTCTTTTTGAAAATTGGAAACATAATTGACAAGACCTGTGTCCAGCCAATACAGTTTGGGGGCCTTTTTGCAATCGGGTTGAATGGGTAAGTCCGGGCTCGTTGCCGGATAGACGAGTTCCAACAACATCGCCTTTTCCAACGTTCGGAACGCTTCACCCATTTCACGGGAACGGTAATTGGAGGACGCAAACTTTTCAAAACGAATGCGTTCCCCTGCCTGCGACCACCCATTGGTCAGGATGTATCTCAAAACCTGTAGGTTGGCATTGCCTGGGGCATATTTCTCCGCATCTTCCCGATAACCCGTCAACAAGGTTTCGTAAATGGAGTTCAGCGCAACGATGTCCTTGTTTTCAGCGTACGAAGCCACCGCCTCCGGCATGCCACCGACTAATACGAATTCGTTGAACAGCCGCATCGTCTTGTTGTGTAGGGCGGCGGGAATGGATGCCGACTCCAGGGCTTGTTTGAGTGCCCTTTCACCTAGGGCGTCCAGAAACTCCACAAACGAACAGGGTCGCAACGCCATGTATTCCACCCGACCAACCGGGAAGGATATTTGATTGCCTATAAGGCTTTCAAGCAGAGAGCCGGCGGCAATAACGTATAATTCGGGAATGTCTTCGTAAAAATAGCGCAGCAGCGCCACAGCCTTGGGTGAATTTTGAATCTCATCGATAAAAAGCAGCGTCCGGCCCTTTTCTCGGACTTGATTTTTTAGCAAGTAAATCGTCTGAAGAATTTGTTCGGCGGAATCCTCCTTTTCAAATAAAGCTTTTTCATTCGATCTATCCAAATTTAAAGACAGAAAGGTGTCAAACTCCTTGCTGAATTCGTTGATCAGAGTGGTTTTTCCGACTTGTCGGGCTCCTCGGATAATCAGTGGCTTGTGTTTTGCTTTCAAGCTCCAGTCTCTGAGTCCCTTCAGTGAGTTTCTTTGAAACATGATTTGATGGTTTAGAGCGCAAATATACTAAAAATTGTAATGAATCCAAACATTAATCAGAAAATATTTGTATTAAATCCAAACATAAATAGCTGAATATTTGTAATGAATCCAAACATAAAGTTTCTAGTTTTTGCTATCCACACTTTGCAATTCAACGATTATTATATATCTTTGCATTTCCCAAAAACACATTTGGCTATGGAAAGGTTTTACCGCACCCACAAATATCTTGTGGAACATGTACATACGCATGTTCGGCGGCAGTTGATGGACGAAATCGACTGGAACGACCGACTTGTAGGCATCAAGGGCAGCCGCGGTGTAGGCAAGACCACCTTCCTGCTCGAATATGCCAGGGAGAAATTCGGCACCGACCGCTCCTGTCTGTACATCAACCTCAACCATTTCTATTTCACGCAGCACAATATCGTCGATTTCGCGAGGGCATTCTGCGAGCGTGGCGGCAAGACCCTGCTCATTGACCAAGTATTCAAAGATCCGAACTGGTCGAGAAATCTGCGCGAAATCTATCATTCCTGCCCAGACCTGCACGTCGTCTTTACCGGTTCATCCGTGATGCGCCTCAAAGAAGAGAACCCTGATCTGGTGGATATTGTGAAATCTTACAACCTCCGTGGATTCTCATTCCGGGAATTCCTGAACCTCATGGCCGGCACTGATTTTCCGGTTTTTACACTCGACGAATTACTGGAAAACCACCAAAAGATAGCCGAAGACATCGTGTCCAAGGTCAGTCCGCTCGATTATTTCCAGGATTACATTCACCACGGTTTTTATCCTTTTTTTCTGGAGAAACGCAATTTCTCGGAAAACCTGCTCAAGACCATGAACATGATGATTGAGGTGGATATCCTGCTTATCAAGCAGATAGACCTCAAGTACTTGTCCAAAATCCGAAACCTGCTTTACCTCATCGGTGTGGACGCACCCTGCATTCCAAACATCAGCCAACTGAGTACCGAAATTGAAATATCCAGGGCGACGGTGATGAATTACATCAAGTACCTCAAGGATGCCAGACTCATCGATACGCTTTATCCGGTCGGCGAAGCTTATCCCAAAAAACCATCCAAGATTTACCTGCATAACACCAATCTGATGTATGTGCTTCAGGATAAACTGAAAGTCGACCAGCAAGCTCTTTGCGAAACCTTTTTCTACAACACCCTTCATCGGGACAACAAGGTAAACATAGGCCGCAAGAGTGCCCAATTCACTTTGAACGGAACCGAACTTTTCCAAATTTGCACAGGAAAGCTCAACGGGAAAAACAATCCTGCCAATTGGTACGCCATGGACAAGCTCAACTCGGGACGTGACAACGTCATCCCCTTGTGGCTTTTCGGCTTTTTATACTAAATCAAACAAATTCATATACACTCAAATTTTAGAATTCTATGACGAAACAGAAAAAGTTTTTGACCTGTGATGGCAATCAGGCTGCCGCACACATCGCTTATATGTTTAGCGAAGTGGCCGCCATTTATCCCATCACTCCGTCCTCCACGATGGCTGAATACGTGGACGAGTGGGCTGCTGCCGGCAGAAAAAACATCTTTGGCGAAACCGTTCAGGTGCAGGAAATGCAATCGGAAGGTGGTGCCGCCGGTGCCATGCATGGTGCTCTTCAGGCTGGTGTTCTGTCCAACACCTTTACAGCTTCTCAGGGACTGTTGTTGATGATCCCCAACATGTACAAGGTTGCCGGGGAACTGCTTCCCGGTGTTTACCACGTATCTGCCCGCTCTTTGGCTGTTCAGGCGCTGTCCATTTTCGGCGACCATCAAGACGTGATGGCTGTTCGTCAGACGGGTTGCGCCATGCTGGCCACCGGTTCCGTGCAGGAAGTGATGGACTTGGCTGCCGTAGCTCATTTGGCTTCCATCAAAACACGCATTCCGTTCGTTCACTTCTTTGACGGTTTCCGTACCTCACACGAAATCCAGAAGATTGAAGAAATGAATATGGATGATGTGGCTGCCCTCATCGACCAGAAAGCATTGGCCGAATTCCGCGAACGTGCCCTCAGTCCTGAACATCCTGTGGCCCGTGGTACCGCGCAAAATCCCGATACGTACTTTCAGTCCCGCGAAGCTTCCAATCCGTTCTATGACCGTGTCGTTCCTGTTGTCGAAGAATACATCAACGAAATGAATAAGATCACCGGTCGCAACTACGGTTTGTTCGACTATTACGGTGCTCCCGATGCAGACCGCGTGGTGATAGCCATGGGTTCCTCCACCGAAGCTCTTCGTGAAGGTATCGACTACCTGAACGCCAAGGGTGAAAAGGTTGGTATGGTGGCTGTTCACCTTTACCGTCCGTTCTCCGCCAAGCATTTCCTGGCTGCTGTTCCCAAGACTGCCCATAAGATTTGCGTACTCGATCGTACCAAAGAACCCGGTGCTCCTGGCGAACCTCTTTACCTGGATGTGAAAGACTGTTTTTACGGTCAAGAAAACGCTCCCATTATCGTGGGCGGTCGTTATGGTCTGTCTTCCAAAGACTTCACGCCTGCATCGGTTTTGGCTATCTACGAAAACCTCGGTATGAAAATGCCCAAAAACCATTTCACTGTGGGCATCGTAGACGACGTGACCTTCACTTCCCTTTATCTGAAAGAAGAAATTCCGATGGGTGGTGCCGGTACGTACGAAGCCAAATTCTATGGTCTGGGTGCGGATGGTACCGTAGGTGCCAACAAAAACTCCATCAAGATTATCGGTGACAACACCGACAAGAAAGTGCAGGCTTATTTTGCCTACGACTCCAAAAAATCCGGCGGTTTCACCTGCTCGCACCTGCGTTTCGGTGATTCTGAAATTCGTTCCACGTATTTGGTGACCACCCCTGACTTCGTGGCTTGCCATGTTCAGGCTTACCTGAAACTGTATGACGTGACCAAGGGACTGAAGAAAAACGGAATCTTCCTGCTGAACACCGTATGGAGCCCCGAAGAAGTGAAGAACAACCTGCCAATTAAGGTTAAGAAATACCTGGCTGAAAACAATATTACCCTTTACATTATCAACGCCACCGACATCGCACAGGAAATTGGTCTGGGCAACCGCACCAACACCATCCTACAGTCTGCATTCTTCAAGATCACCAACGTGATTCCGTACGAACTGGCTGTGGATAAGATGAAATACGCCATCAACAAGTCTTACGGCAAAAAGGGTGAATCCATCGTTAAAATGAACTACGCCGCAGTTGACCGCGGTGGCGACTATGTCAAGGTTGAAGTCTCTGCTGAATGGGCCAAACTGACCGCTGCGGAAGACGTCTGCGATGCTTCCATTCCCGATTTCATCCGCAATGTGGTGATGCCCATCAATGCACAGGCCGGTGATGACCTTCCCGTTTCTGCATTCAAAGGTCGCGAAGACGGAACCTGGGAACAGGGCACTGCTGCCTACGATAAGCGTGGAGTAGCTGCCAACGTTCCTGTATGGGATGCTGCAAACTGTATCCAATGCAATCAGTGTGCCTACGTTTGTCCGCACGCTTGCATCCGTCCGTTTGTTCTCGATGCCAACGAACAGGATATGCAGCCCGAAGGCTATGTCACGCTGAAAACCATCGGTAAACAATTCGCCGGTACCACGTTCCGCATCCAGGTGGATGTACTCGACTGTCTGGGTTGCGGCAACTGTGCCGATGTATGTCCGGGCAACAGAGGCGCCAAGGCCCTGGAAATGACCCCGATTGAAGGTCAGCTCCCCAACCAGGCCAACTGGGAATTTTCCGTGAAGAACGTGAAAACCAAACAACACTTGGTCGATGTTCAGTTGAACGTAAAGAATTCACAGTTCGCAACGCCGTTGTTCGAGTTTTCCGGTGCTTGCTCCGGTTGCGGTGAAACCCCGTACATCAAACTGATCACCCAGCTCTTCGGTGATCGACAGATGGTGGCCAACGCTACGGGTTGTACTTCCATTTATTCCGGTTCTGCACCTTCCACTCCCTATACTACAAACGCAGAAGGTCGTGGTGCTGCTTGGGCCAACTCCTTGTTTGAAGACAACGCTGAATTCGGTTTGGGTATGGTCTTCGCAGTGGATACTCTCCGTGATCGTCTTGCCGGGCTTTTCAAAAAAGGGCTGACTTGCGACTGTTGTAGCGACGAACTCAAAGGGTACTTCACCGAATGGTTGGAAAACCGCGAAGTCACCGCGAAAACGGTTGAACTCGAAGCCCTCATCACTCCGCTGGTGAACGCTTGCGATTGTGACACGTGCAAAGCCATCCGTCCGCTCACTAAATACATCATCAAGAAATCCCAGTGGATCATCGGTGGTGACGGTTGGGGGTACGACATCGGTTTCGGCGGTCTCGACCATGTCTTGGCTTCCGGTAAGAACGTGAATATCCTGGTGGTGGATACCGAAGTGTATTCCAATACCGGAGGTCAGTCTTCCAAAGCCACTCCGATCGGTGCTGTTGCCAAATTTGCCGCTGCCGGCAAACGTGTTCGCAAGAAAGATCTCGGTATGATAGCCGCCACGTACGGTTATGTCTATGTGGCTCAGATCGCCATGGGTTCCAGCCAGTCACAGACGCTGAAAGCCATCCGCGAAGCAGAAGCCTACAACGGACCTTCCCTCATCATTGCCTACTCCCCTTGTATCAGCCACGGCTTGAAAGCAGGCATGGGTAAAGCGCAACAGGAACAGGCCGACGCCGTTGAATGCGGTTACTGGCACCTGTACCGCTTCAATCCCGAACTGGAAGCTCAGGGCCTGAACCCCATGCAGCTGGACAGCAAGGAGCCCGATTGGACCAAGTTTCAGGATTTCCTCATGGGCGAAGTTCGCTACAATTCCTTGGCCAAAACGTTCCCGAAGGAAGCCGTAGAGTTGTTCAAGGCAGCCGAAGCAAATGCCAAATGGCGTTACAACGGCTACAAGAGAATGTCTGAAAAATTCTAAGTTTTTATTCAAATCTGAATTGGGAGGGTCGCAGCAATGTTACCCTCCTTTTTCGTCAGAATACCACGCTTGATTTGTGTGCTTTTAGCTATATTTGTATAAGAATAAAAGTCTAAAAACATGCGCACCAATCTGACCCTGTTCCTTGCAAGAAGTCTTTTCACTGTTTACGGCCAATATAAATCGAATGTCTGGGTCACCACGGATACCGCGACAAACATCACAACGGCCTTAGAAAACCTTGGTTGACTCTTTTGTGCATAATAGTCAAAATGAACTATTTGGCTATTTTTGGCAGAATGACACTTTAGTCTGTCTGAAATTTCAAAATGGCAGCAATAATCAATATAATATGTTAGAAAGACAGTTAATCAGTAAAAAAAGTAGCAAATAAATATTTATCGATTCCTTCTGAAGTGTCATATAACGCTGACATTATGTTATAAAATATAAGAATAACCCTTCTAAAAGATACAAAATGAAAGTCGAATGGGATTATTATCTATTAAAATGATTTTTTTCATTGAAATTATAATAATAGCTACTATATTTGCATTGAAATTTGAATGACCTCAAAAAGACAGAATTAAAGCTATGAAGTTTACGAAAATGCATGGAGCCGGAAACGACTACATATACGTGAACGCAATGCAGGAACAGGTGTTGAACCCCTCTGAGATTGCAATCCGTGTAAGTGACCGGCATTTTGGAATCGGGTCGGACGGCCTGGTTTTGATCATGGCCTCCCAGTGCGCCGACTTTCGTATGCGCATGTTCAACTCGGACGGTTCAGAATCGGAAATGTGCGGAAACGCCTCTCGCTGCATCGGCAAATATGTTTTTGACAATGGATTGACCGATAAGCATTCGGTCACCCTCGAAACGAAAGCCGGCATTAAAGTACTGGATCTGACAGTGGTCGACGGTAAAGTGAGCACTGTTCGCGTTGATATGGGAGAGCCCATTCTGGAACCGGTCAACATACCGATGGATTTCCCCGGTGATTATGCCATTCAGGTTCCGGTCACCGTTCGAGAAAAAGAATACCTGCTGAACGGAGTGTCGATGGGCAACCCCCACGCCGTCATCTTCATGGAAGGCATCGAAGCGCTGAATCTCCCGGTCATTGGCCCGGACTTCGAACACAACGAACTTTTCCCAAAACGAACCAATACAGAATTTGTCGAAGTGATCGACAAGGAACACGTCAGCATGCGTGTCTGGGAACGGGGAGCTGGTGAAACCCTGGCTTGCGGAACCGGAGCTTGTGCTGTGCTGGTAGCTGGCGTACTCAGCGGACATTTGCACCGCAAAGCGCAAGTGGATTTACTTGGAGGTACGCTTCAGATTGAATGGAATGCCGAAAACAACCACGTTTACATGACTGGCGACGCGGTGACGGTTTTCGAAGGTGAGATCCTTTTATAAAAACAGATATGGCCCTAGTTAACGAGAATTATTTGAAATTACAGGGAAGATACCTCTTCTCAGAAATAGCCCGGAAAGTGAGCGACTTTCGTTCGGAACACCCCGAGGCAAAGCTGATTCCGATGGGAATCGGCGATGTGACAAAACCGCTGACGCCCGCCGTCATCAAAGCCCTGCACGATGCAGTGGATGAAATGGCCTCAGCCAGCACCTTTCGAGGATACGGACCCGAACAAGGCTACCGTTTCCTGACTGAAAAAATTATCGAATGCGATTTTGAGTCGAGAGGGGTTCATTTGGAAACCGACGAGGTTTTCGTCAGCGATGGTTGTAAAAGCGATATGGGGAATATCGGCGGTATTTTGGCTGTTAAAAACGTAGTCGCCGTGACAGACCCGGTTTATCCGGTTTATGTGGATACCAACGTGATGGATGGGCGTTCCGGGGAAATTGCTGAAACCGGTAACTGGAGCAACATTGTTTATCTGCCTTGCACCGCTGAAAACAACTTCATTCCTGCTTTGCCGGAGAAACCGGTGGATGTCATCTACCTGTGCTTCCCCAACAATCCGACAGGAACGACGCTGACTAAGTCCCAATTGAAAGAATGGGTGGATTATGCCCTGGCAACAGGTGCGCTGATTTTATTCGACGCTGCTTACGAAGCTTTTATCACGGAGAAGGAAGTTCCGCACAGTATCTACGAAATTGAAGGTGCCAAAAAATGCGCCATCGAATTCCGCAGTTTCTCCAAGACTGCTGGTTTTACTGGGCTGCGTTGCGGATATACGGTGGTTCCCAAAGAGTGCATGGCCAAGGCCTCAACTGGTGAAAAAGTGGCGCTCAATCCGCTCTGGAACAGACGACAGACGACCAAATTCAACGGTGTGTCCTACGTAACCCAGAAAGCGGCTGAAGCAGTTTATTCACCCGAAGGCAGAGCCGAATGCTCCGCGAACATCGCTGGTTATCTGGAAAATGCGGCCATCATCCGCAAGACCCTGATTGGTCTGGGATGGGAAGTTTTCGGCGGCGTCAATGCACCCTACATTTGGTTCAAGACACCCAAAGGTCTGGATTCCTGGACATTCTTTGACCGCATGCTGGCGGAAGCTCATGTGATCGGAACGCCCGGAGTAGGATTCGGCCCCAACGGACAAGGGTACCTGCGGCTCACTGCCTTTGGTAGCCGCGAAGCAACCCTCGAAGCCATGGATCGCATTACAAAATGGATCATTTAAAAACATAAACGTATGTCATCACTTAGATTTCACCTGGTCAGAGAGGCCTTCGGGCACAAAGCGGTAGCTGTTTCAGCTCCCATGAGTAAAACGTCCGATTATTATGGCGTTAATGTGTTCAACCGGGATAAAATGCGCAAATATCTTTCCAAAGATACCTACAAAGTATTGTCGAGTGCCATCGACAATGGCAAGAGCCTGGATCGCGAAATTGCCAACCATGTGGCTGCCGGCATGAAAATGTGGGCGATGGAAATGGGTGCCACCCATTACACACACTGGTTCCAGCCTCTTACTGACGGAACTGCCGAAAAGCATGACTCCTTCATTGAACATTCTGGTAAAGGTACCGTTGCCGAAGAATTCGACGGTAAATTGCTTGCTCAACAAGAACCTGATGCTTCGAGTTTCCCGAGCGGTGGTATCCGTAACACCTTCGAAGCCCGTGGTTATACTGCTTGGGATCCTTCTTCCCCAGCTTTCATCGTTGACGACACGCTCTGTATCCCGACCATTTTCATTTCCTACACCGGCGAAGCCCTTGACTACAAGACCCCGCTATTAAGAGCACTCTCGGCTATTAACAAGGCTGCTACAGAAACCTGCCAGCTGTTCGATCCGAACGTGAAACGCGTTCAGGCCAACCTCGGATGGGAACAAGAATATTTCCTGGTGGACGAATCCCTGTACAGCGCTCGTCCCGACTTGATGCTGACCGGCCGTACCCTGATGGGTCACGAGTCCTCCAAAAACCAACAGCTGGAAGACCACTACTTCGGCTCTATCCCCTTGCGTGTGGCTGCTTTTATGAAAGAACTCGAATACGAAGGCTACAAACTGGGCTTGCCCCTGAAAACCCGTCACAACGAAGTGGCTCCGAACCAGTTCGAACTGGCTCCGATTTACGAAGAATGCAACCTGGCCGTTGATCAGAACTTGCTTGTGATGGATGTCATGAACAAAGTGGCCAAACGCCACAACTTCCAGGTGCTGATGCACGAAAAGCCATTCGCAGGCATCAATGGTTCCGGTAAGCACAACAACTGGTCACTCAGCACCGATACCGGTGTGCTGCTCTACAACCCGGGCAAAAACGCGGAAGAAAACCTGCAGTTCGTGACCTTCCTGGTGAACACCTTGATGGCCGTTTATAAAAACAATGCTGTCATTAAGGCTTCCATCGCATCTGCCACCAACGAACATCGTCTGGGCGCCCACGAAGCTCCTCCCGCCATCATTTCTGCTTTCTTGGGCAAGCAACTCACTACCGTTCTTGACGCTTTGGAAGTTTCTGAAACAGACGCAGCCATCAAATTTGACGCCAAAGGTGTCTTCCAGATGGGTGTTGGCCAGATTCCTCAGTTGTTGATCGATAACACGGACCGTAATCGTACCTCACCGTTCGCCTTTACCGGAAACCGTTTTGAATTCCGTGCCGTCGGTTCCTCTGCCAACTGTTCCTCTGCCATGACGGTGCTCAACACTGCTGTTGCTGCTCAACTGGCTGAATTCAATGTGGAAGTGAAGAAACGCATTGCTACCGGCGAAGCCAAAGAAAAAGCCATTTTCGCTGTACTTCGCGAACTCATCACTGCATCCAAACCCATCCGTTTCGACGGTAATGGTTACAGCGACGAATGGAAAGCCGAAGCCGCCGCCCGTGGTCTGGACTGCGAAGTAAGCGTACCTGTTCAATACGATGCCTTCCTAAAACCAGAAGTCGTGGATATGTTCGTGAAGACCGGTGTCATGACCGAAGTCGAACTGCATGCCCGCAACGAAGTCAAATGGGAAAGCTACACCAAGAAAATTCAGATTGAAGCCCGTGTATTGGGTGACATGGCCTTGAACCACATCGTTCCGGTCGCTACCAAATACCAGTCTTCCCTGCTCGAAAACGTTTCCAAGCTGAAAGAATTGTTCGAAAAGTCCAAGTTTGAAAAAATGGCTGCCGAAAAGATCTCGCTGATCGAACAGATCGAAAACCACCTGAACACCATTCAGTCCAAAGTTGGTCAGATGGTTGATGCCCGCAAGGTTGCCAACAAGCTGGAAAGCGCACGTGAACAAGCCATTGCCTACCACGACACTGTTGCCCCCTATTTCAATGAAATCCGTTACAGCATCGACAAGCTGGAACTGATCGTGGACAACGAAATGTGGACGCTGCCCAAGTATCGCGAACTCTTATTCATCCGATAGACCCTACATCCTTCATGGTTTTTTTGAGGTCCTATCTGCCGCGAGGTAGAAAATTATGAAGAAGGAACCATCCTTCCGAGCGCTGGAGGATGGGTTAATTGAGTTAAGTCCGGCATAAAAAAAACATCTATGTTAAAGTATCCAATTGCTCAGGGACTATATCATCCTGAAAACGAGCATGACGCCTGCGGGGTAGGCTTTGTTGCCCGCATAACAGGTGAAAGAACCCACGATATAGTGGAGCGCGGTTTGCAGGTTTTGGAAAACATGAACCACCGTGGAGCCGAGGGCGCTGACCAAAAAACCGGCGACGGAGCCGGTATCCTGGTACAGATACCTCACGAATTCATTCTGTTGCAAGGTATTCCCGTTCCCGAACGCGGAAGTTACGGCACCGGGCTGGTCTTTTTTCCGAAAGACAATGAGGGGAAGGACCTGTGTATGGAACTGCTCACTTCCATTCTCACGAAAGAAGGTTTAACGCTGCTGGCCGTTCGCGAAGTACCGGTCAACAATTCCATTCTTGGTGAAACCTCCCTTTCCAATGAACCGAATATCAGGCAAATAGTAGTGACAGGTCCCGGAAAACCCGATGAACTGGAACGCAAACTATTCGTGGCCCGCAAAAAAGTTGAAAATGCAGTTTCTCTATCCACGTTGACCGAAAAACGTAGTTTCTACATCGTTAGCCTTTCCTCCAAACGAATGGTTTACAAAGGAATGCTCAGCTCCATGCAACTGCGCGAATATTTTCCCGACTTGAGCCATCCCAATTTTACCTCAGCCATTGCGTTGGTGCATTCCCGTTTTAGCACCAATACCTTTCCGACCTGGGATTTGGCACAACCCTTTCGTTTGCTCGGCCACAACGGTGAAATCAATACCATCAAGGGCAACCGCTTCTGGATGCAGGCACGCGAAAGCGTCCTCAAATCCGATTTGCTCGGCAACATGGAAGATATCTATCCGATTATTCAGGCTGGCATGAGCGATTCGGCTTCGCTGGACAACGCCTTGGAATTCTTGTTGATGGCTGGTTTGTCATTACCGCACGCTATAGCCATGTTGGTGCCTGACTCCTGGAACGATACCAACTCCATTCCCGACAATGTGAAAGCATTCTACGAGTATCACAGCACCATGATGGAACCGTGGGATGGTCCTGCCACCCTGCTTTTTTCCGATGGACGTTATGCAGGTGGATTGCTCGACCGAAATGGCTTGCGTCCAGCGCGTTACCTTATTACAACGGACGATGTCATGATCGTTGCCTCCGAAACCGGTGTTCAGTCCTTTCCGGCTGAAAGCATCCGTGAAAAGGGCCGCCTGAAACCAGGCAAAATGCTGATCATCGATATGAAGGAACATACCATTAAGTACGATGCTGAGATCAAGCAGGAACTGGCTTCAGCCTATCCGTATCGCGAATGGCTGGACAAGAACCGCATCAAATTGCAAAACCTGTCTTCCGGTCGTGAAGTCAAGAGTGACCTTCCCAACCTGAAAGCGTATATGCAGGCTTTCAATTATACGAAGGAAGATATTGAACGTCTGATGATACCCATGGCCTTGGAAGGTAAGGAACCTGTTTCTTCCATGGGAAACGATACACCAATTGCAGTTCTGTCCGACAAACCGCAGCTCTTGTTCAGCTATTTCCGTCAACTGTTTGCCCAAGTGACGAACCCGCCGATTGACCCAATTCGTGAGGAACTCGTGATGTCGCATTCCGCTTACCTTGGTTCCCACCAGGCTAACTTGCTTTCTCCCAGTGCGGAACACTGCAAAGTGGTCAAGCTCAAGAGCCCGGTCATCAGCAACCTCGAATTCGACATTCTCAAAAATATCCGATACAAACGCTTCTCTTCCGTAGAGCTGCCCATGCTTTTTCCTATTTCAGGCGGAGCCAAAGCATTGGAAAAAGCCGTAAACGATCTTTGCCTAAAGGCAGAAGAAGCCGTTGAAAACGGTCACAACTATCTGGTTCTGACCGATAGAGGCGTCAATTCCGAAAGTATCGCAATACCCTCCTTACTGGCCGTTTCAGCCGTACATCACCACCTGATCAAATGCCGTAAACGCATGCAGATCGACATCGTGGTGGAGAGTGCCGAACCCCGTGAAATCATGCATTTCGCCCTACTGTTCGGTTATGGCGCCAGCGTTATCAACCCGTACGGTGCCTTGGCCGTGCTGCACGATCAGGTCAAGAACAAAGAAATCCAGGCCGATTTCGAAACAGCCCAGAAGCATTACATCAAGTCCATCAACAAAGGTTTGCTGAAAGTGCAGTCCAAAATGGGTATTTCGACCTTGCGCAGCTACCGTGGCGCTCAGATTTTCGAAGCGATCGGCATCAGCACGGAAGTACTCGACCGCTATTTCGAAGGAACGGTGTCCAAAATCGAAGGTATCACCCTCGAAGACATTGCTCGTGAGGCCATCTACACGCACCAGCAAGGTTTCGGTACGAATGATCCGGTCGATATCGAAAACGCCGGTGTCTATACCTGGCGTAAGGATGGTGAACTCCATGCCTGGAATCCGGAAACAATTTCACGTTTGCAGATTGCGACCAAGACGAATTCCTGGGAAAAATACAAAGAATACGTTTCTGCCGTCGATCAGAAGGCGCACCCCATCTTCCTGCGCGACTTCCTCGCCTACAAAGGAAAGGAAGCCATCGATATCAGTGAGGTGGAGCCCGCTTCTGCCATTACCAAACGCTTCGTAACCGGTGCCATGTCGTATGGCTCCATCAGTCGTGATGCCCACGAAGCCATGGCCATTGCCATGAACCTGTTGGGTGGCAAGAGCAACACCGGCGAAGGTGGTGAAGATCCCGAACGTTACAAACTGCGCGCTGATGGTACCAGCACCCGAAGCGCCATCAAGCAGGTGGCTTCGGGTCGTTTCGGCGTTACTGCAGAATACCTGGTCAATGCGGATGAAATCCAAATCAAGGTTGCACAGGGTGCCAAACCAGGTGAAGGCGGTCAGCTGCCCGGCTACAAAGTCGATCAGATCATTGCCAAGACCCGTCACTCCATCCCCGGCATCTCCCTGATCTCGCCGCCGCCGCACCACGATATTTATTCCATTGAGGATTTGGCTCAGTTGATTTTCGACCTCAAAAACGTGAATCCAGCAGCCCGCATCAGTGTGAAACTGGTGTCCGAAAGCGGTGTGGGTACCGTTGCTGCAGGGGTAGCCAAGGCTAAAGCAGACATGATCCTGATCAGCGGTTGCGAAGGTGGAACGGGCGCCAGTCCTTCCAGCTCCATCAAACACGCCGGTCTGCCTGTGGAAATCGGTTTGGCCGAAACACAACAGACGCTGGTGATGAACGGTCTTCGCGGTCAGGTTCGCCTGCAAACCGACGGTCAGCTCAAAACTGGTCGGGACATTGTGATATCCGCCCTGTTGGGTGCCGAAGAATTCGGTTTCGCCACCAGTGCGCTGCTAGTGCTCGGTTGCGTCATGATGCGCAAATGCCACCTGAATACCTGCCCGGTCGGTGTAGCTACCCAGGACGAAGCACTTCGTAAGAAATTTACAGGCAACTATAAGTACCTGGTGAACTTTTTCAACTTCCTCGCCCAGGATGTACGCGAACACCTGGCAGCCCTCGGCTACAAGACCCTCGAAGAAATCGTCGGACGTGCCGACTTATTGCAATTTGTTCCAAAGGCTGACAACCCGAAAATGCAGAAGCTGGATTTTTCCAAGCTGTTGTATGTGCCAAAAGAAGCCAAGGATCAGGCAATCCATAATGTAAAGAATCAGCATCACGACATCGAAGATGTTCAAGACCGCTCCCTCATTGAGCTGGCTTCGCCCGCGCTTGAGATGCAAAGCCCTGTTCAGTTCGTCCGTGACATCAAAAATACTGACCGTACCGTCGGTGCCATGCTTTCCGGTGAAATCGCGAAACGCTACGGCAACGAAGGTTTGCCCAACGATACCATCAGCTGCACGTTCAAGGGTTCAGCAGGTCAGAGCTTCGGTGCTTTCCTGTCCAAAGGGGTTACCTTCCGCCTGGAAGGGGATTCCAACGACTACCTTGGTAAGGGTTTGTCCGGTGGACGCATCGTTGTGGTTCCCCCAGTTGGTACCACTTTTGAACCTGAAAACAACATTATCGCCGGCAACACACTGCTGTACGGTGCTACTTCTGGTGAAGTCTACATCAATGGTCAGGTGGGTGAACGTTTCTGTGTCCGAAACTCTGGTGCCATCGCTGTTGTGGAAGGTGCAGGAGACCATTGTTGCGAATACATGACTGGCGGACGCACGGTCGTGCTTGGTAAGACCGGGCGCAATTTCGCTGCCGGTATGTCTGGTGGTATCGCCTACGTGCTCGATGAAGACGGCGATTTCGATTACTTCTGCAACATGCAGATGGTGGAATTGTCTCTGATCGAAGATAGGTCCGACAACCGTGAGCTTAAGAGCCTGATTGCTACGCACTACCGCTATACCCAGAGCCCCAAGGCCAAACGCATCCTGGACAACTGGACCGAATACGTAGAAAAATTCATCCGTGTGATTCCGATCGAATACAAGAAAGTATTGCACGATGAAAAGATTGAAGCTGTTAAAAAGAAAATTGCACAAGTAGAATTCGACTATTAATATGGGAAATCCAAAAGCATTCTTAACGATAGAACGTAAGGAGGCCGGCTATCGTCCGGTTCACGAACGGAAGACCGATTTTGGGGAAGTTGAACAAACCCTCAACAATGGAGACCGCATGTTACAGGCCTCCCGCTGTATGGATTGCGGCATTCCCTTTTGCCATTGGGCTTGTCCGCTTGGAAACAAAATGCCTGAATATCAGGACTTGCTGTTCAAAGGAAAGTGGAAACAAGCGTATGAAATCCTTGCACAGACAGACGATTTTCCAGAATTTACCGGACGTGTTTGTCCAGCTCTCTGTGAAAAATCCTGCGTGCTGAACATTGATCACAATGCCGTAACCATCCGTGAGAACGAAGCATCCGTGACCGAACGTGCCTGGGACGAAGGCTGGATTGTGCCTGAACCGCCCAAGACCCGCACCGGTAAAAACGTGGCTGTCATTGGTAGCGGACCTGCCGGATTGGTTGCTGCTTACCGTCTGAACCGCCTCGGCCACGAAGTGACCGTGTACGAAAAAGATCCTCAGGTTGGTGGTTTGCTGCGCTTTGGCATCCCCAATTTTAAACTCAATAAAAACGTGATCGATCGTCGTTTGGAACAGTTGGAAGCGGAAGGCATCCAGTTTGTTACCAATGCTGAAGTTGGCAAAAACGTTTCCCTCAAGGAACTGAAAGCCCAGAACGATGCACTTTGCATAACGATCGGTGCTGGTGTACCACGTGATCTCAGAGCAGAGGGACGTGATCTGAATGGCATTCATTTTGCCCTCGATTTCTTGATTCAACAGAACTTCAAACAAGCAGGCCTGCCCATCGAAGGCCCGGAAATCACAGCCAAAGGCAAACGTGTACTGGTCATTGGTGGTGGTGATACCGGTTCCGACTGTGTCGGTACTTCCAACCGACAAGGTGCCATTGAAGTGACTCAGGTTGAAATTCTCGACATGCCTCCGGTTGGTGACAATCCTGCTACTCCCTGGCCCAATTGGCCCAATGTGCTGAAGACCTCTTCTTCTCACGAGGAAGGTTGCATTCGTCGTTGGTGCCTCACGACCAATCGTTTCATTGGAAAGGATTCCAAACTGACCGGTGTGGAAATCGCAGAAGTGGAATGGGTAACCGATCCTGCCACCGGCCGTCAGAACATGAAACCGACCGGCAAGACCGAAACCCTGAAAGCCGATATCGTCTTCCTGGCCATGGGTTTTACCAACCCGGTACAGGAAGGTTTGCTCGATGAACTCGGCGTTGATTATGATGCTCGGGGAAACGTGAAAACCGGCGCCCAAAATGAAAGTTCCGTCAAAGGCGTATTTGCTGCCGGCGATGCAGCTACCGGTGCCAGCCTGGTCGTTCGCGCCATGACTTCCGGTCGTGATATGGCCAAATCGGTTCAGGAATATCTTAGTAAGTAACTTTATTCACTTAATAATTGAAGAGGATGACCCAAAAGTCATCCTCTTTTTTGCTCGCTCAAAAATTCGTACACTTGTAGTTCAAAGACATAAACCATGAAAAAAATCGTTTTTCTATTTTTACTGCTTATTTCTGGCAGTGCTTCCGCCATTCAATACGATTTGGTGGTGGCCAAAGACGGCAGCGGCAATTTTACTTCGGTTCAGGCTGCCATCAGTTCCATCCGTGATTTCCGCCCCGAAGGTAGGACGTTGATTTATATCAAAAAAGGAGTTTACAAGGAAAAGGTGGTTCTGCCTACCCAAAAAACTGAAATCACCTTGATTGGTGAAAGCCGAGACAGCACCATCATCACATGGGACGACCATGCGAACATCAACAAGATGGGAACTTTTAAAACCTATACGTTTCTGATCCAGGGTAATGACATCGTTCTTGAAAACCTGACCATCGAAAACAATGCTCCGCGCATGGGTCAGGCTGTTTCACTCCATGTGGAAGGCGATAGGGTGGCCTTTTTCAATTGCCGTTTTCTGGGAAACCAGGATACAGTTTATCTGGGTCGCGAAGGCTGCCGGAACTATTTCAGCGGTTGTTACATCGAAGGAACCACCGATTTTATTTTTGGAGCGTCTACAGCCTGGTTCGAAGGTTGCACCATCCTCGGAAAAATCAATTCTTATTTGACAGCAGCTTCAACGCCAAAGAACGTAGCCTATGGTTTTGTGTTCAACCAATGCACCATTGCTACTGCCGATAGTGTCAAGTATGTTTATCTTGGACGACCATGGCGGGCGTATGCTTATACCTTATTCATGAACTGCAACATGACTGGAAAAATTAAACCCGAAGGCTGGAACAACTGGAGTAAAAAAGAGAATGAAGCGACTGTCCGTTATGCAGAATATAAAAACGCGGGGCCCGGATCGGATTGTAGCAAACGTGTGCCCTGGAGTCGGCAATACTCCAAAATGGAAGTAAAACAGGTTAATCTTACCACAGTTTTCAGAAATTGGAATCCTTTAATCCTAAAACTGGATTAATCTTAGTTCCAAACGAATTATTCGACGTAAGCTTTGATGGTAGGCATTTCAAAGTGTACAAAGGCTTGGCCGGTGATCCGAATGGTTTTACCAACAATCGTCTGAACACTTTGCAGGAGGATCCATTTGGATTCCTCTGGATCTTAACCAATAATTATCAGATTTACCGCTTCAATCCCGAAACGGAGAGGTTTCAACGTCTATCCTACAACTCCGATACGACCAAGGTCCTCGTATCCAAAACGATCCAGTTTGTCCGGATGTTGCCTGACAACGATGTCTGCCTGCTAACTTTTACAGATGGTTGTTATCTGGTCCACGTCAGTAAAGACGGACAGGACATTGTGAGCATCAAGTATCTGAACAGCCAAAACGGAAGTCTGGCTGGCGATCTGGTCCGGGAAGTTTTCAGAGACAAGGACAACCAATTCTGGTTTCTCACCGACAAAGGCATAACCCTGTACGATCCTCAAAAAAAGTCTTCTACTCATTTTTTTCATCAGTTTCAGGAAGAAACCGGCTTTACTACGCATTTGGAAACCAATAAAAACTTGTTTTTCGGCTCTGTCAATGGACAAATCTGGTCTTGGTCCAAACAACAACGCACTTTCAAGCTGGAAGATTTCAAAGCCGATGCCGCAGTCAATGGCTTCTGTCCGTTGAACAATGGTAAAATCCTGATTATTACTCGTGGGGATGGGGTTTTCTTGACCGACAAATCTTTCAAGGTGCTTTCTCATGAACAGTTGCAGACTACGCCTGCTTTGGGAAGCAATCTGATACATTTCTTTTATAAGGATATGGCAGGGGATGTCTGGCTGGAATCCGATGCCCCGGGGGTGGTCTTGTACGATGCCAAAAACAATCAGTTTATACGCTATCAGCCTAAAAGTGACGAGTAATTCGGGTTGGCGCAGATGCAACCAAACTTTTTCGTAGTGGAGGACAATTTCAACCACTTATGGGTTCATCCCCGTTCAGGTGGATTTTCAGAGTTTTTCCGAAAGAAAAAGATCCTGAAACCCTTTTACAACGATCCTTCCGACCCGAATCGGCGCTTTTTCAATACGATGCATGCAGCCTATTATGACAAGCATGGAACGCTTTGGCTGAGTACCCGTTCATCTGGGCTGCTGACCGCGAAGGGGGCATTGTCTTGTATACCGCAAAAAGCCAAAAGATTGGCTTTTTGAACAATGATGGTTCCGTTACGGCGCAACGACCTGTCTCCAATTACTTTGCTTACCATGCACGGAGGCAATATCTTGGTCAATAGCGAAATCGGAAAAGGTACCACCTTCGAAGTTCACTTCAAACCGGGCACCGCTCATTTTGATAAAAATGTAACGATTATTTATGAAGATAAACCTTCAATCCCAATCGTTGTCGCTGTTTCGACAAGATCTTTGAATGACCAAATCGATACGAATCCAGAAGAGAGTAACACTGGAAATCAACCCTTGATGTTGGTTGTTGAAGACAACGCTGAACTGTGTAGATTCCTGACTTCCGTACTTTCTGAAAAGTACCGGGTGGCAGAGGCTTCAGACGGACACGTTGCCTGGAACATGATGGGTAACCTGATGCCGGATTTCGTCATTACCGACCTGATGATGCCGGTGATGGACGGTTTAGAATTGACCCGTCATATCAAGGAAGACGACAGGACCTGCCACATTCCGGTGATCATGTTGACGGCAAAATCGGACATGATCACTCAGATGGAATGCATTCAGGCAGGGGTTACAGATTTTATTGCAAAGCCTTTCAGCGCGGTATATCTGGCGGCCGGGTATGGTTTCTCAGTTATGGAACGCTGATAAGGTCTCTGGTTGTAGTCGTCTGGCCGCCATGGAACAAAACGAGGTGCCCATCAGCGACCGTGTCATGACAGTGGAAGACCACCTTCGTCCGCCTTTCATTCAATTTTACGAGTGCAAGGATGTTCTGATTTCAGACGTTTACATTGTCAATTCACCTTTTTGGCTCATCCATCCCTTGCTCAGCGAAAACGTCATCGTTCGGGGCGTCACCATGGATAGTCAAGGTCCCAACAACGATGGTTGTGATCCCGAATCATCCAAAAATGTCCTGATCGAGAATTGCCTGTTCAATACCGGAGACGATTGCATCGCCATTAAATCAGGTAGGAACAAGGATGGAAAGCGCTGGAACATACCCAGTGAAAACATCATCATTCGGCATTGTACGATGAAGAATGGGCATGGCGGCGTCGTGGTAGGTAGTGAAGTAACCGGTGGTTGCCGCTTTGTCTGGGCCGAAGACTGTATCATGGACAGCCCGCTTTTAGACCGTATGCTTCGCATCAAATCCAATCCAGTCCGTGGCGGCAAGATCGAAAACATCTTTTTGCGAAACATCCGTGTCGGAGAGTGTGCCGAAGCTGTTTTTCGCGTGGAAATGAAATACGAAGGCGTTCTAAGCGGCCCCAACATGCCCGAAATCAGGAACGTTTTCCTTTCAAACATTGTTACTGGAAAAAGCACCTATGGCTTGTGGATTGACGGTTTCGAAAACGTGACCAACGTGCACAACATCCAGATCCGGAACTGCTCGTTCAACAATGTCGCCAAGCCAAATGTGCTAGTCGGAGCCGGAAAGATGCTGTTTGAAGACTTCCGCATCAACGACGCGCTTCAAAAATAAAAATTAATT
>Ga0209125_1001460_pt1 | contig 21986 bp, 26 predicted proteins | sample BarGraIncub1131A_FD_184503 | JGI IMG/M metagenome (GOLD analysis project Ga0209125, IMG submission 184503) | Arctic peat soil microbial communities from Barrow, Alaska - Barrow Graham LP Incubations 11-31A (SPAdes) (version 2) | ecosystem: Environmental > Terrestrial > Soil > Wetlands > Peat...
TGTATCTGACTATCAAACAGTATATCAATTGGATCATGATTTTCATGAACTTTATTTGATGTCTTCTGGAAATAAAAAAATACTTGAGGTTTTTAACAGACTTAATACACATGCATATTCTACATACCTTTATGGAAAACAGCTCCGTTCAAAAACAGTGGCAGGAGTAATGGAACATCAAATGATATATGATGCTTTATGTGAAAAAAATGAGGACAAGGCTAAAAATTGCATAGAACTTCATTCTAAAAATGCAAAAGAAAGTATTTACTTGATCTTAAAAAGGGCAAATAAAATATAGTGTATTATTTGAAAAATATATACAAATGGAATTCAAAGTTATTATGTTAACTTTGAATTTTCAATTATTTCATATGTAACCGATTAATTGAATCTATTAAATTCAATATAGATTAACACCAATAATGTAAGTAGGAGGAAATATGATGAAAAAAATCAAAATAATAGTTTCTATGGCTCTAGTTAGTGTTTTAGTAATTGGCACATTTGCAGGGTGTTCTAGCACAAAAAAAACCACAACTGCCGACACAAAAGGAACAATTGAATTAAAACTTGGCATGGTTGACTCGGAAAAAAGCAACTACTACAAGGGAATGAAAAAGGTAGCAGAAGAAGTAAATACAGCAACAAAAGGTAAAGTTAAAATTACTGTTTATCCTAGCTCTCAACTTGGCAATGAGCGTGATATGTATGAAGGAGCTCAACTTGGTTCTATTGATATGTGCTCCACAGCAAACTCTGTTATGAGTTCATTTGTTCCGGAAATGGCTATACTTGATCAACCTTTTTTATTCGATTCAGTTGAACAGGCTAACAAAGTAATTGATGGAAAATTTGGTAATAGAATTGCAGAAAAAACTGCAACTCAGGGTGTTCATACTTTGGGATGGATGGAATCAGGATTTCGTAACGTTTTTGCAAATCGTCCTATCCAGAAAATTGAAGACTTTAAAGGCTTAAAAATTAGAACAATGGAAAATAAGGTCCATATTGCAGCTTTTAACGCACTTGGGGCAATTGCAACTCCAATGGCAGCAGGAGACGTATTCACAGGCTTACAGCAGAAGACAATTGACGCCGCTGAAAATGCAACTGCAAACGTTCTTGCCAATAATTATTATGAAGTAACTAAGAACATCACTCGTACACAGCATGTGTTCACATTTATTGGTATTAATATGTCCGACAAAGCATGGAATAAGATTCCTGATGATTTAAAAGATACATTTACAGCTGCCGTAAAACGAGGTTGCGTAGCACAACGTCAGTATTTAATAGATGCTAACACTGATGCAGAAAAACAACTTATTACTAAGGGAGTTAAATTCTATGATATTGATCAAGATATTTTGAAAGCAGCGGTTGCACCATCAATGAAGCAATTCCAGAGTCAGATACCTAAGGAATGGGTTGACCTACTTGAAGAAAGTAAAAAGTAATTTGGTAATATTGATAATTGGGGATACATAAAATTGTATCCCCAATTAAAAAATTGATATTGTTTTGTAAATATAAAAAACTGTATATTTGTTTAAATGATAATTTAGAATAACACTATCAAAATCTTCTAGGAGGGTAATAAATGAAAAAAGTAGCATCGTGGTTCCAAAAAATCGAAAATTTACTATTAGTAGTTACGTTTATTGTTATGGTTATTTGTTCTTTTGCACAAGTTATTAACCGAAACTTTATTCACGCAGGAATTTCATGGCTTGAAGAACTTTCTCGCTATTCTATGATATGTATGGCATTATTAGCAGCCGAAGCGGGCTTACGTGACGGAACACAGATTTCAATAACAGCGGTTACTGACAAAATGAAAGAAAGAAAGCAAAAAATTGTACTTATCATAGCAAAGTTAGTAGTGATAGCATTTTCAGTAACCATTTTCCTTACTTCGTTTAAACTTCTAAATATACAAATTCTCTCTGGGCAAATTTCTCCCGGATTAAGGATTCCGATGTTTGTTCCTTCCTTAGCATTTCCTATCAGTTTTGCAATCATTATTGTAGTGCAGGTAGGTATGGTTATAAAAATGATTATGGATTTTACTAAAAAAGAAGAAATTATTGAAGGGGGTAAATTATGATTGCATTATTATTGTTTGGAAGCCTAGCTCTTCTCCTAATAATTGGAGTTCCAATTTCAATATCACTAGGTGCCGCTACAATGGTAACTTTGCTTACATTCGACGTGCCTATGGCAGTTGTCGGACAGCGTATGTTTACAGCCCTTGATTCCGTATCAATTATGGCTATTCCATTTTTTATACTGGCAGGGAATTTAATGACAAAGGGTGGAATTTCACGACGTTTAGTCATTTTTTCCAACAAAATCATAGGTAATGTTCGTGGTGGAATGGGTTTAGCAATGGTACTTTCCTGTGCATTCTTCGCAGCACTATCAGGTTCGGCTCCAGCAACCGTGCTTGCAATCGGTTCCATGCTTTACCCTGATATGGTTAAGATGGGTTACCCAAAGGCAAGATCTGCAGGACTTCTTGCAGTTGCAGGGGGACTTGGACCTATTATACCGCCAAGTATTATAATGGTTGTTTACTGCACCATTACTAATACCTCAGTCGGTGATTTGTTTAAGTCAGGTATTGTTGCAGGTGGTATGATTGCAATTGTATTATTTGGTATTTCCGCTTACTTGGCTCATAAGGAGCGGTGGCCAAAAAACACTGAGAAATTTACATGGTCATCATTTGGGCAGTCTTTTGTAAATGCCATTCCTGCAATTTTACTACCAGTTATCATTCTTGGTGGTATATATTCAGGAATCTTAACTCCAACTGAATCTGCTGCTGTAGCCGTTGTATATTCCTTGTTTGCCGGAATGTTTATATACAAGGAAGTTAAGCTTAATGAGTTAATTCCTATTATACTTGATTCTGGTAAGAGTAGTGCAATGATTCTATTTATAATTGCGACTTCAACAGCTTTCTCATGGTTGTTTACTTTCTCAGGTATTTCAACTAGCTTAGTAACGGCAATTGCTAACATGAACCTTTCAGCTACAATGTTCTGCTTAATAGTTTCTGTTATTCTATTGATTTTCGGTACTTTCCTAGAAGGTATTGCAACCTGTGTACTTCTTGTACCAGTATTGTGGCCTATAGCTGCAAGCCTTGGAATCAATCCAGTACATTTCGGTATGATTGTTGCTATTTCAAATGTTATTGGAACAATGACGCCACCTGTTGCTGTTAACCTGTTCTCAGCGGCCAGCGTCTCAAAACTTAAAATGGAAGAGATTGCAAAGGGAGAGCTACCGTTCTTTATCGGATTTGTAGCAGTTTTCTTTATAATTGTATTATTTCCAATAGTTAGCACATTTCTTCTGTAATAAAATGGGATAATTGAATTGGTAGACAAAAACTGTTTTTACTGTACAGTGAGAAACTTCGCCAGTGTATTAATAAAATTTTGGAGGTATGATTAATGGAAAAAAAATTGGAAAATAAAAAACGTATGGAAAAATGGAGCTTTAAATCTTCAACAGAGCCAGGTTTTCATGAAGTGATTATTCCTGGTAAGGCAGATTGTAAGGCTGTATATATATATTGCCTTAATTTGAAAGCAAGTGACAGTTACATATTAAGTTCTGGAGAGTTAGAAATGAATCCAGTGCTCATAAATGGAAGTGCAAAGCTCAGTGAGCATCCGACCTTTAATCAAAGTATGGAAAAATTCGATTCGTTCTATATTCCAGCAAATACAAAAATTAAAATTTCCGCTGTAGAGGATTGTAGTTTTTACGTTGCAGGAGCTAAGTATGAAGGGATAGGTCAGCCAAGCTTTCGTAAATTTGATATTACATTACCAATTGGGGATGTTCACCAAATCCATGGTGAGGGAGTAGGTCAGCGTGAAGTTATGTTCACACTTCCACCACAGACACCAGCATCAAGCTTGATCTGCGGTTTGACTTGGGGAGGAGAAGGTGCATGGACAAGCTGGCCACCTCACCAACACGAAAATGATTTGGAAGAAGCATATTGTTACTTTGACATGGATGCACCAAAGTTCGGCTTCCATATCAGCTATCTTAAAAGCGGTGAAGTCGAAGATATTGTAACTCATACGGTTCAATCTGGTAGTATGATATTGGCTCCCTGTGGCTATCATCCCACTGTGGCAAGCCCTGGTACACGTAATGCTTATTTATGGGTGCTGGCATCATTCACACCAGCAAGCAGAAGTTATGATTTAGCAGTGATTGATCCAGTTTATTTAAATGCGAAATAATTAATTGCCAATTTTTTAAATTTAAGAAGAACTTACGACAGAATTTGAAAGAATATTTTAGTATATGTTAATAATTATTCTGAAAAAAAGGAGTGGTATTATGAATTTATTTAATATTAAAGGCAAAAAAGCTATAGTAACAGGAGGTAGTAGGGGTCTTGGCTACGGAATGGCAGAAGGACTATTAGAAGCTGGTTGTGAAGTTGTAATTATAGGATCTTCTGATAAGACAATTGCTGCAGCAGCCGCTTTTGTAAAAAAAGGATATAAATGCTATGGCATAAAAGCAGATTTGAGAGACAGACAAGAAAATAACCGAGCTTTTGCTGATTCGTTGGCAGCATTGGGCGGTGATTTGGATATTTTGGTGACAGCTGCGGGTATTCAAAGGAGACATAGTGCTGAGGATTTTCCTATTGAAGAATGGGATGAGGTTATGAGTATCAATCTTCATTCTGTATTTATTATGTGTCAATTAGCAGGACGCATTATGCTTAAAAAGGGATATGGAAAGATAATTAATGTGGCCTCTATGGTATCATTCTTTGGTGGACAAACAGTTCCTGCATATTCTGCAGCTAAGGGTGGAGTCGCACAACTTACCAAAGAAATGTCAAATGATTGGGTAGGCAGAGGTGTTAATGTCAACGCTATTGCCCCTGGTTACATGGCAACAGACATGAATGAAGCAATCATAAAGGATGAGAAAAGATATCAGCAAATTACGGATAGGATTCCTGCAAATAGATGGGGCACCGGAGATGATATGAAAGGTGCAACAATATTCTTGGCTTCATCTGCAAGTGATTATATAAGTGGGTCGATTATTCCTGTTGATGGTGGATATTTGGTAAAGTAGATTAGAAAATTTAGAATTTAAGTGATTTTAAGAATGATAGTTTTTTATAGGGGGGAGTTCAACATGGACTCCCTCTATTTAAATAAAATAAGGTCTTGGCTAAAAACACCTAAGTATACAAAGGGTGTGTTAAGAATTTATAAAATAAGGGGTGTAAATAATGAAAAGATTAGAAATGATTAGAAAAATAAGTGATGCAGGAATAGTAGCAGTAATTAGGGCAACTTCAAAAGAAGAAGGAGTAAAAATTGTAGAAGCAGTTAAAAAAGGTGGAATTAACGCACTTGAAATTACGATGACAGTACCAGGTGCAGTAGATATAATCAAAGAATTATCTGAAATATATAAAGATGATGAAGAGGTGCTCATTGGGGCTGGAACAGTTCTAGATTCAGAAACAGCAAGAGCATGTATCTTAGCTGGTGCAAAGTATATAGTAAGTCCAAGTTTAAATGTAGATACAGTAAAATTGTGTAATAGGTATAGAATAGCAGTAATGCCAGGAGTAATGACAGTAAAAGAAGCAGTAGAAGCATTAGAACTGGGCGTTGAAATTATTAAGGTTTTCCCAGGAAACGCTTTTGGACCATCAATTATCAGTTCCTTTAAAGGACCTCTTCCACAAGCTAACTTTATGCCAACTGGTGGAGTATCACTTGATAATGTTAAGGATTGGATTAAAGCTGGGGCAGTAGCAGTAGGAACTGGTGGAGATTTAACTAAGGGAGCAAAAACTGGAAATTATGAATTAGTTACTGAAACTGCAGCTAAATTTGTAGAAGCAGTTAGGGTAGCAAGGGAGGAAAAATAAAATGGGTAAAATTATAACTTTTGGTGAAATTATGCTTAGACTTGCACCAGATGGTTTTGAAAGATTTGCACAAGCAAAAGAATTTGGAGTTGTATATGGCGGAGGGGAAGCAAATGTTGCTGTATCACTTGCAAACTATGGTAAGGAAGTCTATTTTGTAACAAAACTTCCAAAGCATGAAATTGGCCAAGCAGCAGTAAATGAGCTTAGAAAGTATGGAGTAAATACTAACATGGTTGTTCGTGGCGGAGACCGTGTAGGTATTTATTATTGCGAAAAAGGTGCTTCTCAGAGACCTTCTAAGGTAATTTATGATAGAGCTTATTCAGCAATTGCACAGGCAAAAAGAGAAGATTTTGATTGGAGAGAAATTTTCAAGGGTGCGGAGTGGTTCCATTTTACAGGAATAACTCCTGCGCTTTCAGATGAATGTGCAGCAATAACCTTGGATGCAGTAAAGGCAGCAAAAGAAGCTGGTGTTATGGTAAGTGTAGATTTAAACTTTAGAAAAAAACTTTGGAGCAGTGAAAAAGCTGGAAAAGTTATGGGTGAGATTGTTAAATACTGTGATTTAGTAATAGCAAATGAAGAGGATGCAGAAAAAGTTTTTGGAATTAGTGCAGTGGGAACAGATATAACTGGTGGAAGTATAAATCATGAGGGTTATAAAAATGTTGCAACAAAGCTTTCTGAGAGATTCGGATTAAAGTATGTTGCGATTACGCTTAGAGAAAGCTTTTCAGCAAGTGACAATGGTTGGTCTGCAATGCTTTATGATGGAAGTGAATTTTACAGTTCGAAAAAATATAAAATGCATATAGTAGATAGAGTAGGCGGGGGAGATTCCTTTGGAGCAGGTTTGATTTATGGCTTGACAACAGGGCTAACCAACCAAGAATCCCTTGAATATGCAGTGGCTACTTCTTGCCTTAAGCATACTGTAGAGGGAGATTTTAATCTTGTCTCTAAGGAAGAAGTAGAAACACTTATGAATGGGGATGCGTCAGGAAGGGTACAAAGATAATTATGGATGTAGTAACTTTCGGGGAGTCTATGGTTTTTTTGGACATATAGATTAGAAAATCCACAAGATACAGTGGGTGCAGGAGATGGATTTGCTGCAGGTTTCATTTCAGGAATGTTAAATAAACTAGATTTAAGAGAATGCGCATAGTATGCTAAAATAAAATGCTAAGAGTTGCCTATTCAGTATAGAAGTATATTTTCATCTAATTATCCAAATGATAAGAATAAAATAAAAACTAATAACAATGATATTTAATATACTAAAGGAGAATTAAATGAGAGTATTTATAGCAATTGAGTTTTCAAAGGATATAAAGGACTATATGTTTAGAGTTCAACAAGATCTAAAAGCTAGTATGGAAAAAGGAAATTTTAGCAATGTGGAAAATTTCCACATTACATTAAGGTTTATAGGAGAGCAATCCCAGGATAAAGTTCTAGCTTTAAAACAAGCTATAGAAAAAACTGCTACTAGCGGGATTTCATTTAAACTTCAGACAGACACAATTGGATTTTTTCCAAAGGGAAATAAAAAAGTGATATGGATGGGAATTACAAATGAAAACGCTTTATTAGAGAAACTTTTTTTATCTTTAGAATTAGAACTTGAAAAAATAGGAATTAAAAAGGAGGAAAAGCCTTTTAGTCCACATATTACATTAGTTAGGGAAGCAATTTTAAAAGAAGATTTTATAATTCTTAAGCAAAATACTAGATTAGAAAATAGAGAAATATGTGTAGAAAACATATCTTTGATGGAAAGCACAAGAATCAATAAAAAGTTAACATATATACCACTTTATGTGTGTAAAATAGGTAGATAAAAAAAAGGACAGCAGATATATTTGTACAATATCTGTTGTCCTTTAAATTATTTGAATTAATTATGCTATATTTGGGTATTTAGACTTATCTCTATTCTTGGGATATGAGAGTAGAAGTAGAATAACTAGGTTTTTTATAGCCTATGTATATATATATGTTTGTTTACAATTTACACTAAAAGCAAACAAATTAAGCTAAATATAAACAATTTATGCTAAATATAAACAAATTCACAAGTTATTATTGACACAATGTTAATAATATAGTTAAATTATAACTAGAGTTTTTAAATTTTTTAAGCTTTCATTAAAACAACAAATCATTAATTTATTTATTATTACACGGATATAAGAATGCAATTATATATAAGGTGAGGTTGGATGTAAATGAAAAAATTGAAAATAATAGTTGGAATAGATAAAAGTAAAATAATAAAAAGTGATAAAAGGATAGTTGCTTGTGGTAAGAACTTTGAACACATTATGAAATCATCCCCTGATGTTAAGAAAGTTGTTGTTAGCAAATTTGCTTCGCTCATAAAAACCCCGAAGGAATGTGAACAAATTATTAATAACTTGATATAATATGAGTAGTCAATCAAATATAATGAATGATGGGTAAAACAGCCACAATACATTTATTACCATATTTAATGAACTATAAATCAAAAATGGTACTACTATTTTGTGGCTGTTATGAGGTACTATACGAAAGTTGTTCATTAGTATAGTTAAATATTTAGTAATGCTTTTGAAATTTCATCAAGTCTTTCGTCAGATATGCCAAGTTTTTTCTTAAATTTTTCATCATTCATTCGTTCAACAATTATCTTATCTGGAGACAATTCACTAATAATATTTTTTATCTTATCAATAGACTCCGCTGTATCATTATAGCCCTTAATAATAGTTACTTCTAAAATAAATTTTCCCTCAAATTGTTTATTAAATGAAATCATATTTGAAATATATTCTTTTAGTGTATATCCTTCAATTGGTCTTTGGATTTTTTGAAAGTCTTCTTCTAAAATTGCTTTTATCTCTCCAATAACTTCATCACACTTATTGGCTATACGTATATATTCATCTCTACCCAATAAATAGCCGTTAGATAGTAGCCTTACAGGTACTCCCTTACTTTTGATTAGGTCAATAATATCACTAATTTTGCTATTTACAAGGGCTTCTCCCTTTGAGTTAATAAAAACTAATTCTACCTTATTATTTTCTATCATACTTTCTAATTCTCTTAATGAGTCATCCATTTCATCAAATGACTGTTGTGTATCTACTTTATTGTATGACCTTCCAATAGGGCAGAATATGCAGTCAAAATTACAATGTTTTTCAGGAAGTATATTTACTTCCAGTACCCTTTTACCATCTTCAATATAAATCTCTTTATAACTAAAACCACCCATTACCTTTTCCTCCTTTTAGTCGGAACACGGGGCAACTTAAACCTACTCGTTCCCACTCGCAAGTTGCCCGTTAAAGTCCATTTAGGACTTTAACCTCCTAAAATTACTCTATTACTACTTCCTTATTATTGATATCTAAAATTGAAATTTTGCTTGTTCCACCTAAATTGTCTTGTACTGCTTTTGCTAGTTCTTTTAATGCGGCCTGAAATTCTATTAATCTACTTTCATCAGTTAATTCAATACATAAAAAAGCATTAGTTGTATTTTCAGTAAGCATTGTTCTTACTGCTTCACGCCAGTTCCAGCACCTGCAAATTGCTCCCTCATTATCTTTATATATTATCTCACCTTCATATGGTGGTTCACTTTTATCCGTTCCTAATGTAACAAAATTTTCATTTCCAACTGCCTTAGTCAATCTTATATCAGAAGCAAATGTATCGATATCCTCACCACCGCAAGGCAATGCATATCCTAATGAAATACAGTTGTATATATCAACTAGTGGATTAATAGTCCCTAAATGGTTTCCATTATGAACTCTCTTTAGTAACGCCTCAATAGATGACCTTGCACCCTTCTTTGTTTTAAACTTTTGAAATGCCTCTCTCCATACTTTTATAACTTCGTTACTGCTAAATTCTGCATCCTTCAAATATTTTAAGGCTTCCTTTTCTGAATTTAAAATCATTCCCTTATATGTTTCTTTATCTTTTGTAGTGTTATCTATTCCATAACAAACAACAACTCCGATCCGTGCATTGGGAAATAGGCTCCAAAAATCATCTTCAATGACAAACTTTTTCATTAAAATTCCTCCTTCATATTAAAATGAGATAGCTAAATATTTTATCCTTATCACTTCTCTTTCGGTTCTCTTTCGGTAATATTATACTTATTTTTTGCTATTTTTAAACTATATACGATTATTGGTCTATTGATATTAATTTTAGACCAACGATTCCAAGAACTATAAATACAATACAAATCATACGCATTACATTAATCGGTTCTTTAAATAAAATAATACCTAAGACTACAGTACCAACAGTACCTATACCTGTCCAAATTGCATATGCATTGCCTAGTGGTAAGCTTTTTAAAGACAATGATAAAAAATAGAAACTTGCAACCATTCCTATAACAGTTAATATACTAGGCAATATTTTTGTAAATCCTTGTGAATACTTCAGCCCCATTGCCCAGCCTACTTCGAAAAAACCTGCTATAACTAAATAAACCCATTCCATAAACTTTACCTCCTTAAAATTAGTAGTTAAGATTAGTATAGTAATATCTCATGGCTTATTTAAAAGAGAATAAAAAAAAAGCCATAAGAAATATTACTAAAATATCTCCCAGGCTTTTATCCTTCCGTGTACACAATTAACTGTGCGTTTTCTCTCGGACCTGCCAGTTATAAACTGCGGAACCCTAGAAAACTAAACTATATATAATTATAATTTGCAAATTTAAATAAATTTTAGCATACTATAGCACTTAAATCAACACAATATTATTTCTTCGCAAAATTAGTTGATACTACTTTGATAATTCTAGAATCCTCTGGTTAGCATTTTCGTTATATAAACCACCATGGTAACAAATTACTGTTTCTATATCATATTTTGTTAATTTTTTCAAAGACTTTATACTAAGGGCTGTATCAAAATTAATAGATGGATCAACCTTCATAAGATTGCCACCCTGTACACACAATAGGTCTCCAGCTATGAGCGTTTTACTATGTCTAAGATATAAGCATATGTGTCCAAGAGTATGGCCTGGAGTGAAAATTACTTTGATTCCCCCACAGTATGGTAATTCTTCATCACCAATTAGCGTTTTATCTACATTAACTTTACAGTTTTGAAAAGCAGCTTTAATTTTTTCGTACATTACTTTCAAATTTTCAGGCAATGAGTTCAGCTTAGCTTCAAGTGCTGCTACTTTAATGGGAGTTTTTTCACCGTTTATATATGGCTTTTCTTTTTCATGGGCAAGTACATTAATACTATAAGGCCTGTCATTTAAAATAGCTAAAAGACCTCCAATATGATCAATATCATGATGAGTAATAATCACCATATTCAACTTATCAAATTCCACGCCAGCTTTCTCAATTTCTTCACGTATTTGAGGTAGTTGTCCAGGATATCCAGCATCCACTAGAATTACTATATCTTTATCCCAAATAAGGGTTGGGTTAATGACACTTAAATTTCCCATAATATTAGATGATATGTTAAGCATTTCAACTCCATTTGCTATTTTCATTTATTAAATGCCTCCTCGCCTGATTTAAGTTAATGCATGCTTTTCTGTAACTATGCTATTTTTACAATAATAAAAAATACCTTGTAGTTAAAAATGTTATAGATGAACCAGTCAATGTTCAAAGTGGATGTTATAAATTTTCTGTGTAACAAGTAATTCTTAACATGTTAGAATATTTAAAACTAACCAAATGAGGAAATTGGTTTAGATATATAATAAAACAATTTAATATTGATGTCAACAGGTAAACTTATTATCATAACATAAAAAATAATTTTTGTCAAGTTGAATTATTTTTTTATATACTGTAATAATCCGTTGATGGTTATAAACCACTGAAAATATAGGATTAATAATTTTATTTATCGTAAATATTACATTGTCTCATTGAAAATTCACCTTAAAAATAATATGATGAAAGGGTGAAAAGGTAATATATCAATAAATTACATCGAATGGGGTTGTAGTATGGTTAAACGAATATTTATGTTAAATATTTGAAATTTATATTAATATGCTATATAATTGAATAAGGATATACTTGTAAAATATTACGTAATCTTAAATACAAAGAATTAAAATATTAATTTGTCGGAGGTGTTTGAATTTTGAAAAAGATATTTTTGCTAATGACAGTTTTAATTTTACTGCTTTGTTTATCTGGTTGCAGTAATAAAGACAAACAAGCCTTTTATGGCGTATATACTTTTGATAAAGTAAGATATTTACCACCATTATCATCTTCCACAATTGGTTTTGTTAACGAATATTTTAAAGGTACTAAATATACCATTGAAAAAGATTTATTCAAAATAGAGAATCCAGATTTAATTGAAATTAAGTCTCCTAATTATGTTAAAGAAGCAATATCTGAGAATATTACTGAACTATCCAATGTACGTTCTTTTATTGGCAATGATGAAATTGAGTATCAATATACTATATACAATAATGATGGAAACAAGACCTATTATCGATTGTATATTTTATCTGATTGCGTGTTAATTGCTCTATATCAAGATAAACCATCAATAAACGGTTCAGATATTATGAATATATACAAATTGTCAAATTAGTTTGGAATATTCTTATAAAGCGAATGAATTAATATAAAAATAAATAGCAGAAGTTATAACTCCTGCTATTTTCTTTGCTAAAATATATGTTATTTCATGGGCTAATTTATGTACTTTATGAATATAAAAACATTTCAAATTCTATGCGAGACAACCATTAGTCTATACAACTATTTAGGGGGAATTAATATAGGAATTAATATGGGAATAGTGAAAATAGGGGTTAGCGTTTTTGTTGCAATTGCAGTTACAAGTCTAACTTTCCAATACCTCGTTACTACAAAAAAAATAAAAATAAGTAAAATATCAAAGATATTTTATGATGATGATGAAAGTTTCATTAAATCGTGGAAAAAAACACAAGAAAAAGGCATGTTAAAATATATCATTAAAACTATTATTTACTGTTGGAATGGGTATAATAGGCATAGTTTTTATATTGAACAAACTTAGCATGTACGGATATGAACAAAGCCAAACATTGTTTGTTGCTTTAATAATGGGTGCTGTTTTAGGTTTAATGAATTCTCTACTTGGATGGGGTATAAGTCAGGATAAATATAGCCGATTAATAGAAAAAAGAAATCTGGAAAGTGGCAGTATAAATAATGATAATAAAAAAAATTAAAGCATAGTTACTTTATTTATGGGAGTTCCTATCATCAACAGTTATCTACTGTATATAATATTTTTTTATATACGGTAATAATCGGTTGATAGTCGTAAACTATTGAAAGTAAAGTTACCATCTATAAGCTTTGTATGGTCATCTAAATGGGGGTATATTTATGAATGCAGATTTATCAATTTTAAAGGAAATAAAATTAAAAAGTGGTCAACGGTTAATATTAAGGAAACCATTAATAGACGATGCTAAAAGAATGATAGAATATCTTAATATTGTTGGTGGGGAAAGTGACAATCTTTTATTCGGTAAAGATGAATTTCGACTTACTGTTGAGCAAGAAATGGAACATATTAAAAGAATAAGCAATGATGTAAATACACTTATGATTTTAGGAATTATAAATGATGCTATCGTTAGCGTTTCGCAAATTAGTAGTCCCAATAGGAAAAGAATAGTTCATAATAGTGAACTTTCTATTTCAGTTAAAAAGGAATATTGGAGAAGTGGTATTGGTGGTGCTGTAATGGTAGAATTAATTAAGTTTGCAAAAGAGCATAGTGAAATTAAGAATGTAAGTCTTGGTGTTAAGGCAAGTAATAGTAACGCAGTTATGATGTATGAGAGATTTGGATTTGTAAAGGTTGGTGTTCACAGGAATTATTTCAAAGTGAATGATAATTTTGATGACGAAATATTAATGGACTTATATCTTTAATAATAAAAGTTTTCTTATAAAGCGAATGAATTAGTAAAAAAATAAATAGTAGAAGTTATAATAACTCCTGTTATTTTCTTTGTTTGAGTGAACCCTTCTATATGGAAGGTTATTATTTCATTTAATTAGGTATAATAGTACTATGTATAGTAGGCTAGAAGTTACTTGTGGTTTATTAGAACTTTTAACAGCTGTGACTCACTTTAACGGTTTTAGATAATAAAAGGGGATGAAATTATGAAGTTAATTGTATTAGGAAGTGGAGGATGGATTCCCACAGAGAGTAGGCATACTGCTAGTTATCTAGTTGATACCGGGGAAAGCTTAATAATTCTTGATACTGGTAGTGGCTTAAGCAGGTTATCAAATCACCTAGATATTTTAAATAAATATGAAGAAATAAATATAATATATAGTCATTATCATTTAGATCATATAATTGGACTTAGCTATATAGGTAACTGGAGCAAAGAAAAAAGGCTTAATATTTACGGCCCTGGTAAAGCTTTAGGATTTACCGGGTGTCAGGATGTTATATCAAGGTTGATAACGCCTCCTTTCTTCCCATTTACTATAGATAAGTTTGCCAAAGAAGTAAGAATGATGGATTATGATTTGCAGGGCTTTAAAATAGGTACCATTCCTATAAAAATAACTTCGCAAATTCATTCTGGAAAATCTTTCGGAATATCACTTGGAGATCATCTTCATTACACTACGGATTCCACTATTCTTGAAAATACATTTAAAGAAGCAGAAGGTACAAAATTGCTGCTTCATGAATGCTGGACTATAGCTAACGAAGGTAGCAAGGATCACAGTTCCTTTGAGGAAATCAACAATATGCTAAGTAAGTATAAAATACAAAAACTTGGACTTATTCACATAAATCCAAACTGGAATGTGGATAAATTTGAGAAATTATCTTCTTCCGTTGCGCATAACCCCAATATAGTAGTTGCAGAAGATGAAATGGTATTTGAGATATAGTTCCAAAGGAAATAAGCACTAGCAAGAAGCTAGTGCTATTTTTTTAATTACAAATTTATCAGGGGGTATGCATTGTAGTAGAAGTAGAGTTTTTGAAGTTCAATTTTCACTTATATAGGTAATTTTTATACTTATATTAATAAGGTGTTTTTGTTCTTTTGTAATATATATGTATACTTATGTTCCAATGTCGATATCTTAAGGAGTTGTGTGAATTACAATATGTTGTAATAAATTAAAATAAATTGTTGACGGAGAGGGAGATAAAGTTATATAGTTATATAAACCACTTAATATAAAAATAACTAACTTATACACATAACTGCCAGTAAGCACCGCGGACAAAGAGCGGATAGCAAACATGGGGGGTAAAATTAATGAAAATTGCAACTTCTGATTTTAATGTGATTAAAGTGTTTAATAACAATATTGTGTTAGTTTACCAAGCAAATGTAGAAAAAATTCTTTGTGAAAAAGGAATAGGAGTTGGAAAGCATTCAGGTGATAGTATATCTAAAAATGCATCAATTGAAAAAACATTTTTTATTATAAACAAAATTAATATAGTTAATTTTCATGAACTGGTAAATAGTGTAGATGAAGAAGTGATTGGGCTTTGTGAGGAAATAATATATATGATATCCAAAGAACTAAATGAAGATTTACATGAAAAAGTTCATATATCACTAATTGACCATATAGCGTTTACTTTAAAGCGACTTAAAGACGGCGATAATATAGAAAATCCATTTTTAGATGAAATTGAGACACTTTTTACAAGAGAATTTGAACTAGCCCAAAAAGCGGCAACTATGATTGAGGATAAAACAAAGATTCACTTTCCAGAGGATGAAATTGGTTTTATAACTCTGCATATATATGCTGCAAGGAATGAGGGCGGATTGGCTAATACAATAAAATATGCATTTGTATCAAATACCATTATAAAAATGATTGAAGATGAATTAAATGTTAAAATAGATAGAAAGTCGCTTGATTATGCTAGATTTATTACTCATATTCGATTTGCTATTCAAAGGATTTTAGGCAATATTCCTGTTAAAAATAAATTAGTAAATACTATAAAACGTAAATATGATCCTTGCTTCAAGCTGGCACAAAAAATTTCGAAATTCATTGAACGAGAGTTAGAGCTAAAAGTTGTTGAAGATGAAACTGCATATTTAGCTGTACATATTCAGAGATTTAAAAGTAATAGATCGAAAAAACGAAAAAAAGTTATTTTATAAAAAATGTGAAAATTAATGTATTTTCAATCATTGTAATGTACTCTGAGCCACTATGGTACTTGAAACTCAATATAAATATGCTATAATCAAAATGTATATATAAAAAAACATATGGAAATGGAGTTAAGTAAAAATGGTGATTTTAGTACAAATCCAAATAAATATTGTTTTATCCATTTTATTAATTGTATTACTTGTACATGCTTATTTTAATATGAATAGAAAAAAGATAACTAATAGGTTTTTTATCTGGATTATGGGATTAACATTGCTTACTTTAATATTAGAGATATTTAGTGTTCTTTTAGATAATCCAAATTTTAAGCAATTTATGATATTACATAAGTTAGTCAATATAATTGGATTTATAGTGACTCCTAGTATTATATTTTTGGGATATATGTATACTCAAGAGTGGGTTAATAGGTATCAAAAGGAGAAAATAAAAGTAAATAAGCTACTTATACTGCCACTTTTCATTAATGGTATAGCAACCTTGATGAGTTATAGTGGAAATGGAGTTTTTCGTATAACTAGTGATAATATATATCAAAGGGGTCCGTTATTTTTTATTTTACCCTCTGTCAGTTACATATACTTTGTTTTCAACTTATTTTTTATTTATAAGCAACGTAAAAAATTTACTTATTCGGAACTTGGTATGTTTAGTTTGTTTTATATTGTACCAGCCATATTTACTATTATTCAGTTAAAATATTCTTTTTATTTGACCATTTGGAATAGTACAGCAATAATTGTTGTGATTGTTTATATATTTATACTAAATGACCAGGCATATCGGGATATTTTATCAGGGCTACAAAATCGGTTAGCTTATGAGCATTATGCTCAAAATATAAATTATAAAAAGATTAACAAGCTTTTTATGATTTACATAGATATAGATGATTTTAAGAATATTAATGACCAATATGGACATTACGAGGGGGATGAAGCAATTAAAAAATTTGCCTCTTTGCTTGTTGAAAGTTTTCCAGTAAGGCAAAAAAAATTAATCCGCTTAGGTGGAGATGAGTTCTTAGTTTTAATAGAAGATCACATGCAAAAAGAGGTTGTAGATTATATAAAAAATTTAACTGAAAATGTTGAGGCGTATAATAATAGTGTAAAAAAATCATATGCACTTAAATTCAGTTATGGTATGGCATGTTATACAGATGCTTATGAAAGTCTTTATCAACTTTTGGAATACGTAGATCAATTGATGTATAACCATAAAGAAAGTAAAAGAATAAATGCTAAATAAAAGTTAATTGCACTATCTACTTTAAAGGTAGATTAAAGGAAGCCGTTTTGGCTTCCTTTAAAATAATTGACACTTTTATGATGGGCTACTTTTGCAAATTATAATTTCTTTATATTCGTGCGCTTCAAGTTATTCACTAGTACTGTACTAAATTCAAAGCTTTCATATCTATGATGAGTCTTAGAATATTCAAAAATCTTACCATTTTCTAAAAAAGCTATCTTTTCAATTTCCATAATAAAGTCATTATCCCCTAAATCTAAATACTTCTTATCATTAAAGCTCGCTTTATCACCTTTTATTGATATATGTGCGCTTTGAATTTTAAAACCAAGCTCATTATTTATGTAATCATAAACTGATTCTTCTAAATGCTTTTCTTTTAGACCAGGGATAACATAAATAGGCATATAAGTTTCTTCTAGTATTTGTGGGACATTATCTACAGAACGTAATCTTAAAATTTTATAGACAAATTCGTCAGTTATATTAAGCCTTTTTGCAATTTCTGTAGTCGGAGTGACAATAGAGAATTCGATTACTGCGGATTTTAGATGCTCCTTTCCAAATCTTTTTGAATAACCAGAAAAGTATTCTAATTCTACCGTGGTTCTAGAGGAAAAATTTTCTTTTACATACGTCCCAGAACCTTGACGTCTTATTAGCATGCCTTCTTGAACTAATAGATCTAAAGCTTTAGCTACTGTAAGCTTACTGCAACCGTAATTCTCAGCCAGGGTACCTCCATCTGGAATTTTTTCATTAGGTTTATAAATATTATTTTTTAGCTTGTTTTTCATGTCTTCATAGACTACTTTATATTTAGGCATCATACAAAACCGTCCTTTTTTCATTTATTTCTATGTATACATTATATACTAATCAACTAATAAAATATACCTTTTATAAAAGATATATATCTTTACTATAAATTATATATATATATTATAAAAAGATATTGACTAATGTTGAAAAGAAATATATAATAAAAATGAAATTGTTTACAATGCATTAAATACATAATTAGATTTAAAACGGAGGTTACTTATGAAAAAGACTTATACATTTCCTAAAGATTTTTGGTGGGGTAGTGCTTCATCAGCAGAACAATCAGAAGGTAGAGGTAATACTGGAAAAGGAAAAACTATTTGGGAACATTGGTTTGAAATAGAAAAAAATAGATTTTATGATGAAGTAGGACCAGATGTTACTTCAGATTTCTTTAATAGATATAAAGAGGATATTAAGTTAATGAAAGAGCTTGGGCATAATTCCTTTAGAATGTCACTTTCCTGGGCAAGATTATTCCCAGATGGAGATGGAGAAGTTAATGAAAAGGGCGTTGAATTTTATAACAATGTAATTGATACATTTATAGCTAATGACGTTAAGCCTTTTGTTAATTTATATCACTTTGATATGCCAATGGCATTGCAGGAAAAAGGTGGATGGGAAAATAAAGAAGTAGTTGAAGCCTATGCAAATTATGCTGGTAAGTGCTTTGAACTATTTGGTGATAGAGTTGAATATTGGTTTACCTTCAATGAACCACTAGGACCAGTACTTGGTGGCTATATGCAAGACTTCCATTATCCAAACGTAGTAGATTTTAAAAGAGCAACTCAAGTAGCATATAATACTATTCTTGCTCACGCAAAAGCTATTGAAATGTTTAAAAAATACAATTTAAAATCCAAGATTGGGACTATATTAAATCTTAGTCCAACCTATCCAAGAAGCTCAAATGAATATGATGTTAAGGCTGCTGAAGTTTGTGACTTATTCTATAATAGGAGTTTCTTAGATCCTTGTGTAAAAGGAGTGTTTCCTAAGAAATTAGTAGATATTCTTAAAGAGTATGATCAAATGCCTACATATACAGAAGAAGAATTAAAAATAATTAAAGAAAACACAGCTCAAATACTTGGAATTAACTACTATGAACCAAGAAGAGCTAAAGCAAAAGAAAATGTAGTAAATCAAAATTCACCATTTATGCCAGAGTGGCTCTTTGATTCATATATATTGCCAGGAAGAAAGTTTAATCAGTACAGAGGATGGGAAATATATGAAAAGGGCATATTAGATCTTTGCAATGATGTTAAAGAAAATTATGGCAATATAGAAGCCTTTATTTCAGAAAATGGAATGGGTGTTACGGATGAGGCAAGATTTATTGAAAATGGGCAAATTAATGATAGCTATAGAATTGATTTTATCAAGGGACATTTAAAGTGTGTTCATAAGGCAATTGACGAAGGTTGCAACATAAAAGGATATCATTTATGGACGTTTGTTGACTGTTGGTCATGGATGAATGCATACAAAAATAGATATGGTTTAGTTAGTTTAGATTTAGCAACACAAAAGAGAACAGTAAAGAAAAGTGGAGAATTTTATAAACAATTAGGTAAAAACAATGGATTTAACGACTAAGGATGGAGGATTATAATGGAAAAACTCTTTAACAAACTAGGAAAAGTATCGCAAAAGTTGGGTGGGCAAATTCACTTAAGATCAGTTAGAGATGCCTTTGCATCACTGATTCCATTTATAATTATTGCAGGTTTAATGATTTTTGTGAATAACGTTATTATTTTACCAGAGGGATTTATGTCTAAAGTAATTGACCCAGCAACTTTAACTTCTTGGCAAGATATTGGAACATCTATTATTAATGGTACGTTAAACTTTTTAGCGGTATTACTTGCAGGTGCATGTGCATATCACTTAGCTGTGAATAAAAAGTTTGAAAATCCAATTGCACCAGCATTTTTAGCTATTTCTATATTTGTTATTTTATTACCTCTTGTAACTTCAGTTATACCAGTAGGAGCTAAAGAGGCAGTTAATGTTATAGGAGTTTTATCTCTTAGTTCTACTAACTCAGGTGGAATGTTTGTAGCCATTATCACATCGATTTTATCAACAGAGTTATTTATACGCTTATCTAAGAATGAAAAGCTTAAGATTAATATTGGTGGAGAAGGCGTACCGCCAGCTGTTGTAAAATCTTTTAATTCTTTAATTCCTATAATAATCACAATTGTAATTTTTGCTATAGTATCCTTTGGAATAAAGCAAATCTTTGGAACAGATATAAACACCTTAATATTACAAATAATACAAAGGCCATTGGTGTCATTAATCACTAGCTTACCTGGCTTTATATTTTTAATGATGCTATCTAATTTATTCTTTGCTATGGGTATACATCCGGGTGGGGTAATTGCACCAATTATGGATCCAATATTATATATAGCAATGAATCAAAACATGGCTGCTTATGCAAGTGGCGATGCCATACCAAATATAATTAACATGGCTTTTAAAGATACCTTTGGAGTTATGGGTGGGTCAGGTAATACAATAGCCTTATTAATTGCTATATTCTTAGTTTCAAAGAGACAAGACCATAAAGATATAGCTAAACTATCTGCAGCACCAAGTATTTTTAACATTAATGAACCAGTTATCTTTGGACTACCAATAGTATTTGATTTAACATTAATGATTCCATTTGTATTAGCTTCGCCAATATGTTTAACAGCTGCATACTTTGTAACCAAAATGGGATGGATGTCACGGGTAGTAATTCAAATACCTTGGACAACACCACCAGTTTTATCAGGATTCTTAGCAACAGGAGGAGACTGGAGAGCTTCAGTATTCCAAATAATTATGATTGCACTTACAGTTTTACTATATATTCCTTTCTTAAAACTTTCAGAGAAAAAGAATAATGAGGTATAATAAATATAAAAAATATGAAGGAGATGTTTTAATATGAAAAAAATATTATTAGTATGTAATGCAGGAATGTCAACCTCAATGCTAGTACAAAAGATGAAAAAAGTAGCAGGAGAAAAGGGTATAGAGGTAACTATTGACGCTGTGCCTTCAACAGAAGTATCTCAGTGTTGGGAAAGTGCAGATGTAATTCTCTTAGGACCACAAATTGGATTTATGAAAGACAGTATAAAAGATACAGTAGAAAATAAAATACCAGTAGAAGTTATTAATATGGTAGATTACGGCAGAATGAATGCTGATAAAGTGTTAACCGTTGCTTTAGATTTAATAAAATAGGAGGCGTTAAAATGGAAGGACTAGAATTAATATCTTTTAATATTATTAGTAATGTTGGAACAGCAAAAAGTATGGGACTTGAGGCTTTAATAAAAGGAAGAAGTGGAAAAATGGAAGAGGCAGAAAAATTGCTTCAAGAGGCTTCAGCTTTTATGAAGGAAGGACATAAATCACATATCGGGCTTATTCAAGATGAAGCTAAAGGAAATAAGCAAGAATTTTCATTACTTTTTATGCATGCGGAGGATCAGATGATGTCAGCAGAGACGATATTATGTCTTGCTAGAGAGATGATATATATGCAAAAAGAGATAAATGAACTGAAAACCGGGGTCAGACCCCTGGGGTAATATGGAAGTTAATAGAATAGTGGAAAAAGAGAAAATTGTCATTTCGGTGATGGTTTTTTTGTTTGCTACAAAACCTTTAGTAAGCTCAGCCGTGTAACTTCACATAATTTAACATGATTATTCAAT
>Ga0209125_1001463_pt1 | contig 21959 bp, 21 predicted proteins | sample BarGraIncub1131A_FD_184503 | JGI IMG/M metagenome (GOLD analysis project Ga0209125, IMG submission 184503) | Arctic peat soil microbial communities from Barrow, Alaska - Barrow Graham LP Incubations 11-31A (SPAdes) (version 2) | ecosystem: Environmental > Terrestrial > Soil > Wetlands > Peat...
GCACCCAAGCCCCCTTCGGGCCAATGGCGCGCAACTGGCTCAACTGCGTCACCTGCGGTTGCCGACCGTCGGCGATCTCCTGACGCTGCGCCGCCTGTAACGCGTTCATCTGGGCCTTGACCAGCGCCAGACGCTCGTGCTCGCGCTCGATTTCGATGCGCAGTGCCGGCGGAATCAGATCACCGTGGCTGGTCCACCAGGCCGACCAGTCGCGGCCGCCGATACGCTTGGGTCGCAGGTTGTGCAGCACCAGCAGCGCACTGATGCGGTTGGTGTGCGCAATGCGCTCATGCAGCAGGCGCGCCAACTCGCGGTGGGTGCGCCGCGCGTCCTCGGCTTCCGGTGAAGGCTCGCGCAGTACCGACCAGACGCGTCGTTCACCGTGGTGCCAGCGCAGCAGCATTTCCAGCAACTTGTCGCCATCGAGCCGATCCGTCTTGGCCCGCCGCGCACGTCGGTTGACTTCGATGCTGGCAGAGTCGACCACGATGTTGTCGACACCCTGTTCGATCAGCCAGCGATGCAACCACCAACCGTCACGACCGGCCTCGTAGCAGGCGTGCACTTTGGCTTGCCGCGACAGCTTGCAGCGCAGTTTGGCCTTGGCCATGGATTGCAGCACCGCATCCTTGTCACCGGCCAGCACCGAGTACCGGCTCGGTCTCCGCTGACCATCGCCCAAGGTCAACTTCCATTGCTTGTCACCAAGCTCGAAGCTCATGTACAACTCGCTTTGAAGCGTCGTGTTCTTGTCTTGCAAGACGGTTTCATGTGCGGTCATTTCCGTACTCCTGAATGAAGAAGTTGGAATTCCGTTGTAGACCAACGGCGCCCGCTTGGCGCGGTCCTACATAGCATCTATGGAGCGATTTCTTGGATGACCGGTTGTGGCCGGGAGTGTGAGGTCGCCAGCGGCCGCTTCGTAGAACCCAATTTTGGGAGCATGGATCGGCTGACTGGCTGCTCTGGAGAAAGCTGGATGGCCGGATTGGGTCGAAACCGGAAGTCGATAATTTGACGGGATGGCATGCTTGGCGAGATTTCCTGACTGGGAACGAAACTTTAACGATGACAAACGCCTAACCCGGTTTTCCGTTCCACTGCACCCCAAACCCCAGAATGCCGACGTGCCGTTTGAACGGTACGCCGGAGGAATCGTTACTGCTGCAGATGCAAGGCATGATTTCCGAATATGAACGCGCCAAGATTATGGAGCGCAATCGCCGTGGCAAGCTTCATGGCGCCAAACGCGGCAGTATCAATGTGCTTTCGACGGCGCCCTATGGTTACCGCTATATTCGCAAACAACTCGATAGATCACCGGCGCAGTACGTCATCGAATTGCCGCAAGCAACGACGGTGCGAACCATATTCCAATGGATTGGGATGGAACGGTTGAGCATAGGAGAAGTAACCCGTCGCCTTGCAGCAACGGGCATCGCAACAGCGACAGGCAAGCCGTACTGGGACCGTAGCGTCGTGTGGGGGATATTGCGGAATCCAGCCTATATGGGGCGAGCCGCTTTCGGCAAAACGCAGTCTCGCGATTGTCTGTCCCGCGTCCGTGCGCAACGCCACAGTGCCGATGTGCCAAAAAATGGGTACTCAACCGTCCGTACAGAGCCGAGTCAGTGGATCGAAATCCCCGTGCCGGCGATTATCAGCGAGGCGTTGTTTCAGTCTGTTCAGGAACAGCCTGCCGAGAATCGTAAGACGGCGCGTCAGCGGTGCCATGGCGCGGTCTATCTGCTTCAGGGATTGGTCGTATGCGGCCATTGTCGCTACGCCTATTACGGCAAAAAGATCAGCAAAGCGGCAGCCAAAGGCCACCAGCGGCACTATGCCTATTATCGCTGTATTGGAACGGACGCCTACCGTTTTGGTGGTGAACGCGTTTGCGACAATCCGCAAGTAAGAACGGACCGGCTCGATGACCTCGTGTGGCAGCAGGTGATTGAACTACTGGCTGATCCAGGACGGCTAAAGAGTGAATATGAACGTCGACTGAATGTTCTTGAGAAAAAAGAAAAAACAAGTTTGGATACAGCATCTCTGGAACGGCAAAGGCTTCAACTGGAGAAGGGTAAGTCGCGGCTCATCGACAGCTATGCCGAGGGTATGATCGATAAAGCCGACTTCGATCCGAAGATGCGGCAATTGAAGGTACGGCTAGAACAGATCGATCATCAGATTCAAGAATTACGGCGCAACAATGCAGGTCAAAGCGAGTTGTTCCTTGTGATCAATCGACTCGAAGAGTTTGCATCTGCCGTCCATGACCGGTTGGACACGATCGATTTCGTAATGAAACGCGAGGTCATCCTCGGCTTAGTCAAGCGCGTCGAAATTCACAAAGAGGAGATACTCGTCGTGTTTCGGGTTGATCCGGATCCGGGGTTCAATGCCGGCGAGAATTCGGCTAATTCAGACGGCGGAGAGAAAAGTATGCAAGATCGTACGCGGCGTAAGCGGCCCGCCTTGCGGCACGCCCAAAGTGGTGGCTTCGATGTTGCCTGCCACGCTCACGCCAGCCTTCAGAAACCGATGGATCAGTCGCAGCAGATCGGCGTCTGGGCAGCGGCTTTTCAGTCGCGCCATCAGCCGGTCGTGGTTGACCCGGTCGAAGTAGTCCGCAAGGTCGGCGTCAACGACGTCCGTCAGGCCTCGGTGTAACCGTTCTTCCACCTCCGTCGCCGCCTGCTGGGCATTGCAGCCCGGCCGGTAGGCGTACTGCTCGGAAGGAAGGTCGGCTTCAAAGATCGCTTCCGGCACCAGCATCGCTGCAGTCATGCAGGTTCGATCTTTCCGGGTAGAGATGCCCAGCGGCCGACGTTTGCCATTGGGTTTCGGTATATACACTCTCCTGATCGGATCCTGTCGATAGCTCTCCTCTCGGAGGGCTTGCGCCAGTTCCGCCAGCCATCGCTCGACGCCATACGCTTCGAAATCCGCGAATTCCTGACCATCCACTCCCGGCGCACCCTTGTTCGAGCGACACTGGGCATAGGCATGGGCCAGGATGTCTTCACGGTAAATCTTGTCGAACAACGCGTAGAAATGAAAGCCAGCCTCTGACTTCGCTTTTGCGCGTAACGCCATCTGCAACTTCTGAACGCAAATTGGAGTTGATAGATTACCCAATCTCCTGTCCCTCGCTACGTCTTGCGTCTATCTTGAACCAAGGCCCCTTCCGTCCACCGGCATTACCCAGCTTCCTCGGTACTACGGGCCTCTCCGCCACCCCATGACGCCCGAACCATCCCTCACGGGTGTTCGGTTGGTCATTCCTGACCACGCCACGGGGCTTCCCGTGTGACGCAGCTGGATTTCCTTCGGCGCACCGCCGGCCGAGCGCGCGGTGTTCTCGAACAGCGCTTGCCGTTGCGCAGGGCTCATCAGGCGGAAGAGATTGCCCGGCTGCGAGTAGTAGTTGGTGTCCGCCGCCCCCGGCATGGGACAATGCCGGCCATGAACGAAACGGACGACGACGCGGCCATTTCATGCGCGACCTGCGAAGCCTGCTGTTGCCGGCTGGAGGTCATGCTGATGGGCGAAGACGAGATACCGGCTCATCTGACCGGCGAGGACCGCTGGGGCGGCTGGGTTATGCGTCGCCTGGACGACGGCTGGTGCGCGGCACTGGATCGAGACACGATGCGGTGCACGATCTACGCGCGCCGACCGACCATCTGCCGCGACTACGAGATGGGTTACAGCGAGTGCATCGGCGAGCGATCCCGCTTTAGCACCCGCCGCGCCTGAAGGAGGCCGGACTGAGGCCGGCCGAACGCCGGTTCAGTGGGGTAGGAGCTTCACGGCTCGGCGGCGTCGTGAACTTTCGACATGTCGCCCATGCGTTTTTCCGCGTAGTTATCGACTGCCACCATACCGGCAATCAGGGCCACGATTAGACTTCCGAAAATCAGGCCGACCAGCCGGCCGGTTTTAGCGTCAGCCTTTTTCTTGGCCTCGATCTCGGCCTCGGAGAGGGATTCGGATTTCTTGTCCATTTTCAACTTTCAGCTAGTGCCGCGCCGTGGGATAAGCCGGCAATTTCCGCCAGCTCATCTGCCATCATCATGCCGCAAGTTTCTGTCGGCGAACTGACACCATCGTCCGTCGCCTAGAGTTTCGCCGTTATCGCCTGCAGGTAATCGAGGCGCTCCAGCAGCTCGTTGAGCACCACCATACCACGCGTCAAGTCATCCACGCTGGACAGGCTCTGCGCCACTTGCGTCTGTTCGCGGGCGGCATCGACGTTCATCTGCGAAATCTGGGTGGCCGCCTGTTCGCTCTTGGTAATCAGGCCGTTCATCGCGCTTAGTGTCTCCTGCGCGATGTGCCGGATGTTGGCAATGGTCTGCACCACCTCGCGGATACTGCTGGCCGTTGCGTCAGCCTGGTTCTTCGCCGACTGGGCCAGTTTGCGCACCTCGTCGGCAACCACCGCGAAACCGCGCCCGGCCTCCCCTGCCCGCGCCGCTTCGATCGCGGCATTGAGCGCCAGCAGGTTGGTCTGGTCGGCGATCGCGCTGATCCCGCCGGTAATCGAGCCGATTGCTTTGGACAGGCGATCCAGATCGTCGAGGCCGGCATCGAGCGCACTTTGCGAGCTTTGCGAGGCCTTGGCCGACACACCAACCTCCGACATCAGGGCCAGCGCCTGCGTCAGGGTCGCCGCCTGCTGCTGAAAACCAGCCGAGAGCGCCGGCAGCGTGTCGATCACCGGCCGGACGCCGCGCTCGTACGAGACGACCCGGTCGACCATGGTGCGCTGCATGCCGTTCAGGGTTACCCAACGCTGCAGGGCGCGTTGCGAGTAATGCGAAGCAAAGGCCGCGTACTGGACCGGGAAGGTACTGATGAAGGAGTCGGCGTAAGCTTCGCTCTGCTTGAAGAAGACCAGCGCCGACAAGGTCTGGTTGATCGGGATGCCGAGAATCTCCCCGAAGGAAGAAAAACCGGCCGCCGGAATGTCGGCGAAAAAGCTGGCCCGGCCGAGCACGTCAGCGTTGCCCAGCCGACGCAGCACGCAGTCGTTGAGTAGCATCGCCACCGGCTTGCCCTTGCCGGAGAGAAACTGCTGCCAATCACGCTGCGTGGTATCGATAAAATCGGTCATCTTCAGCAGGTGCAGGCGATCGCCGAACTCGATGTCGCAAAAAAAACTCGTGTGATCCGCACCCAGCGCCGCGATGGAACGGATGAACATTTCGTCACCGACCGAGACGGCGAAGGTATGTCCGGCCAGACGGCTCTCCACTTCCGCTTCGCTGCACCGGAAGTGCGCCGCCAGCGCCGGAAGAAAACCCAGCGGCTGACCATCGGCCATGAATACGCTGGTCACCGTGCGCGCCACCGGATCGGCATCGGCGACCATCCAGCTCTGTCCGGTCGGGACGAAATTCTGCGTCTTGAACGGCGAGAAACGGATGCCACGCCGGACCTTGCAGAAAATCAGCAAGGCGTGACCGGTCAATACCTGGCGACCATCATGAATATAGGTGGCGGAGAAATCGAGCTTGCCGCCGGCCGAGCCGCCGATCGCCAGGCAGGGAAAGCGTTTGCTTTCGTACCAGGCGCGCATCAGGAAGCCTTCGGAGGCCGACAGCCCGTCGCAGAACACCAGCGCGAAGGTTTCGTGCGCTTCGATCGCAAAGGACGGCTTTACCTTCTTCAATTCCTGGGCGATCCGGCTGACCCGCTCATTGACCGAGCTGCCCTCGCCGACCCGCAGGTTAACGGCGAAAGTTTCGCAACGCTCGATGACATCGCCGGAAAGCCAGAGGAAGCTGCCTTCGCGATCGCGCGTCTCAGCGCCGCAGTAGGTACTGCTGCCGCCGCTGCACAGGGCACCAGTCGACGACAGGGCGGCGAACTGCGGCGGCCGCGGGCAGGAAGCAAGCAGACGACCGAGCCCATCGGCCGTCGACCGGAAGTCGGCATACGGCGGCACGAAGCCGATAAACAGCCCGCCCCCCGCGCTAGCGCCCATCAGGGCCTCGCCACGATCCGGCAGGCGATCGGCATTGAAACGCCCACTGACAGCGGGAACAGCCTCCAGGCCGAACTTCCCCCCCTGGGTTGCTGCAGCGTTCTTGTTGGACGAAAGAAAAGAAAACACGGTGAATCTCCTTAAGCACCCATTGACGGCTGGCACATCCCCTCTAACGACCAATACTTCTATCGCTTTAATTTCGCGAATACGAGCCTATTAGAAAAACCCCTATAAGAAAAGTGTATCCGCTTATATATATCCCAAGGGAAATCTTGCGAACGAAGTATTTTCGAGATGAGGCGGGGCGAGCGCACTTCTTCCCAGCAACAAAGTGCGCAACGAAAGTTTCCAAAGGAGAAGGCGGACAGCCGGGCGATTCTTGGACTTGCGACGGATGCAAAGCGGCGACTAGCGGCGCTTGCCCGGAGCGGACGCCGGATAGCGGCTACTGCGGGGCGCCGATCGCCTCGCGCAGCACCGCCTCGAAACGCAGTGAGACGTCACCCCAGCCGCGCGCCAGCATGCTCTGCCGGGCGCGCTCGCGCAGCTGCCGACGGTGCGCGCCGTCCTCGACCAGGGAAAGTGCTGCGTCGACGTAGGCGGCTTCGTCGCCGGGCGCGATGACCCGCCCGTTTTCGCCATCAACGATCAACTCGGCGGCGGCCGCGCTACGGAATGCAAGGACCGCCAGACCGCTGGCCAGGGCCTCCTGCGTGACGTTGCCGAAGGTCTCGGTGAGGCTAGGAAAAAGGAAAAGGTCGCCGGAAGCGTAGTGGGTGGCAAGGTCATCGCCGAGCCGCTGCCCGGCAAAACAGTGCTGCGGATGCTGGCGCTGCAAGCGTTCGCGCAGGGGTCCGTCGCCGACCAGCACCAGTCTGGCGCCCGGCCGGCACGCGTGAATTGCCGCAAAAGCGCGCAGGACAAGTTCGATGTTTTTCTCGGCCGCCAGGCGGCCGACGTAGAGCACCGCAAGATCGTCGGCGGTCAGCCCCCATTCAGCGCGCAGCGCAGCGCTGCGCCGAACCGGATCGAACAGCACGACGTCGATACCGCGCCCGACCACGCGGACGCCGGACAGCCCCTCGCCGGCCAGACTGGCCGCCAGCGCTTCGGTCGGCACCAGGGTTGCCCGCGTGCGGCGATGAAAGCTGCGCAGGTAGGCGGCGACGCTCGGCTGCAGCCAGCCGACCCCGTAGTGCCGGCTGTAACGGTCAAAGTTGGTATGAAAGCCGGAGGTGACCGGAATGTCCAGCGCGCGTGCCGCCGCGACGGCTGACCAGCCGAGCGGCCCTTCTGTGACGACGTGCACCGCATCCGGGCGGGCCGTCCGCCACGCCGCGCACAAGCGGCGTTTGGCCGGCCAGCCGAAACGCAGGCCGGCGTAGCCGGGCAAGGGGAAACCGGGCAGCGCCAGATCGCCACCGGCTTCCCACGCAGCGCCGACGTCGTCCGCTGATTGGCGCGGGCGGACGACACGCACCCGGTGGCCGTTGCCGCGCAACCCCTCCACCAGACGGCCGATGGTCATAGCCACGCCATTGACTTCCGGCGGATAGGTTTCGGTGACGACGGCAAGATCGAGACGCGGCATGGCATCACTCCAGAAGTACGCAGGCCCAGACGATCGCCACGTTGATCAGCGACAGGAGAACGGCGGCGCTGCCGATGTCCTTGGCGCGTTTGGCGAGGCGGTGGTTTTCCAGCGAAATCCGGTCGACGGTCGCCTCCACCGCCGAATTGAGCAACTCGACGATGAGGACCAGCAGCACACTGGAAATCATCAACGCCAGTCCAAGCTTACCGACCGGCAACCACAGCGCGAGCGGGATGAGGAGCGCGGCGAGGAGGACTTCCTGGCGGAAGGCGTCTTCGCAGGCAAAGGCCGCGCGCAGCCCGGCTAGCGAATAGTGGAGCGCGTTCCAGACGCGTTGCAGCCCGGTTTTTCCTTTGAACGGGCTCTCGTTCATGCGGCATTCACCTGACGTTGAATGATGATGCCCCGGTAGAGTTCGGCCATCCGTCCGGCCAGCGTTTCATCCGACCACTCGAGCACGTACGCGCGCCCCTCGCGCGCCAGGCCGGCACGCAGGTCAGCATCGCGCAGGAGCCGCACGAGATCGAGCGCGAAAGCTGCCGGATTGTCGTCGGGCACCAGAGCGCCGCGGCGCGCGCCGAGAATATCGATCGTCCCCATCGCCGCCAGCGCGACCACCGGCAGTCCGGCGGCCATCGCTTCTAGCAAGACCAAGCCCTGCGTTTCGGTGCGCGAGGCGAAGACAAACGCATCGGCGGCGGCATAACAGTCCGGCAACTCGCGCTGCCGATCAAGATACCCGACGAACTGCACGTTGGCGTCCAAGCCGCGCGCCCGCACCGAATCGCGCAGATCGGCCAACGCCGGTCCTTCGCCGGCGACGAGCAGCAGCAACTCAGACAAGGATTCGCGCGCCAAAGCGAGCACATCGAGCAGGAAATTGAGGTTCTTCTCGTGCGCCACGCGCCCGACATAGAGCGCCACCGACCGCTCGGCAGCGATGCCGTGGCGGACACGAAAAGCGTCACGTCCGGCGCCATTGAAGCCGCGCACAGGGATGCCCGTCGGCAGGATGTGCAGGGGCGTCGTTACGCCGTAGTCGGAGAGCCGCCGGTGAATCGCCCACGAGGGCACGATCACCGCGTCGAGGGCATTGCACTGCGACCGCGAAAAGCGCCGCGCCAGACCACGCAGCCAGCGCTGCGGCACGATCGGCGCGTAGTGCTGCAGATACTCTTCGAACAACGTGTGGTAGGTAGCGATCACTGGTAGGCCGGCACGCCGTGCCGCGCCGTGCCCCGCATAATGAGCGAGGAACGGCGTCTGCACATGGATCAGATCGCAGCCGCGCGCAACCGCCTGCGCCACGGCGCCGCGCATGCCGCCCCAGTTTGCTAGCCGGTCTTCCGGATCGTGCGGCACGGGGCGTGCCGGCACGCGACTGATCCACGTTTCGCGGCAGACATTGCCGTAGTCCGGAGCGACCAGGGAGACTTCGATGCCGTACGCGGCCAGGGCCTCCCGATAGGTCTGAATGGCCGTTGACACGCCGTTGATGCGCGGAAAATATACGTCAGAAACCATCAGGACGCGCATACCGACTCCTCGTGGTTGGTTGTGACAAGAGAGACGCCAACCCAGGCGATCAGCTCGAGACGCCCGTCGTCGTGTTCGACGATTGCCGTACAGCTATCGACCCAGTCACCGCAATTGACGTAGGTCAGTTCGCCGACCTCGCGGATCACGGCACTGTGAATGTGGCCGCAGATGATCCCGTCGAGGCCGCGCTGGCGCGCGCTGTGGATCGCCGAATCCTCGAAATCAAAGATGAACTGCAACGCGCTCTTAACACGCCGCTTGGCGTAGCCGGCAAGCGACCAGTAGCCGGAAATCCCCAGCCGACGGCGCGCCCAGGAGAGCAGGCCGTTGATCCGCACGAGCAGGTCGTAGGCCTTGTCGCCGAGGACCGCCACCCAGCGGTGATGACGCGTGATCTGGTCGAACTCGTCGCCGTGCATGAGCAGGAAACGACGCCCATCGGCCAGTTCATGCACATGTTCGGAAACCACCTCGATGTCGCCGAAAGCGATGCCGACATATTCGCGCAGCGCCTCGTCGTGGTTGCCGGGGATAAACACCACGCGCTCGCCGCGCCGCGCTCGCCGCAGTATCTTCTGCACGAAGGTATTCTGCGGCTCGGTCCAGTGGATGCCACGACTCATCGACCAGAAATCGACGATATCGCCGACCAGAAAAAGGTTCGCCGCCTCGTACTCGCGCAGGAAATCGACCAGCCGGTCGGCCTGACAAGCCCGTGTACCAAGGTGAATGTCGGAGAGGAAGATCGAACGGACGGTGGGCATGCCAAGCATGGTGGGGGGCCGGTGTTACGGGAGCATGCGGTTTGGGTTACAGGTTGGTGAATTGGCGGACGATTTGTTCTGCGTGCTCGGTCGCCGAAGCGCTGGGTGCCGCCCCTGACGGACATACTTTTTCTTTCCTTGCGAAGAAGAAATAGTCAAAAATAAAGCGCGCCCGGTTTGGCGCCCGGCCAGTGGACCAGTTCCCTGCGCTACTCGGCACCGCACCGAGCAGACAAATCAAGACGGAACACAACTTTACCGTCCGCGCTTTTCGTTCCACTCGGTCTTGAAGTTTGTCCCCTTCGGCGCCGCCGAGCAGCGGAAGCGGGCCGCAGAGCAGCACAGGGAACCGGGCCCACGGCCCAGCTCTGCCGCGGGGTCACGTTCCTTTTGGTTACTTTTTCTTGGCGAAGCAATAAAAACAACTCGCCCATCAAGGGCGGAACCCAGCGCCTCAGCAAAACGACGAGACGCGAAACACAACGCCATACCAACCTCACTCCGCTAAAATGCTGGACATTCTCAACAGAAAACCAGCCCAAACCCATGACCCAGGACGAACTCAAACAAGCCGTCGGCCGTGCCGCCCTCGTCTATGTAGTCGAAGGCGAAATCGTCGGCGTCGGCACCGGCTCCACCGCCAACTGCTTCATCGACGCACTGGCCGAAATCAAGCACAAGATCAAGGGCGCCGTGGCCAGCTCTGAAGCTACAAAACAACGCCTTGAAGCCCACGGCATCAAGGTCTTCGACCTCAACGACATCACCAACCTTCCGGTTTATGTCGACGGCGCCGATGAAATCAACGTCGAGATGCACATGATCAAGGGCGGCGGCGGCGCGCTGACGCGCGAGAAGATCGTCGCAGCAGTGGCAAGAAGATTTGTCTGCATCGCCGATGGCTCGAAGCTGGTGCCGGTCCTCGGCCACTTCCCACTGCCGGTCGAGGTGATTCCCATGGCCCGCGCCCAGGTCAGCCGCGCACTAACCGGAATCGGTGGCACACCCGTCCTGCGCGAAGGTTTCGTGACCGACAACGGAAACCTGATTCTCGATGTCAAAGGTTTGCAGATCGTCGATCCGGTCGCTCTCGAAACACGCCTCAACCAGATCGTCGGCGTGGTCGCTAGTGGCCTGTTTGCCTGCCGCCCGGCCGACGTCTGTCTGCTCGGCACGGCGTCCGGTGTACAAACACTGGGCGCCGACTGAAACACAAATGTCACACGAACACGGTATCCTCGGGAGTTTGGCACAGCCATCCGACACAGCAGGAGCAAGAGGCATGAACGAACACATTTCAAAAACCTTCGACATCGAGCTGGAAAGCCTGCGTACACGTGTACTGCAGATGGGCGGACTGGTCGAACAACAAGTTCGCAAGGCGATGGAAGGCCTCTACGCGGGCGACATCCCGCTGCTTGAGGCGGTGATCCGAGAAGACAATCGCGTCAACCAGCTTGAAATCGAACTCGACACTGCGTGCAACCAGGTGATCGCCAAGCGCCAGCCGACGGCGATCGATCTGCGCATGATCATTACCGTGCTCAAGAGCATTGCCGACCTCGAGCGCATCGGCGACAAGGCGCGCAAGATCGCCCGACTGGGGACCGTGCTCTACGACCAGCATGCTGCCGGCGCGCCCGACGTCGAACTTGGCCACATCGCTGAACTGACACTCAAGATGCTGCGTATTTCGCTCGACGCCTTCGCCCGCCTTGATGCCGTGTCGGCGGCCGAAGTATTGCACCTTGACGAAACGGTGAACGCCGAATATCAGGCCGTGGTGCGCCAACTGATCACCTACATGATGGAAGACCCACGCACCATCTCGCGCTCACTCGACATCATGGGCGTCGCAAAAGCCATCGAGCGCGTTGGTGACCACGCCAAGAACATCGCCGAATACGTCATTTATCTGGCCAAGGGCGTGAACGTTCGCCACTCCCAGCCGGATGAAATCGACCAGAAGATCGCCACCAGCTGAACGTCACGAAAAAGGCCCCTGAACGCAGGGGCCTTTTCTCTTGGCGACAAGAAGAATCAGTCGTGCGGCGGCACGTATCCCTGGACCTGCTCGACGCCTGTCCCGAAGAAGTGCTTTTCGAGCTGTTCAGTCAAGTACTTGCGATGCGCTGGATCGGCGAGGTTTAAACGATTCTCGTTGATGATCATCGTCTGCATGCGAATCCACTGCTGCCACGCTTCCTTCGACACGCTCTCATAGATTCGCTTGCCGAGTTCGCCCGGATAGGGCGGAAAATCGAGCGCTTCGGCCTCGCGACCCAGTTTGATGCAATTGACCATTCTTGCCATGAAATTCACTCCGTAATCCAAAAACCGTACCCGAAAAAAAGCATCGCGATTATAACGCGCACCGCGACACACGGAATCACAGCGTCTTCACCAGCAGCTTGGAAGAGTCGCCAAGACAAGTATCCACAAGCGTTAGTTTTTACACATCAAAATAAGCTACTCACCTAGCTACTCAAAAGAGCCCCACTGGAAGTTCTTCATGGGCTAAGGGCGCCCCATCGAGGACAGAATTATGCCTCACGGCGGCTATCACTAGGCTACTCAGCCCGGAGTACAGATCCGGCTCAGATCGTCGGCCGTCATCCTTTCGGCATCGGAGAACACCTGCTCGAGCGCGTCTCGGAGTTTGGTCTCGATCTGCGAAGCATCCTTCATTGAGGCCAGGACGGGCGCCAGTTGCGTTGGCAAGCCAAGCACCGTGTCGCGCAACATCCTACCGGCAGCAAATGAAGCGGTCTCTACCCGCAGACGCTCTACCAGGTCACCGCGCTTCTTCCCCAGTTCGAGCTCGGCCAGCTCGGCAAGCGCCCCCTCGCGCCGCGTCCTATTGCTCCAGTACTTTGGGTCAGAGCATGACTCGTCCGCTTCATCCGGAGGCGCGTCGGGTCGCAGGTGTGCGCGCACGTTCTTTTCAATTCGTGCGGCGGAGTGAAGATTCCGCACGTATTGCTTCCTCGGATCTGCGGTGCTGCGCAACTGGGCCAGTGTCGCGTCGACGTCGATAAACTTTTCGTTTGGGCACAACACCAGTCGCCCCTGGTAACCCAGCTTGGTCACGTAGCTCGGCGACCAGCCTTGCTGAACCGCGAACGCTGATCGCGTCAGAAACTTTTCACTCGTTGCCAAGACTTCACCATTCACCACTATTTCACCTCTCCAGAAATCCACCCGCTAGAAAATTGGCGGGCTGCGCAATGCCCCGCATCTCTAAAGGTCCAGGGAGGACCCATTCCAGCTTTCGAGGATATTTTCCCCACCAACCAAGGATACCTCGGCGCTTTGATCGATTCCACTTTGGATGAACCACGGACCCTCAGTTTGATGCACTGATCAGGCGATCGGAACCTGAAGACAGAGCGGACTGACTGACCACCGGCAATAGGATGAACACCGCTTACCATCTATTGATCGTTCACTGAAAAAAATACCATGAAAACGTCATTAAATGATTTTTTCTTTCCGCTCTTGTAAATCGCAAAATCATTGCTGCCACCCCCTCCCCCGGCGCGTTTTTTCCTGGGTGTTATCCACCCATTAATTTTGCAGTGGGACAAATGGGACACGCATTGCAAAACCGCTACAAGCGTTGCCGTTACTGGCTTTAGCCTGTCCCAGTGCAAGTGGGACAACAGCCTTTTATGCTGGGACCGAGTGGGACAATCTAGGGGCGTGTCCCAGTGTCCTCGTGTTTTTGCAATTTCAGCGTCAAAATCGCTCCTATTTTCCCTGGCGAACCACCGAATAAAACCGGGTATTTTGAATGTCCGGTGGATAAAGGTATTGACATTCAAAACGCGCCAAGCCTATCCTTGCCGCAATGCTGAAACAACAGCAGGCGGGTTTGACAGCCCGGAATAAGTAGGCGGACAACCGCCGAGCAGCGGTTTTTTTACGTCCGTCGTTTGCATGGCAAGCCCTTCAATGGGCGGGCCGTGCGGGGAGCCTCCGGGCTCGCCGGTGCCTACTTCCGGTCTGTCAACCTGCACGGTTCCGCCCACCCGTTTGACAGCGGGTGCGGAATTCATCAACCGCAGAGTAGGAGTATTTCCATGACCACCGACATCGGCGCGCCCGCACCAAAACGCACTACTGCGAAACACCCATTCTTCCCCTGCAATCCTTGCGGCGACCTCCTGTTCTCCGTCCGCGCTGACGTTCCTGTGTCTGACGCCTTGGAGCAAGCCTCTTGCTTCCTGGCTGCCGCTAAAACCGCTGTCTATGAAGCAGCGGGAGACACGCAGAACGAGAATTTCTTTGGCGCGGCCTATCTGGTCGAGATGTCAAAGGCCATCGTTGATGCTGCCATCCTCTCCATCAACAAGGAGAAGCGTAACCATGGCTAATATCCCCACCTGCGACAAGCTGAAAGGAGTATTGCCATGACCAATCACGCCATCAGTGCGCCCGCACCCGCCAGTCCTTCCGTCTTCACCTCCCACGAGTCCAGCATCATCAAACAGGCGCTCAATCTCATCGAGCGCCGCTCGTTCTCGCCCACCCCCGCACCGATAACCGACCTTCCCTTCATCACCGACATCAAGAGGGCCGATCGTACTGGTCTGTTCCCCAAACCAATGACGACCAACATTGAGCAGCTCCTGTATCAAGCGTCCACCCAAGTCGACCATTACGCTCTCTCGGAAGCTTACGCACAGCGTTTCGCCTGCATGCGCGACGCCCGCAACGAACGGGAGAACGGTGATGAATAAGCTGACCATTCAGGGCAGCAACGCCGTCACGCTGAGCAGCCCGGAGCTGCTTGTCGTCCTCAACTACAAGGATCAAGACACCTCGGAATTCTTCGGCAGCCGCGCCATGCTGGAAGCTGAGGGTCTTATTCCCGAAGGCACCGTGTGGCCAGAAGGCCATCGCTACATTTACTGGGAGGACGGCAAGTTCACCTACCTCCTACGGCGCACTCTCCCGAAAGGGGAAAAAGGTCCTCGTAGGAATTTCATCGACTGTGACTGGTGGTATCTGTGCTGTCGTCTGACCAACTCGCCGAGCCGGGCAGAGCATTCAATTATGCTCAAGACCAAAGCCCTCAATGACGAAATCTACCGCCAGAGCGCCAAGGGTCGGGCCGAATGTAACGCCCTGGTGGAGCGCGTCATGGAAGGCCGAAATGACAAGCAGTTTCAGGCGTTCATGGCACTCGTCCCCGGATTTGTCACCCCCAGGCGCGGTCACCGTCCACAGCGCGCCGAACAATCTCAACGAGATGCGGCACAAGAATGAAAATCGGATATCCGTATTTTGTGTCGACACGATTTATCGTTATGCAGTAACCACGAACGCAACTGCAAGGAGTTAAGGAAATGGCTGGTTCAAATTCTACTGTCTCGGTGCCCGTGAATCGTTTTAATAGCGCAACGCTCAAGCTTGAAGGAGCAAAAGCACTCATCTCTGCGTTGGGTATCTTCATTGGTGAGACGACTGCAGGAGATGGGGAGATGCCTGTCACCGGGTCTTTAATGAGCGAGGCGATGAGCGGCATTCGCCAGTTGATTGATTGCGCAACCGATGACCTCATGGGGGAGTAATGATCATGCCTGAAACGCATAGTAGCGCTCCTTCTCTGCGCTTAACCCTGGCACAAAATGCGGTTTCCTGAAGACCCATGGAAAAACCCGGCACAGCGCTGGGTTCTGGTATTCATGTAAGCCATTCAGCTGATGGCGATCATTTTCCCTTGGCCACAGCGTCAGCCACATCGAAGGGAACCGTAGACATCAGGATCGGCGACGGATCAAAGGCCTGTGGCGCCATAAGGAGCAGATCGGCAGAGGTGCCCTGTTCATCCATATGGTAGGCCACGTCGCTAATCAGCCATTTCTTCCCGGAGATGGCCACTTCTGGAAGGTCGAGATTAACGAGCCAGTTCGGTTGCCACAAGACACCGGTGCCATCGGTCCATGAGTCCACGGTCACTCGCAGCTGTGCCGATCGTCCCCAGCGCCTGGACGCTTCCCATTGCGCCCGCATCTTAGCGACGGAGCCCGCGCCGTCCTGACTGCCGTCGCCATTTTCGGCAATGATATTGTGCCGACGAAAGCGCTTGATGGTCGGATCGTTGACGGTCTGCAAGGGAGAAATTTCGCCGACGTCCATGTGATTATTCGCCGCCAGGAGGTAGGCGCAATATTCGCTATAGCGCTGATCGGTGCTATAAGTGACGGCCGCGCTATGCACGTTCTGGCCTGTCTTCAGGCCGGTCATGTGCTCGTGCCCCCCGACGCGGGACAGCATCAGGTTTCCGTCTGGCTGGTCATAAGCCAATAGCGCACGGAATCGGCATAACCGCTCGATCACGCTCCAGGGCGTTTCCGTGAAAGCGACATTGACTTGGAAGATCGGCGCGCCAACGTCGGCCGGACTGGCGGCAGAGACGGTGACGCCGTACGGTGCCGACAACTTTGTTGCGATATCCAGAACGGTATGGCTCATGAACTGGCCGTTCGGCCAGACTGCCTCGCAGTCGACAATGTCCTGGCACTTGCCACGCCCAGCGATGGTGATCGAGTGTAGGCGAGCACGAATGGCCGGCGTGACGCGGTCGACATAGCCGGTAACCACCAGGTTATCCGGCGAGAGGGTGCCGAGGTAGAGCTGGAATGGATCCCCTGGAACCACCATAAACGTCAGTCCGCCCATTTCCCCCGGGAAAAGCTCGGTCATCGTTACCTCAAAATCGGACGGACAGCGCTCGATGCCACGCGTCACGCGGGCGCTGTTCCATCCGGAGTACTTCCGGCCATTGATTAGAAGCGTCAGGTCGCTCATGGCGTCACCGTAGTCGGTGTGTTGTATTCAACACGGGTCGGCGTCATCATCGCCACGCGTTCTCGCGCCGTTGCGGTGGCACCGGAAGGGAGCCCGGAGACGTGAACTTGTACCGGAGCAACCTGTACCTCCACCGGTTTCTGATTCTGCGCCAGCGCTTTGGCGATCGCCTCGGCCAGCTGATCCGTCGTGTAGTTGTTCTTTCCTTCGTTGTTGAATCGAGCGGATAGCAGAGACTGCAAGACCTTCGGGTCTTTCATGTCCAACGGCTGGTCAGGACTGACCCCGTCCTGCTTCGACATGCTGGTCACATCGTTGTCAAAATTCGGGTTTTCCGATTTAGGGGACCACTTTCCGACAATTCCGGAAACGGTATTGATGCCCTGTTTACCGTAGGACGCCATCAACGCCGCAGCAGCGCCAATACCGGCATCTGTCGTCGGAAACTGGGCGAATCGGCCATCGCTGCCGATGGCACCATGGTTGTATGCAAAATTCCCTGCCTCGATGTTTCCGGGATTGTTGTTGCGCACACTGCGCGGCGCGGATGAGGAGAACGACTGCCCCCCTATTCCAGCAGATTTTTCCGCAGCACTCTCTGTAAGACCACCAATCTTTCCAGACGACGTTCTCTGCTTACTGGATGCTTCCTCGTGATTCGTGAGCATCTTTAGACCGTAACTGATGACCGAGGCCGTCGGGCTGGGCGCAATGAGGGGCCCTTCGATCTTGCGTAGTTTTTGAATGCCGGCCGTCAGGTTGTCGATCTTTCCACCGCTGGCAACCTTGTCCAGGCTGTCATTCCACACACCATCCATAGCTAGTTTCAAGCCAGTAAATGCGCGGGCTGTCTCTTGCGTTTTCTTGATCTGCGCATCGCTGCGGACGTTGAGCTCGTCCACCTTTTTCATGTAGGCATCAATCGCGGCCGGCCCTTCCCGCAACAAAGGAAGAATTGCTTGAGCCCCAAACGGGGCCATGATCTGGGATTGGACATGCGGGTCATGGTATTTGGCGATGGCGGCGGAAAAGTCGAGCACGGCCGCCGTGGTATCGACGACGCCATCCTTCGTGTGCTTGATGGTGATATTGAGCGTCTTCAGCATATCCGCCGCCGCATGGTTCCGTCCCCAACCGGCATCCTGCAGCGCTTCGCCGAGGTTTTGCAGGGCCCCCGTCATGCTATCACTGGACACCCCGGCCATTTGCGCGGCGCCCCGGAACTGTTGGAGCTTGCCGGCGCTCATGCCGATATTGGCTGCGGTGCGACCGATCTCCTGACCGGAATCGGCCCAGTCCGATGCCAGCTTTCCGGCCACAAAGAGCGCCGACCCGGGCAGAAGAACCTTGGCAGAAGCGGACAAAGCGCCCAGCGCGGCGCCGGTACCGCCAATCGCCTCTTCCAGCTTGCTTGCCTTCTCAGCCTGCAGAGAGAACGACTTACCTATCTGATCTGCCGCTTTAGCCGCTTGCGAAGCGCTCTTTCCCTGCGATGCATCCTTTTTTTTCTCGGCCTTATCTATTTTTTCCATCGCGCTCTGGACGCCGCCGATGGTCTTGCTGGCCTTGTCGACGGCCGAGATTAGAATTTCAAACTTGTTCGCCATGTTCGTTACCTTTCATCTTGGTTGCGGATTGATGTCATAAAACACTGAAGGGACCGCGTCATCTCCACGGCCCCGGATACCAACGCTCAAAACTCGCGCACTCGGGCGGCGAGACCAACACCCGTTCAGAGCCGCGCCCGTGCTCGAGAACCAGGTACCCCCGAGCACACGCCCAGTGGCAGCGCCGCCGAGCCTCGCCAATCGCCTCCTCGCGGGTCGTCAGGTGCTTGCACCGGGTGCAGTCGTCGCCCCACGTCGGCGCCGGCAGGTAGAGCACTTGCCAGGGTTTCAGGCCGGCCAGCACACACGCTGCATGCCAGTACCGCACCTGGTCGGCTGGCGGCAGACTTTCCAGATCGAGAAGCAGGGCACATCGCTCGCTGGGGCTCGTTGCCTTCAACCGGCACCACGCCAACACCAGCAGCACGGCCGCTGGGTGCGCGGGATAGGAGGCGTCTACCGCCGTTCCCGGATTGTCTTGAGGGACCTCCCGTGCACTTGCCGTTGAGAGGGGAGTGGCGACGGGAATCTCATCGGCTCCCTGCCCGTCGACGGCTGGCATCAGGGCGTCCCAATTAAGCATCGTCGGCCTCGAAGAGGGCCGGCAGGATGTGCACCACGCGTGCGCGGCCCTCGCCGGGAATTTTCTTTTTTATCTGCCACGGCCGGGCGGCTTCGGTCCCCTGTTCGGCAAAGCCCTTGGCAATCAGCAAGCGCCCCACCGCGCCCGAATCGAAGCCCTTGCAGACGCGCGATCGAAACATTTCGATGGACACAAAGAAATTCATTTCGTCTCTTCCTTCTTCGTATTCCCGCCAGCCAGCCCGATCGGAATGCACCGACATATGGGTATCGGTCATACTGGATCGTCTCAAATCGGAAAAGGCACTCTCCCCGTAGCGGCGCAGGAACTCACGCACTTGGCCGAGGATGGCGCGCTCCTCCTGGTTGCCCTCTCCGCCGCGATTGGCCAGCCACGCCTGAAAACATACACCAGCGGCCTTCATCGCCTCGCCGGCGTCCCAGCCGGTGATTCCCCAGCTGGTCGCCAACTCGCCGGCCGCGCCGACCAGGGCAAAACGGTTGCCGACGCGGCGCGCCTGGCCGCTGGCATCACTGGAAAGAAAGCGCTTCTCGAAGACGCGCTGGCCTTCGTGTAGGGCTTCGGCAATGGCCGTCTGCTCCTCTGACGCCAACCGGGAAAGAAAGGCGCCGAGGGAACAGCCATGATTCTTTCGGGAGGCCTGATCGAGCGCCTTGGCGAACTCGGCCCCGTGGCCGCACTCGTGCAGGTTCTCGAACAGCCCCAGCCCGGCGCCGGCGTCGGCCGGGATATCCGCCATGCGCAGTTCCTGACCGGCCCGGGCCTGCTTGCCGGCGTCGGCCATGTGTTGGGCCAGTCCGATTTCCCCCGACGACAGGAACAACAGCCGCCAGCTCAATTGCGCTCGAAGACCGCCTGACTGCTTGGAGCGGTTTTTCCCGCTGCCATTGGCCAGCATATAGGCCGCCTCACCAGCCACCTTAGAATCCATCTGCGCCAGCTCGTCAAGCAACAAGAGCGAATCACAATGCTGCAGGGCCAGCCCCTCGATGCCGTTATCGGTCGCCCGCCAGCGCTGCATATAATCCTGACCGCCGCAAACGCTGGCGGCCATCCGTAGCGCGGTGGTTTTTCCCCCGCTGGAATTGCCGACCAGGTTGAAACCACCTGACTCGGCGCCGGCCAGATAGAGCAACGGTGAGGCAAAGGCCATCGAGACCGCGAACACCAGCCGGGAGTTGCCGGCACAGCGCCGGGCCACCTCAGTTTTCCATCCAGCCAGCGTGCCTTTCAGGCGGTAGGTGTTGCCGGCTTGCGTGTCACTGGTGAAGATCCATTCCTCACTGCCGCACCCATAGGTGCGGTCCGGCAGGACGAAGGTTGCGCCGTCGGCGGCATCATGCCAGCCGGTGCGAGAGGTCACCCGGGCGCGCTTTTTCGGGCTCGCCGTTTTCAGGTATTCCATGAGGTAGGGCCGCCCTTTTGGGGCAATCTTCAAGCCGCGATCGAGCAGCAGGCCGGAAGCGTCCAGTCCCTCGCCATTTAGGGCGCGAGCCGGGATGATCTCCCGATGATGGTTGCCGTCCGGATCTTGAAAAGCGACCAGCAGCCCCCAGCCGCAGTCCTGCGGATCCCGAGCTTGGGCGAGGATCTCAAGCGGTGTGCAGATCCAGCGCGGCGCGGCCGGAACGCCCTCTTTCACGTCGATAAAGTAGACGCCGCGATCATCAAGACGGAACCCTCGGCGCGGCGTCTCGTCCTTCGCCGTATCGCTTTCGCTCGTGACAGGCGGTTCCTCAGTCTTAAGGAGCCGGTCTTCGTCTGGTACTTCGACTAGGAACTGGCCGGCCTCGATCAGCAAAGCCACGTGCGCCGCGCTCCAACCGAGAGCAACCAAGTCGGCGGCATCGTCGCCCTTGGCCAGCGGCTCGCCGAGTGTCAATGCCGGTTTGCCGTTCGCTACGCTGGCAACTCTTGCCAGCGCTTCCAGATTGACCCAGCGCACCTCGTCCGCACCGATGGCCTGCAGCTGATCGGCGACTTTCTGCATGGCCTTGGCGCCGACTTCGTCAGCATCTGGCCACAACCACACCACACTCCCCGCCAAGGGCTTCCAGTCGGCCTTGTCGACCGCATTGGCGCCGCCCTGCCAAGCCATGGCCACGGCGTCCGGCAGAAGCAACGCCGCGGCGTCACGGGCTTTCTCCCCCTCGGTGATGACCACCGGCGCCCCCGTCTGCACGGCTAGACGATCCAGACCCAGCAAGGGAAGCGGCGCGCTGGGCGCCTTCCACTTCCATGCCAGGGCGCCGTTCGGTAGTTTCCATAGCGACAGGGGAGCGAACTGCTTGCGCTCGCCGGCCGGTTCAAAGCGGCAGAGATGGAACATCACCGCGCCAGATTGATCGACATAGACCCACCGGGAGGCCGGCTGACCGTGGCGCGGGTGCAGAGCCGGCGCCGCCGGGGCGTCAGCCGGCACGGGCATGAGGCACACGCCATCATCAGCCACCGAATCCGGTTTTTTTTTCGGCGCGCTGACGGGCTTTTGTGGCGCCCGTGACGTGGATGTACCCACCGCCCCGTTGGCGTTGCTTCTGGCGTGTTTCTGGCGGTCCGGTACCACAATGCCCAACTGTTTGCCGAGGCGCTCGGCGGCATCCGCCTGGCCGCAATCCCACACGTACGCCGCCAGGCTCACCAGGTCGCCGCCCTTGTCGCCGGTCGCACCCTCCATCCATGCGCCCTTGTCGCGGTGGATGGTCAGCGATCCGGCCTGGTGGTCGTCGCGCTTCGGATTGATGGGCAAATACTCGCGGCCCGAATTCTTGCCGCCGGACAGGCCCAGCCAATCCATGACCACATCAAAGCGCGCCTGTGCAGCTGTAGCTACCGGACCGATCCAGTTGTTACTTGCCATCACCCGGCGTTCCTTTCGGAGAATCAAGATTGAATCTGGTTAGAAGAAAGTGAGCATGGCTGGTCGCCGCCTTGCTGGCCTGTGGTTGAAAGTGGCTGGTGTTGCTCATGAAAGACCTTGCGCTTTAGCGATCGCGGCGAGACTGCGACGGATGTTTGCCGGATAACGGGCTTTTTC
>Ga0209125_1001464_pt1 | contig 21956 bp, 25 predicted proteins | sample BarGraIncub1131A_FD_184503 | JGI IMG/M metagenome (GOLD analysis project Ga0209125, IMG submission 184503) | Arctic peat soil microbial communities from Barrow, Alaska - Barrow Graham LP Incubations 11-31A (SPAdes) (version 2) | ecosystem: Environmental > Terrestrial > Soil > Wetlands > Peat...
TAAAGGTCTTTGCTTCTTCAGGTGATATTTTGTGGTTATTAGACCACCAGAAAAGTAAATTACTTCCTTCGATTTCAGCATTAGTAATTGTGGATATTATTAACGGACTAGTCATATTATTTATTGTCCCACTATCAACAGTAGTTTTTGATTTATCTGTTAATGCTATTTTGCTAAGTGATATTGAGAAAGTATAACCAGTTGATAAAACAGACTTTATTTCTCCTGCTATATTTGACCTCTTAGCAGTAACATATAGTACTCCCTTTGGTACATCATACCTTTTTCCTGCTACATTAATACTCTTGGTAAAATTATTATTTACTGTAAAACCTTTGCCTCCAAAAAAATCTGAATAGGTTACGGTTTCTTCCAGTCCCTGTTTTCTTATGGCTTCAATAACTTTTTCATCAGAAAAAGTTGGCGATAATCCTAAGATAAAGTCTTCATTACTATTTTTTTCTATGGTAGCAATGCTCCAAGCCTCATTTTCAAAAACAAGCTTACATTTTATTTTTCCTGTAGTAGCCAGAAGTCCACTGTCTATAGAGGTTTGCACTAGTATTTCTTCTTTCCTATTTTCCAAATCCGGTGTTCTTGAACTTATTCCAAGCTTTTTAACATCTTGTCCACCTAATGTTACTTTTGTATCCGCAATAGAGATACTTAATTTCTTTACTCCCTCCAATAACTTCTTTTCATCCATACCTACCACTGGTTTTACTGCATTAACCTTCTCCAATACTATTGGGTCACTGATTTTCCATTTATTTTTGCCTTGGTATGTATATACTACTGACAACAAGGTGTTTGCCTCAATAGCACCGTTGTTCAAAGTTACAGATACTTTTACCTCATCCACCCTTTTATCTGTATTCCTAGTATCTATACTGAAATTTTTCATGTAATCTTTGCTTATTTTAATGCTTGTTCCTTTGGGAAGCGTTATTACCTTTCCCATCAAATCTTGTTTTATTCTTACTTCATCTACGGGTTTAACAATAAAAAATGTGTATGCAAAGGTCCCCCCTGCAATAACAACTAATAATGCTATTAAAGGTATAATTACTTTCATGTTCGCAAATGTTTTTTTAAAAGAAGCAAAAAACTTTTCTCTATTATACTTCTTTATATGTTCTTTAGTTATTGCAGGCATAGGTAATGTGTCCTCATGTTTTTTCATTGATGTGTCTGCTTGAACTATATTTTCACTTTCTACATTATTAATTTTATCAGGAATCGGTTCAACTTTAAGTTCAATGGGTTGTTCTATTTCTCCTCCACAATAGGGGCAAAATTTTAATCCATCAATATTAGTAAATTCATTTTTACAACTGTTGCAAATCATCTATTCCCTCCAAACATTTATGTGAATCTATGAATCTATAAAGTAAATAATATTTTGTATTCAGTATATTATAGCCTGTTTTCAAACTATATTCAAACATATTCACCAGTTTTAGCACACTTAGTTAATCTCTGTCGATAACTACACCGTCACTACACTTTCAAATTATAAGGAGTAAATATAGTAAAGGAGGAGCTTATGCCCCTCCTTACTATTTCCATTAAAATAACAAATAAACTTTAAAGTATATTTAGATTTCTTAAAAGAACCTTATTTCTACCTTCATTTTTAGCTTTATAAAGCTCCTCATCCGCAATCAAATACATATCCTGTGAATTGCTAAAGTCTGAACTACAGCCGTATACCCCGCCTATACTTATGGTTACAGGATAATACCCATTATTCCAAATATAATTAATATCAAGCTTCTCAATGGAGCTACGAAGTAGCTCTGCACAGTCTAATACAGCCTTGTATTCAAGGCCTTTAATAAAACATACGAATTCTTCTCCACCAAATCTACCAAGTAATCCAAAGTTGTTTCCGAATATGCTCTTTAAACATTCCGCAACTTTTTTAAGACAATTATCACCTTCAAGATGCCCATAGTAATCGTTATAACGTTTAAAAAAATCAATATCTATCATTAAAAGTGCTAAATTAATGGAGTTTATTTCACTTTCCTTCCACACCTCTGAGATATAACTCTTTACCCCTCTCCTATTAGGTATATTGGTAAGTTCATCAAAGACTGCCTCTATGCTTAAGTTTCTATTTTCTTTTTCCATTGTATCAAGAAGTAGGTTTTGATTTCCAATATCATTCTCCAATTGTTTGTTTAATTTTGTAATCTTTTCAACTTCTTCTTCACTAAATAATTTACTAAGCTCAATTTTTATTATTTCAAGCTTATGTGAGATCACTGTGGTTTCTATTTCTTGCTCCATTATATGATATTTTTTATAAAATTCCAGAGATAATCTAAAATCCTCTTTTCTCTCATAAAATTCAGTTATAATCTTATATATTTGACTTAATTTTTTTCTGGCATTTATTGCTTCTCCATATTTGATGGCTTTATTGAGATAGCATAAGAAATGTTCTTCGTTTTCAAGCATTTCAAGTTCTGCAAGGTTTATAAGTACATCTATTGAAAAAAACTTATTTTCTATCCCCTCTAATTGGGCCAGCGCATTATTATAACATTCTCTTGCCTTATTATATTCCTTTTGGATAAAATGAATTTTTCCTATTCTATTTTCAACTTCTGAAAGAGCAGTAATATCATTTTGCTCAATTAAAATGTCATAACTCTTTTTATAACATTCATAGCTGTAAGAATAATCTTTCTTTATAAAATATATTTCGCCCATATTTTCTAATATAATAGCTATGTTGGTCGTATAGTTATATTTTTCACTTATATTCAATGCTTTATTATAACAAATCAGTGATTCCTCAAAATTACCCGCTTCTTTATAAACCTCCCCCATATTGTTCAAGACTCTACTCATTGTAAGATATTCTTCTGTCTCCTCTAACATATGTAATGCTCTTAAAAAATTATCAAGTGCTGTCTCATACATACCATTATAAAAATATACAACTCCTATAAGGTTTAATGCACCTGCTAATTCCAAAGGTTTATCATGAATCTCAAATAGCTTAGAAGCATCAGAAGCATAATTAAAACAGTCATTGAGTTTTGTCATTGACCTACAAGCCAGTGCCATGGCAAATAATGCATAAGCCTCTTCTAGCCTTAACTTATTTGCCTTTGCAATATCATAGGCTTCTTTACTCATAGCAAAAGCAAGGCTTGGTTGCTCAAACGAAATCCTCTTTGCCTCTTTAATTTTATTCATAACTACTGCTGCAACGTCCATTATAAGAATTTCCCCCTAAAATATAAAATTATTAAAAAACTCTTGTCTCTATAAAACTATAAAGACGAGAGTTAATTTTCAAGGTGACACTCAATTTATTATATATAAATCTACAAATAAGATATAAGCAGTTCTATTTTACCAAAAGATAATTCTATGGGAAGCACATATGTTGAAGCGATTGTCTTTTCAAAAAACATTGTCTGAGGGTCCATGTCTAATTCGATTCCTTTATTAGACATACCTACAAGATATAATCCATTATTTAAATTTAAAAATTCACCTACAGAATCTTTTGCCATTTCATCATTACTCTCTAACTCTTCTTCTGCATACTTAGAAGCAAATTTTATAAACACTTCTTCTTCCGCATTAATATACGTCTGTAAATTAATTGAGTTTTTTATTTTTTGGCTTACTGCACAATTTGTTTTGTATTCTTCTACTTTAGTTATTTTATTCGTAGAGACATCTGAATCAATAAATCGAATTATATTTCTCATAAATAAAGCAATGTAGTGCTTTATTTCATTGCCATATTTATCTTGTTCTAAATTTACATATACATTGATTATTTCATCTACATCATCTCTTTGCAACGCATCAAACTGACGCTCTGAAATATTATATTTCTTCTTATACTCATAAATTGCTCCTTCAAATTTTTCAAGGGACATATAGTTTTTATCTATTAGTGCTTGTGCCAGTAAAAGATGACCAAATCTTTGAGAAGAAAGTAATTCCTCTACCTGTTCTTCTTTTAAAAATTCCGCTTCTACAGCTAGTTCTCCAAAACGTTTATCTACCTTTGTTTGCATTTGATGTATCAAACTCGCCTGCTGGGCATTCATATACCCTGCATTTATAGCTAGAACTCCTAGTTTTAATCTAACTGACTTCTGATATTCTAATGCTGTATTTAATTGAGACTTAGTTAGATATTTTTCATCCAATAAATATTTACCAAAATATTGACTAAACATAGCTCCACGCTCCTCGCTTATTTTAGATTAACAAGAATCTTATTAATTTGTTCCTTTTCCCAAGGCTTTTGCACAAATTCAAATGCCCCTGCTTTTATTGCCTCTTTTACATGTTCTTTTGTGCCAGCAGAAGATGCCATTACCACTTTTGCATCTTTATCAAATTCTATTATTTCTTTAACTGCTTCAATCCCATTTTTAAAAGGCATAATAATATCCATAAATACTAAATCTGGGTTACTCTCTTTATATATATCTATTGCCTCTTGCCCATTAGCAGCTTCTGAAACATTACCACACCCACAACTTTTTAATACCTCTTTTAGCTTTTTTCGAATTAGCATAGAATCATCACATACTAATATCTTCAGCGAATTTTCTGTCATTTAAACCCCTCCTTATAGAATTTTAAGAATCAAAATTCTTACTTCTATACATAATTTCGTCATATTTTGAAAAATCCCTTTTTTTTCTTGAATTTATTATCTTTCAATTAATTTAACACTAAAAAAAGCCATGCAAATATTTAAGTGCATGGCTTCAATAATTAAAATACAGTTCTAAACTGTGACATATGGGTAATTACATACTCCATACATCCCATACCCATTGCAAAGAAAGATACTATTAATATGAGGATTATTGCCCCGAAATCGTATTTCATTATCCCTTCCTTGTTTATTGCGTAGGCCACAATAATTTCAATTCCAAGTATAATTAAAACCAATGGCCACATGGTTGCTATTAATAAATAGTTAATTCCTGGATATATTAATCGTAGTAAAAACAATATTCCAAACATTACTAAAACTATTCCGGTGGTAAAAGTTCCTACTCTACGCCCCTTAATCATTCATATCACACTCTATTTTCTTGCCTCTAATGAGCTTTGCTCCTATAACAATTATTACAACACCTATGATTATTTGAGGAGCCAATCTTGTTACATTCTGAATAGCGTTATATATTCCATCGGGAATATATAACGATAAGCTGTTTATAGTGTTAATCCATATTAAGTAAACACCGAGGAGTACTAGTAATATACCTGAACCCAAACTATGCTTTTTAAATATACCTTTATCTATTTTTGCAAATTCATCAATAGAAAATAAGTAATTATCCTCGAGTAGTAAAAATTCTTCATCCGTGGAATAACGTTTGTTCATACAATCGAAGAATGAATAAAACCAGATTAATGGTAAAACGAAAAGCAGTGGTCCTATAGAAAGCCAGCTAGAAAGAAATATTAAAAAGAAGAATGCTGCCATAAATGATAGACCCATCTTCATAAAGCCCATATACATGTGACCTGCGCCAGGTAACATTGAAAAACAAAAGGTTAAAAATTTACTTTTTTCCTTTTTCATTATTAAAAACCTCCAAGTTAATTATTTTTTGAGAGAAATTATTAAGACTTACATTAATAGTGTTTATATTACTTAAACTCATGGGGTTTGGATTCCATGTTTTGGTTTTTGTATTGGCTAGAAAATTTAATCCATTTGAAAAAACAAACATTAATGCTATACTTGCAGCCATTGCCACCCTAAGAGAATAAAACACAAACTGAGTTTTTTTCTCTTTTTTCTTTTTTATTTTGGACATTATTTCCTGCTCAAATCCCAAAGGAGCCTCTGCAAGTTCAAAATCATTGAAACTATTAGCTAGTGCATCCGCACAATCTTCACAATTGGAAATATGCTCTGATAATAAAATTAATTCATTATCACTTAGAGAACCCTCTTTAAGCGCTTTTAGTGATATTTTAGTTAAGTGTTCGGTTTCTTTAAATAATGTAAGACTCACATTAACTCCTCCTCCCATAAAATTTTCAATAGTTTTTTAGATCTATAAAGATGGGTTTGCAATGTTTTCAAACTTTGGCCTGTATCTTTCGCCATATCAGAAAGTTTAATATCTTCACAAAAATAGTTTACGGCCACCGCCCTATAAGGCTCTTTTAATTTTTCACATAAACTATATATTCTTTCCCTACTATGTTTTTTTAAAAGTATATCCTCAGGTGTTTCGGACTTATCCTTTAAACCTTCAAAATCTTCAGGTGACACGCTATTAATTGCTCTTGCAGGGCTTTTAAGAAAATCTCTACATTTATTTGTAGCTATTGTTGTAAGCCAGGCCTTAAAATTATCCCCATCAAATTTACTGAAGTTTGTATAGGCAGACAAAAAAGTTTGTTGCGCTAAATCTTCTGCATCAAAATAATTTTTTGTAAAGGATAGGCAAATAGTAATGATTAAACGTTCATATTGTTTTATATAGTTTGCAAACTGCTGCTTTTGAATAACCATCACCCCTCTTTTGTCCTTACACTTAATATAACGATTGTGAATATAAAAACACTTCAATCTAGAGAATTAAATTTATAAAACTTTTTAAAAGACGTAGAAATATTTTGTATTTGCATACATATTCCTTTTATGATTAAAAGCTTTAGAGGCTTTTTAATTGGGTTATACATAGATGATAAATTTTATAAATTTACAACTATAAATAAAAGTACTTTAACCATAATTCAAAACGCTTTAGATGTTATTATAACTACTGAAAATAAGAAATACAAACTAATAATTGAAACAAAAACAGATAAAAAAGATTTTATGCTCTGTATGGGACCTAGAGACGATAAAATGGTGCCACTAGTTGAGGAAAATTTAAAAGCATCAGTAAAAGTTACTCTTATAGATAAAACAACTTCCAAAACCATATTTTGTGAAAATGGTCTATGTTGTGGCATTGAATATGGTGGAGATCAAAGAATGATAATAAAGTGAATAATCTCTAAATGTTAATAAATATCAAACAATAATTATTATTGTTTACAAGCTCATTTAAGTATAGTAATATGTAAATAAAGGATACTACAATAAGCTTGAAAGGAAGAGATTGAATTGAAAATCGAAGAATTACTACAACCTAGAACCTTAGGTTCATCAATAAATGTAAAAAACCCTATAGTTATGGCTCCTATGACTACTTTTTCAGCAAATCTGGACGGAACTGTATCTGAGGCAGAACTCAGTTATTATAAAGCCAGATCAAAGGGTGTAGGAATAGTAATTACTGCAACAACCTATGTAAGCCAATCCGGAAAGGGCTTTCCTGGTCAATTTGCGGCATATGATAATAGCTTTTTACCAGGTCTAAAAAAATTATCCCAAACAATAAAAGGTGAAGGTGCTTTGGCAATTCTACAAATGTTTCATGGTGGTAGAATGGCAATTCCTGCTGACATCCCAGATGGACAAACTATTAGTGCTAGCGCAGTGGCCCCTGTTAGACCAGGTGCAATGACACCTAGAGAAATGACAGAAGCCGAAATTCAAGATACCATTAAAGCCTTTGGCGAAACAGCAAAATTAGCAATAGATGCAGGTTTTGATGGCGTAGAAATTCATGGGGCTAACACTTATTTGTTGCAACAATTTGTTTCTCCTCACTCCAACTGCAGAGAAGATGAATGGGGTGGCACCGTAGAAAAACGAATGAATTTCCCATTGGCTGTTATAGCAGAAGTTAAAAAAGTAGTAAAAGAAAAAACTAAAAATAACTTTATAATAGGCTATCGTTTTTCACCAGAGGAAACTGAGAATCCAGGTATAACTTTAAAAGATACTCTTTTATTTATAGATGTATTAGCAAATCAAGGACTAAGTTACTTGCATAGTTCTATAATGGATTTTTGGCAAAGCTCAATGCGTGATACAACAAATACAAGCCCTATTATTTGCAAAATATTAGACCAAATTCATGGTAGAGTACCTTTCATTGGCGTGGGTTCTATCCATACACCGGAAGATGCTATGATGGCATTAGATAGTGGTGCTGAATTTATAGCCCTTGGTAGAGAAATCATTATGGAACCAGATTGGGTCAGCAAAGTTCAAAGTGGAAAAATCTCAGAAATACGCACTACCTTGAGTAAAAGCCATGGAAAAGCTTTAGATATACCTGAGCCGCTTTGGAATGCAATTGTAAATACACCTGGTTGGTTTCCAATTACAGAATAATTTTTTTATAAATATAAACTACACAGTTCGTTTATATAACAAAAGTGCCAGATATGAACTAATTCACATCTGGCACTTTTGTTATTAACTAAAACACTTAGTTAAATAGCCAACTATTTAATCAATTTATTTTCTCTCAAAAAATCTTCTGCAACTTTCGTCGGTTCTTCTCCAAGTTTATCAACTTTATAATTTAAGTCTATCATTTCCTCAGCAGTAATCTTGCCATCCAATTTATTAATTAAAGTTTTAAGTTCTGGATGTTTTTCAAGAGTTTTAGTATTAACTATTGGTACACAGTCATAATTTGGGAAGAAATGTTTATCATCTTTTAAAACCTTAAGTTTATAAGATTTTAACAAACCCTCTGTACTAAAAGCATCTATAGCATCTACTTTTTTATTACCTATGGCTGTATAACGCAAACCTCCATCGATTGAACTAAAGCTTTTAAATTTTAGATTATATACTTTAGTTATTCCAGCATATCCATCTGCTCTATTACAAAATTCTAATGTAGCACCGAGTATAAGCTTGTCACCTACCTTTGCAAGGTCGGAAATGGTCTCAAGATTATACTTTTTTGCTGTATCTTGTCTTACAGATAATGTATAAGTATCATTAAAACCAAAAGGTTTTAGCCAAGTTATGCCATAGTTTTTGACGTAATAATCACTTACAACTTTATAAGCTTTATCTGGATCGTTAATTGGTGCTTGCTTCATAATACCAACTAAACTCATCCCAGTATACTCAGGGTACATGTCTATTTTACCAGTTTTTAATGCAGTATAGGCAAGACCCGAACCTCCTAGATTTAATTGCGTTTTTACTTTAATATCTGTATTTTTTTCTATTAAGGTTGCTAACATGTTACCTAATATAATCTGCTCAGAACTGTTGTAGCAACCTACTACAATTGGGTCACTTTTTTTACTATACATGTATGCACCACCAGCTATCAATATAACTGCTAAACTACTAGCTATTATTTTCTGCGTTTTATTAAAATTATATTTTTTTCTCTTAGATAGTTTAATTGTCCCATCTGCTTTTCTAATTCCTGGAGGAGTTACCCCTTGTTCAATTTTCTCTACAATAGAGTCCATTAATAGTGCGAGTAAACATGCAGGAATTGCTCCGGCTAGTATCATATTGTTATCTACTGTTTGCACACCTGAGAATACCATATATCCAAGTCCGCCTGCACCAATGAACGCTGCAATTGTCATAAGTCCGACAGCAGTAACTGCTGATATCCTTATACCAGTCATAATTACTGGGAACGCAAGTGGTAATTGAACTAGATTAAGGACTTGTTTATTGGTCATGCCCATACCTTTAGATGACTCAATTACATCTGGATTTATATTCATAAGTCCAGTATAGGTATTTTTTATAATAGGAAGTAGTGAATATAAAAATACCATAAGTATTGCTGGTGCACTACCTATACCCATTAGTGGTATTAAAAACCCTAATAAGGCTAAACTTGGTACCGCTTGTATTAAATTCGCAAAACCTATAACGGGCCCCGATAATTTCTTAACTCTAGATATTAATATACCTAAAGGAATTCCAACAATTATGGCTATAACTACAGCAAATACAGTTAATTCAATATGCTGTAGTGTTAAATCTATTATTTCTCCCTGCCTTGAAACTACAAAATCTTTAAAACTAATTATTGAATTTATTATGTCCATTACGCCTCATCCTCCTGGTCAATATACTGATTGCTTAAGACAATTAACAAGCTACTCTCAGTAATTAATCCAACTAACTTTGAACTATCGTCTACAACAGGAACATATCCAATTTTAAGTTCATTCATTAGATTTAATATGTCTATTAAAGAGTCATCCAAATTAACGGTTTTAATTTCTGTGCCCATAATAGTATTTACCTTTAGAGAACCTGTGTAATTTCTTATAATATCTTTTATTGTAACAATTCCTTCCAGCTTATCTTCTCTATCAATAATTAATAAACTGTCTACTTTGTTTGCCTTCATGATTTCTAAAGCCTGGACTACTGTTCTGTTACCGCTAGTTGTAATTGGTTCTGTAATCATAATATCCTTAGCTTTTATAAATCCTGGTTGCTGCCATATTCTATTTTTTCCAATAAATTCTTCAACAAAATCATCAGCTGGGTTGTTTAGGATTTCTTCTGGAGTATCAAATTGAACGATACTTCCACCTTTCATAATACAAATTCTATCACCAAGTTTAAGCGCTTCATCCATATCATGGGTTACGAAAATAATTGTTTTTTTGAATTCTTGCTGAAGATTAAACAATTCATCTTGAAGCTGATTTCTTGTAATTGGGTCTAAAGCACTAAAGGGCTCGTCCATAAGAATTATTTCAGGATTTGTTGCAAAGGCTCTTGCTACTCCAATTCTTTGTTGTTGACCCCCGCTTAATTCACAAGGATATCTGTCTATGTATAACTTAGGATCCATATGAACCATTTCCAAAAGTTCAATTGTTCTCTTATGTATTTTATCTTCTGTCCATTTTTCTAATTTTGGTATTATTCCAATATTTTCACCAACAGTCATATGAGGTAAAAGTCCTGTTTGCTGTATTACATATCCCATATTACGCCTAAGCTTAATGGTATCTTCCTTTAGTATGTCTTTACCATTTAAGTATATGTGCCCAGAAGTTGGTGAAATTAACTTGTTAATCATTTTTAAAGTTGTGGTTTTCCCGCAACCACTTTGCCCTACTATAACTACAAACTCTCCTTTGTTTATAGTAAAACTAATATTCTCAATAACTATTTGATTTTTAAAAACCTTTTTAATATTCTTAAACTCTAACATATTACCTCTCCTCAATAAACTATTAAACGTCAGCCAATGTTTCTTAATTATAACTAACAACTTATATGGTATCATAGGATTGTCTGTTTACATAACTCCATAAACTAAGAGCAAATGTTATAGTTCTATAAATATTATGGTATAGTCGACATAAGGGTAAAAATGAAACATATGCTAGCTATTACTCCCATTTTGTAGTTATACGGTGTAATTAGGGTATATTTAGACATAGCAGATTCCTTATATACAAAAAAATAGTGGGAATATTATTCCCACTTGTTAATTTTCTGCATATGAAACTGGCACATTATTTATTCCAAGTTCTAGTGCTGCAGCATATTCATCATATCCTGACACTATTATAAGGCTTCCTTTTTTAACAACAATAGGTTTGTTGAACTTATTATTATTTTTCATATAATTTATTGCTTTGTTCTTTGAACGTTTTATTGACAAATCTTCATTTTCGTTTACTAGCTTCGAAATATCCATTATTTCATCAGTTCCAGTTGGCATTTCATAATTTAAATCTATTTGTCCATTCTCATCTTTTAACAAGTGGAATATTTTAATTGAGGTAGCTTCTACTGAAATAAAAGGGGTACCTTTGCTATTTACACAGGCTTTCAGTTCACCTTTAATCACAAAGTAATTCACATCCTTCATACCTATTACTGCATCTCTCCAATAGTCCTTTTTTACAATTACTCTATAAATTGATTGCATATCATCATAAGTTGCTATTTTAAAAAGTAAATTAACATCACCATTCTCTAGCCTAGTTGTTTTTACTGGTAATCCCTTAATAATAATCTCACTTTTATTCATAATTAAATTCTCCTTTTAATATCACATTTTTTACAATAACATAAAATAAAACACCTAGAAAGCACATATCCTTTCTAGGTGTTTAAACTATATTATAATTCATATTAATTTTAACACATGTAGATTTACCAAGTCCCATGTTAGATGTTCTTAGTTGTTTTTTACTTTTAGAACTACTTTCATTATAAGCTAACACAGACTTCACCCCATTCCTTAATTAAAATATATAGCAATAACTCACAACATTGCTTTTCAATATCTTTACTTATGAGTTTATTATATCATTTTACACATATAATTACAATTTAAATCCTATTACATTCTTAACCTTTATTTATTTAGCAGCCATTTAAGAACAAAAACTGCCTTATCCACTTGTTTACATGTACTAATAATACCAATTGCCATATTATCTGTATCAAATCCCATATCTTTAAATATTTTAATATCTACCGCATTTATTGCATACACAGCCTTAATATTATCGCTTCCCTTAGCTTCAAGCTTTTCATTTTTTATAGAAGCTAAGTTTAATGTGTTTATATTGTCCAATCTTAAAAACATGTCTTGTTTGATAAAAGACTCCATTAAACCCTTATCTAAAATTACTACATCAATTTCTCCAACAGATATTTTAGCAATAAGCTTCTGCATATTCATGCTTGACATTGTAGAACTGGCTTTGCTTGAACCTTCAAGTGGAATAATGTCTACAATAGCCTGTTTTCTTTTCTCCCCCTCTTTGATAACAATATTTGTAAGCTGATTTTCTAAATTAGTCTTCTTATTCTCATCTACGATATTTCCAATCATGGTTAGATCAAATACATAATCTATTCTTGTGACTTGGCCATGAATAAGGGAACCTAATATAAATATAATAGCTAAAACTCCTATAATATGTAGCTTATAGTACTCCCAGATATATTCAGCTTTCTTCTTCTTACTCATGCTCTTCAAGTCAATCATAATTATTACCCCTTTAAAAGTATATTTAATTTATATATTCTACTTCTGGTCCCACGCCATATTCTTTTTTACAGCCTTCGGATTAGTTTTAAAACAATTGTCTAAAAATTTTTCATCTGGTACAAACATTAATTGCATTTTATTGTTTCCTTCTGTAACCATTGCAACATATACCTTTGCTTTTGATGTATTAGGATAGCACTTTACTATAGTATTAGGCTTGTTAGGATAATCTTTTACGGCATCACTACCCTCGGGTGCTAATAGTCCCACCTCTTTTATATTAAAAGCAACCACTTTTTTTCTTTTTTTCATTTCTATTATCTTCTCTATATCAATTTCTCCATTAGTAAATTGATACTCATACTCTACAAATAATTTTTGCTTGTAAAAAAAACATGCTACAGCCATTCCTAGTAATATTACCATTAAAATTAAATTTGTTGTAAAGGATGCCAGGCCTATAATTGCAAATACAAACATTGCACCATTTACTATTTTGTATAAACCTGTTTTATTTGTTGTTATTAGTTGCTCATAAAAATGATCCATTTTAATGCCCCCTTTGTCTTTTTACATTATACCATATTTGAAACTATCTTAAAATATGCCCTAGGTCAACATGCAACTCCAATTATAACTTATAAAGGTAGAGGTACAGCATTATTAAATAAATATAAATCTTCATGCTTTAGTAATGTATCTAAATTACCAATCAACGAATCTATTTCCGATAAGATGATTGAATCATTTAAACTTGCATGCTTTAAAATGTTATTTACATTTGTCTCCATATCTGCTGGAATTTTAAAATTATTTTCTTTCATGATTTTAAAAATTTTCTTCTCACCTGGATGTGGAAATTCATTTATAGCAAATAAAATATCAAAGTAACTTGCAAAAAAGGCTGCTACTCTGTGATTTATACTAATAGAATCATCTCTTTTTAAAGCCTTTTGTATTTGATAATAATAAGAAGGCATTTGAAGCTTCAATAGCGGATAATTCTTTTTTACTATGTTTTGCTTTAGTTCATAAGGGTAGTTTATCTTGTATTTATCTTGTAGTTTATTTAAATCACCATTTTTATCATAAAGTATAATTGAATTTACCAAGTTAGACCAAAAACAAGTGGTATATCCTACATCTGCTTTACATTTTACTATAGTTGTATTTAATAAATCGGAAGTCCAGGCTAAGTCTCTATATATAATTTCCACAGGAATATTACCTTCTTTTATATATCCATCATCTTCAGTCTCCCAAAAGGTATTATTTAATTCCATATAGCTACAATACTTATCGGTGATTTTTTTCCTATTTTGTACCGGTATTCCCTTAGAAATGTAAATATATATATCATAATCTGAATCACTATCATTAGTTTTTGTTGCCTGTGATCCAGCTAATAAGATTCCCTCAACTTCTTCTAATTTTGAAAAGTCGTTAACCATTTCCATTACCTTATCATTAATTTTCATAAATATATCACTCCTAATAAATTATTATTATTTTTTACCCCTTAAATTTCAGAAATTTAACGTACATATAAATGGAGATTAAGTTTCCTGTTTTTGTGTAGATGTTCTATAATTGCATAAAACATTGATATACGCTACTATATCTGTATTTTACTCGGCATATAGTATAATTAGTATTATTGGAAATTATAACGATTCAGAGAGGAATAATATTAGTGGGTAATGTTATACTTACTACAGAAAAACTTAGAGAAGAATTAGAAACCCTTATCTCACTAAAAGGACTAAATGATGCAAAAGTATTAAAATTGAGTCAAAAATTAGATAAATATATATTAATACATTACTTGAAAAAATAATTAATAAAATTAAAAACAGAAAGGCTGGTAAATTATTTGAAACAATTAAAATTTAGAGCTTGGGATAGTTATAGACAAAAAATGCATAGATTACAGGGTATGACTTTTGATGCAAAAAGTTTCATTCCATCCGCTTTGAAAATTCCTGGTGTACCTTGGAGACCCATTGAAGAATATGAATTGCTTCAGTGGGTATACGTATCTGATAAAAATGGAGTAAATGTATATGAAGGTGATTATATTAAAATTTCATCTACTGTTTACAAGGTAGTTTGGAATGATGCTATAGTAAATTTTCAACTTGAAGAGTTAGAAGGCTCTTTGAGTCGATGTATTATTGATGTCTCTTTAGGCGATATTGTTGGTAATAAATTTGAAAATGCGGATTAAAATTCCTTTATAAGACTAATAAAAAAAATATGTTATAATATTATAACATATTTTTTTTATTAACAAATTGCATTAATGCACATATACTGAAAAATAATATAATATATTAAAATAAGTAATTTAATAAATAAAGCAATGATGGAGAGAAAAATATTGCAGTTAAAACTACAGAGAGCCAATAGTTGCTGAGAGTTGGCGTTGATACGGATATATAATAATCACTCCTGAGCTGCGGAGTTAAACTTGATACTATTGTGATTATAAATTGCAAAAAGTATTCTCTTTTGCAACGTTGATCACAGAAACTGCAAAGTTTCACATTGAGTAAGCGAAGACGGCTGCCCCCGATATAAGGCTATGGTTATTGAAATAAATTTTTTTATTTTTTCAACCAAAACAAGGAGGTAATTTATAATAGTAAATTACGAACTAGGGTGGTACCACGAATCTTTCGTCCCTATAAACATAGTTAAACATGTTTATAGGAATGGAGGATTTTTTTATTTATTCCAAAAGGAGGTGTAAAAAAAAACCAGAATGCGAAAGATTATATGGAATTATACCACCAGAAAAATTAATTGGAGAGTTATTTTTAGAAAAAGGAGGGAATATCAATGATGAAAATAAATGAAGAAATGAATTATTTAGAAAACTCAGAAAAAAATGATAACTTTAAAGAAGAGACACAAAATGAATTTGAGTTTTATAACCCAAATTATAATGTAAACTATTTTGGGCTAGGCCGTGGATCTGAAGACTGGCAATGAGAATATAAAATAATAGAATTAAAGCACATTGAGAGTTCTCTTAATGTGCTTTAACCCTTAAAATATTTATTGTCAAAACACTTTAAATAAATCATGTTATATACTATAATAAAATAGCTACATGGAATAAATATTTTAATAGAGGGGCGTAACATATGTTTATTTATTTCCTTATTTTTTTTGCTAAAATAATTGAGGTTTCCTTAGCAACAGTTAGAACAGTACTTATAACTAGGGGTGAAAAGTTTTTCGGTTCTATTATCGGCTTTTTCGAAGTAATTATATGGTTATATTTAATTACCACAGTACTTATTGGAATAAACCAAGAACCATTCAAAATGGTAGCATATGCATTAGGATTCGCTTTTGGAAATTATATTGGTTGCATTTTAGAAGAAAAACTAGCATTAGGGCTAATAACCATAAATGCAATAGTATCTGAAAAAGATGGCCAAGCATTAGCTAAAATATTGAGAGAAGAAAATGTAGGCGTTACTACTATGGACGCTGAGGGGCTAAAAGAAGCTAAAAAAATACTTATATTGCATGTTAAAAGAAAAAGAAAATCTAAAGTATTAAGATTAATAACGAATTCAAATATTAAAGCTGTTATTTCCCTAGCCGATACTAAAACTATATATGGTGGTTATGGCATTAGAAAATAAGAAAATAGGTGCCACCCACGTGGCAAGTGGCATAAGTAAAACATGCCACTTGCCACGTGGGTGGCACTAAAATTTTTTTATGCTTTTATAAAGAAAAAATGCCGTTAAGGCAGTGGCAATTAAATCTGCACAAGGTTGAGAAAGCCATAATCCATCCAATTTAAAAAATAGTGGGAGTATAAGAATAAGTGGAATTAATACTATAACTTGTCTTAAAATGCTTAAAATCATTGAGGTTTTCGCCTCATTTATTGCTTGAAAATAGCTTGCTCCTAAAATTTGAAACCCTAAAATAGGTAAAACTATTAAATCAATTCTAAGTCCACGTGCACCCAGATTTATTAGCTCAGGATTATTACCTACAAACACGCCAATAAGAGATTTCGCAAATAGTTGTACACTTATAAATCCAACTATAGCAATACAGGTACCGAAAGTTATTGCTAACTTTAAAACCTTTAAAACTCTTGGATACAATTTAGCTCCATAATTATATCCTATAATAGGTTGAATTCCTTGACTTATACCAAATATAGGCATAAAAATAAGCATTGATATACTATTTAATATTCCCATGGCAGCTATCGCAAGATCCCCTCCGTAAGCATAAAGTCCTTTATTATATAAAATAACTACAAGACTTGATGCAATTTGCATAGAAAAAGGTGCCATTCCAATAGCAAAAATATCCTTTATAATATATTTATGTAGCTTTAAATTGGCTTTCTTAATTTTAAGTGTGCTTCCACTGTTTTTGGAAGTGAAATATTTTAATACCCATAGAGTATTAAAAGCTTGAGAAATTATGGTTGCTATTGCAGCACCTTGAACTCCCATATTAAAGCCGAATATTAATATTGGATCTAATATAATATTAATAATTGCACCAAATACCATTGTGAGCATTGCCATTTTAGGATTACCCTCAGCTCTAATTATATTATTAATGCCAAAACCTATATTCTGAAAAACAGCTCCCATAAGTATGATTTGTATATATGCTTTTGCATAAGGAATGCTATTTTCACTTGCACCGAATAAGATTAGAAGTTTATTTAAAAATATAACCCCAAGTAAGCCAATCACTAATGATATTATTGTTATGAGTATCAATGCATTTCCCAAAATATCATCTGCTGATTCTTTGTTTTTTTCTCCTAGTCTTATTGATATCACTGCACTAGCACCTATCCCAATAAGCATGCTAAAGGCCATTATAATAACTGATATAGGGAAGGTTATAGCAAGTCCTGATAGTGCATAGGATCCTACCCCCTTAATATGACCTATATAAATTCGATCTACAATGTTATATAGTGCATTGACAATCATTCCGGTTATAGCAGGTATAGAAAATTTAAAAAGTAGTTTTCCTATACTTTCCGTCCCTAGTGCTTTCGTTTGATTCATAAAAAACGTCCTCCATATTAAAAAAATAAAATGTCTATTATCTAGTATATCATATGTTTTTATATTTTTAGTTATCACAAACACTTAATATTGCCCAATCTATTTGAAAAATTATAATCAATAAGGCTATAACCCTATTTATAAATTATTTAATTTTAAAATTCTATTAAATATTTTCACCAAAAATATGATATAATAATTCTTTATTAACTTCTCTATATTTAAATTAATTTAATATAGCTAATTTATTTTAAATAGAGAATAACATTACATATAGAAAATTTGTTAGGAGTGACAACATTATGAAAAGTACAATATTAACACCTAGCGGAGTAGCAAAATTAGAAGAAGAATTAGACCTTCGCACAGGAGAAAAAAGAAAAGAAATAACAGCAGCAATTAAAGAAGCAAAAGGCCATGGTGATTTAAGTGAGAATGCAGAATATGATGCAGCTAAAGATGATGAAGCAACCAATAATGATAGAATAATTAAGATTCAAGAGTTGCTTAGGAGTTCTACAGTTGTAGAAGACTACAGTAATGATGACCATTTAGGTCTTGGTGGTGAGGCGGATATTAAATTCCTTGATACTGATGATATTGAAAAAGTGTGTCTAGTATCTACAGTAGAGACTAACCCAGAGTTAATGAATATAAGTATTGAATCTCCCCTTGGCATGGCAATATATAAAAAATCACTTGGAGATAAGTGTACTGTTTTAGCTCCAGAGGGTAATTATGAAGTAATTATAGAAAAAATTTACTAAAATAAAAAACTAAACAGAGAGAAATCTCTGCTTAGTTTTTGTATTTTTATTATGGTTTATTACTTGTTATTATCCACCATGTTTTTTTCTGCTGCTTCTACCATTCTCCTAACCATCTCTCCACCTACATTACCTGAATTCTTTATCTTATTTACAACCCCACTAGGAACATCTCCCATATATTCATTTTTGCTTTCAATGTTACCTAGTCCCATATCATCTGCTACTTCCATTTTAAATTTTTCAAGTTTTCCCGCTGCGCCTGGTACTAATGTTCTTTTAGTCATTTTACTGCCTCCTAATATTATTTCGTAAGATATCCAAAGTATATTTAAATAATTTTGATTCCTACATTATGTAACTACAATTAGTATTTTTTTAAATGGATTTTTTATTCATCGACTTGATTTAAAAGAAATCTTTAAATTTTATCATTCCCACTTAAAGCCAATAATAATTGTGAAGGAAGATAAAAAACCCAAATCAGAAAACTGAATATTTGAAAGCTCTCTCCTAGGTCGTATCCTGTTAATGGTAAAATTGTGGATATATTAGATAAAGCTACGCAAATATCGCATAAAAGGAAAAGTATCATACCAAAGAATATCATATATTTACTTGGAGAAGGATATAAATTATTTTTCCAAACCACTATAGCACTACTTACACTTATAAGTAAGCATATAAAATAAAATAAAGAAATAGGAATTAAAATATTAATTTTTTCAATAAATAAACTAGCGATACAATACAACAATAATATGCATAGAAAAATAACAAAAATTTTTATAAATGTTATTTTAGGCTTTTTAGTGGCATACCTCACACTGTATGTAATTTGAACCAAAGAAAAAAATACTACACCTAAAATATAAAAATTAAGAATAACTAGACATAAATCTGCAATGACGGTTATAAACAATGCCAATTGGAGTAGAAATACATCTCTATGATTAAATATATCTATAAGTGGATTTTTATTAGCGAATATGGATAACGCAAAACAAAGTAATATACATATATACTTTATATAATAAGAGGTAATAAAAATTTTTGAATTATAATAATCTATGTATAGAAATAAGATATATAAAATTACTATTATCCATATTATTACCTTAATGATTAAACTACTAAAATCTCTATTTTTCATTAAAAATCACCGCTTATTAATTTTTGTTTACCTTGTTTTAGATTCATTCCATTCTTTTGAATAATCTTCCAATACTTTATGAAGAACTTTACCAATTTTAGAATAAGATTCATCATTAAGGTTTGCAAGAGAAATCCTGATAGCCCACTCTGGACCATTGAATCCACTACTACCTAATAACACTATAGAAGATTCCTCTGCTAGACGTATAAGAATGTCTACTGGTTTATAATTTGCTTGTAAATATTGCATAAATTCCACATTATTATTTCGTCCCGCCCACTCTAGTAGATCAAATTGAGCATAGTAAGCCGCATCAAAAGGATCTACCAGTAAATCTAACCCCAATCCTTCAAATAAAAGTTTTTTGCGGTTACGGCAAATATCTTTTGTTAATTGTTTATATCTATTATCTTTATCAGTTATAGCAAACAACGCAAAAAATGCCATTTGTACTTGCTGTGGTGTTGATAGTCCTGCAGTATGATTTAGTGCTACCTGACGGCTATCTGCTACCATTCTATCAATAAAAGCAATACTATCAGGGTCAGTAGAAATTCCGCCGTACCGTATTCTTGCCCTTCCCTTTTTATCTTCATCTTGTTGTCTTAATAATTTATCAAATACATTGTCTTCATAAAGTGATATAGTTCCAAGACGCCATCCTGTTACTCCAAAATATTTTGAAAATGAATATACTCCGATTGTATTGTAGGGCAAATCTGCCATTAGTGAACGAAATTCATCTACGAAAGTACTATAAACATCATCTGAAATAATCATTAAATCTGGATTAACATTATCAACAATATTTTTTAGCTGATTAACTGTTTCTGGTTTCATTGCAACAGAACCTGGATTGCTTGGGTTTACTATAAATACTGCCTTTATAGTTGAATCACTTATTTTCTCAATTTCTTTAGGAGAATATTGCCAAGTCCGTCTACCATCCTCAGTTGTTTCATCAGCTAAGACTTTAATAACTTCAAAATTATAGCGTGGTAAATGAGGTATCTCAAGATAAGGGGTAAAAATCGGCGCCATAATTGCAATCTTATCTCCCTTTGACAATATATTGTTTGCTATCAATGTATCAAAAATATAACACATTGCTGCCGTTGCACCTTCAACCGCAAACGTCTTAAATTTTGCTTGAGGTGACTCATTATAACATAACTCCTGAATAAGATAATCATTAACTACATTTTCAACATGTTGTAACATTCTATCTGGCTTTGGGTAATTATCGCCAATTATTCCATCTACTAATTCATAAATCCAATCATCTGAATTAAATCCTTTAACCCTTATACCATAATTAATCATCTTACTAAGAAGTTCAATTCCTGGGGCATCTTGATGTTTTTTTGTGAAATCTATAAAATGCTCTGCAATTCCTTCTTTTTTCGGCATCCCAGCTAAGTCATTATCACTCCATCCCCTACGACTTTCTTCAACAGCAAATTGACCAAAAGTGAAAAAGGCTTCTCTTGGCGATGCTGCTATCCAGTTAGGATTACCTCTACCTGCATCTAGTAGCGAGTGTGTACTACTTTTCTTTGATTCATCTGCAAGATTGATTAATTTATCTTTTAGTTCAAAAGGACTTATTTTACCATAAACTTCCTCTATTTCTTTACGCTGAAGACTTAACTTATCCATATTCTTATACCCCCTGTTTTAATTTAGCTTGTTATTTTATCTTATTATTATACCTCAAAATATTTTTTTTAGACAAACATCATTGTCCTTTATAGAATATTCTATAAGGGAAGAAAATATCAAAGCGTAAAAAAACCACCTTGATAAAGGTGGCTTTTTTAATATAAATGTTAATTATTTATATTGCTGAAACTTCTATTGCTTGAAGTCCCTTAGGTCCTTCTTCTGTTTCGAATTGAACTTTTTGGCCTTCTTCAAAACTTTTTCTTGCATCTTGAATTGCAGATACGTGAACAAAAATATCTTTTTCACCTTCAACTTCAATAAATCCAAATCCTTTTTCTGTGTTAAACCATTTTACTGTTCCGGTTTTCATTAATTAACCTCCAAATACAAAACACTATTATGTATGATACACTAA
>Ga0209125_1001465_pt1 | contig 21951 bp, 17 predicted proteins | sample BarGraIncub1131A_FD_184503 | JGI IMG/M metagenome (GOLD analysis project Ga0209125, IMG submission 184503) | Arctic peat soil microbial communities from Barrow, Alaska - Barrow Graham LP Incubations 11-31A (SPAdes) (version 2) | ecosystem: Environmental > Terrestrial > Soil > Wetlands > Peat...
TCTGTGGAACCATGTCGAAATGTTTAAGCCTGACAAATGGGGTAGTTCATTCTTCTTTATCGATATGAATTATGGCGAAGGCGGTGTACATGGCATGTCGATGGCCTATTGGGAAATCTCACGGGCGCTGAAATTTTGGAAGAGCCCTTTTGCGATACACGTTGAATATGACGGTGGCTTCGGTCAGTATAAGACGACGAACTCTTCGAACGGGGCTTACCAGATCAATGATGCCTGGCTTTTCGGTGGCGAATATACGTGGAACACAAAAGATTTCTCCAAAGTCTTCACCTTTCAGGCGATGTACAAAAACATCCGTGATAAAAACAGCGCTTCTTTCCAGCTTACCGGTGTGTGGGCTATCCAGATGGCTAAAAATAAAGTTACTTTTTCAGGGTTTGCCGATTTTTGGAGAGAGGATAATTTTATGGGGAACGGCGATCGGACCCTCTATGTGTTCCTGACTAAACCTCAATTATGGTACAATTTTACCGAACATTTCTCGGTTGGATCGGAAGAGGATATCAGTGCTAATTTCTCCGGGCACGAAGGATTCATGATCAATCCAACGGTGGCCGCCAAATGGACTTTCTAAACAAAACATACTGATATGTTAGAAAAAAGTATATTTTTGCCGTTGAAAAATGGGTTGTTAGCTCAGTTGGTTTAGAGCATTACCTTGACAGGGTAGGGGTCACTGGTTCGATTCCAGTACAACCCACAGAAAATAAAAATCCGCAATTATCGGTCAGATAGTTGCGGATTTTTTTCTTACTCTTGTTCAGTTCTTAACAGAATTTCTCCGATTCTTGACACCTACCTGATTGATATTTAATAAATTTGGGTTTCATTAGTCACTTTGTTACAAATGAAATCCACGAATCCCGGATCGCGCAGACAAAAGATCCTATTATATTATAGCCTTGCCGTCGTGCTACCAGGCATGATTCTGGGCTATATGGCCTTCCGGGGAATCCGTAACGATCAGGCCTTGAGCGAAAAAGAGAGCAGGAAGAGGCTTGAAATGAACAGCCAGGCTTTTTTTGCAGCCATTGATTCGAGCCTGGCGAAGTTCCTGAACGAACAGATCGCAGAGTCAAGGCAGCTCAAATCCAGAAAAAGTGATCCTTCGCTCCTGGCATTTTTCGTCAAAGACACCACAAGTTCCATAAAACTCACAACCCATCAACTGCTTTACCTGCCTCCCGAATTACTTCCCATCCAACCTGAAGAGGTAAGCCAGCCAGTCAATCTTAAGGACGGCCTCCGGCTGGAGTTTATTGAACGCAGGTTTTCGGAAGCGCTCCTGTTTTATCAGGATAAGATCCTCAAAACGTCTAATCCCACCGGAAAAATACAGTCACTGGTGGCTTCGGCCAGGTTGTATAACAAGATGAACCAGCCTGATCGGGCCAAAGCCCTGTACGAAGAAATCCGTAAGGATTATCCGGGCAGTCTTCTGAACGGACAGATACCCCTTGGACTGATGGCCGGCCTGGAAATTTTGAAGATCAATCAGCTCCTTGGAGAGAAAGATGAAATGAGGAACAATTCCCGGCAATGTCTGGAGCTTCTGCTTCAACCTCCCTGTGAATACGACGAAAATCAGTTTGACCTGTTTTATCAATCTTTCAAAGCGATCATCCCTGAGAAAGATCTGGTGATTGATTCACTGTTCGCGGAGCTCGATACTCAAAAAGCCCGCACGGATTACGTTATCCGGATAATATTAGGACCGGAGCCACTTGCAACTAACAACAATAATCGTCTTAAGGGAACTGAAAATAGAATAACACGTACTCCTTTTAACGCTCCTGAACTGGACGCTATTTATTTATCAAGGTTAGAAAACGACGGTTCAAAAACCTGTAAAATTATTGATTATCAGTTATATATGAAATCAATATCATTAGCCTTGATCCAAAAATTGGATCCAAATTCTTCGATAAATGTAAAAATTGCAGATAATGCAGGAAAGTATATTTTTTCCCGTACTACGGGGGAAGAATCAGTCTACCTCTCGTTCCCTTTTCCCGAAAATCTCCCTAAATGGAAATTCCTGGTAAGTGAAAATAAACCCGGAGTTTTAGCAACTTTATTAAAAGCAGGAAGCGGCATCTATCTTTTAATTTTTATTCTGATCGCGCTCCTCATGGTACTCGGTTTTGTATTCACCATCTATACACTCAACGAAGAGCTCCGGCTGAATAAGATGAAATCTGAATTTATTTCCAATGTATCGCACGAATTGAAGAGTCCGCTCACTTCCATCCGTATGATGACTGAAATGCTGCATCACAACAGGGTTCAAACGGAAGAGCGCAAATCAGTTTATTACGCTTCAATGCTGGAAGAGAGTGAACACCTCAGCCATTTGATCGATAATATCCTGGATTTCTCGCGAATGGACGATGATCGCAAAAAGTACAATTTTATCGATTTGGATATGGATGATCATCTGCTGAAGTTTATCGCATCCACCCGCGAAAAGATTCCGGAAACAGCTTTTGACATCCGATACAGTCGCGCTGATCAGATACCGGTCATCCAGGCCGATAAGAATGCCATCCTCCAGGTTTTATATAATCTGGTTGACAATGCCATCAAATTTTCGGGTACATCCAGGCAAATTGACATCAGCTTGTTTGCCAAAGAGGATGAATTACAGCTTTGTGTGAAGGATTACGGCATTGGAATTTCAAGTAAAGACCAGGAAAAAGTATTCGACCGGTTCTTTCGCTGTGATGAACCGCAACGCCTGGGAATCAAGGGAAGCGGGATCGGATTAACGATTGTAAAAAAAATTGTCGAAGCCCATAAAGGATACCTGACGCTGGATAGCAGACCAGGCGAAGGAAGCACCTTCTGCGTACATCTGCCTCTATCTAAAATTTCAAATAATGAAACGGATTCTAATCGTTGAAGATGCGCCGGCCATCCGGATGGCCCTGGAGGATGATCTTAAATTTGAAGGCTATCAGGTCGACTCTGCTGCAACGGGTCCGGAGGGACTCGTAAAGGCGATGGACCTTGATCTGGATATTATCCTGCTTGACCTGATGCTACCAGGCCTGAGCGGGCTCGAGATTTGCAAAGAATTGAGGCGGAGAGATATCGGAACACCGATCATTATGCTGACAGCCAGGAGCCAGGAGTTTGATAAAGTACTCGGGCTTGAACTCGGAGCAGACGACTATGTGACCAAGCCGTTCAGTCCGTTTGAGCTCCATGCGCGGATCAAGGCCCTGTTGCGCCGGTCGGAAATCAAAAATCATCAGACTGACACGACAACCATACAGCTAGGTCCGTTTGAACTCGATTCCACTAAATATCAGGTTACTAAAAATAGCGAAGCGTTGCAGCTCACTACCATCGAATTTGCCCTGATGAAGTTGCTGATGCAGCATGCAGGACATGTACTCAAACGGGATGATATTCTTAACATCGTCTGGGGGAAGGAGGTCTATGTTACCCCCAGAACGGTGGATACACATATTGCCAACCTTCGAAAGAAAATTGGTGATGATTCAGAGCAATCGCACTGGATTACCGGAATCCGGGGGGTGGGATATAAATTCAATACAGATCAATCTTCACCTAATCTTAACCCAACTTGACAAGACCTTCAAATGGTTAACACAAGCACATGGTACTTTTATCAAAAAATAATTCACGCCATGAAACGAGCATTTTTACAAAACACAAATTCGTATGAGAATAAACTTATGCGAGTTCAATCCGGCCATTTAAAAACAAGTTATTCACGGATTAAAACATTTCTGTATCTGATTATTGTACTTGTACTGATGACAGGCTCTCTGTTCGCCCAAAACAACAAGGCATCAGTATCGCTCACCGCAGCCATTTATGAAGAAGAAGTATCGGGCAACCTCGATAAGGCTGTAAATCTCTACTTGGACATTCTGAAAAAATATCCTGATGATCGTCAGGTAGCCGCTAAAACCCTTTATCGCTTGGGATTGATTAATGAAAAAATGGGCAAGCAAAAAGCCGATGAGTATTTCAAACGATTAGTCAATACCTATCCCGATCAAACCGAGGTGGTAGTTTTGGCAAAAGCAAGACTGGCGGTGCTGGGTGTTTCGACGGGCTACAGGCAGGCAGAATCGGTTCTCAGTGAGCGACAAATTTGGATTGTTCCCGTGGGATACTCCTTTAGTGGGAGTTGTCAGGGGTATTCGCCGGATGGCCGTTACATTACTTATTCGAACAATGAAAACGAAGACATGTGGCAGCACGATTTGACAACTGGCGAGGACCGAAAATTGATCGATGCCTCAGACTCGTATTTCGGTTACTCTGCTATATCGCCGGACAGCAAGCAGATCGCCTACTCCTTGTACAATAATATGTTGGAATTACGAGTTAGTGGAATTGACGGATCGCACATGCGAGTACTTCTGAACCATAAGAAAAAACACATTTATCCAGAAGCCTGGTCTCCAGACGGAAAGCTAATTTTGGCTTATCTTTGGGTCGGAGGTGCCGATACCCAGATTGTTCTTATCTCGGTGGAAGATGGTTCATTTAGGGTGCTTAAGTCGGGACTCCGAATTCACCCATACAGTTTTTCTCCGGATGGAAAATACATCCTTTACAGCCATCGAAAAGATTTAAACTCCCAGGCAACCGCTATCTTCTCAATGTCGTGTGACGGGACCAGAGATGCACCGTTGGTTGAAGGACCAGCAAAAAACGGAAAAGCAGTCTGGACACCTGACGGTCGTAATGTCCTGTTCGTGAGCGATCGTTCGGGCACAGACGGTTTATGGTCCATAAGGGTGGCCAATGGAAAGCCGGTGGGCATGCCAGAACTTGTAAAACCGAACGTTGGTTCTATGTACCCATTGGGCTTTACAAGCGACGGGTCTTTTTATTACGGCAGCTCCACCACCCAATCAGATATCTACATGGCCGACCTGGACCCGATGACTGGCAAAATCAGTTCGAAACCTGAGCGAGTAAATGAAAATTTCATTGGTTCGAGCAAGGGGCCTCTCGCTTGGTCGCCTGACGGGAAGTTTCTGGCATACAACAGGTCGGGTATCGGCACACCCCCTTCCATTGTCGTTCGAACGATTAGCACAGGCGAGGAGCGCGTGATCCCTGCTAAGTGCTCCTCTACATTCGCAGGGTCGCGTGAACTGAAGTGGTTCCCGGATGGGCGAACATTACTGGTTAACGACGCGCAAAATAATCACACCACCTTTCGCCAGATTGACCTTAAGTCGGGTGAAGGAAAACCTGTCATAGCAGAGGGTACAGACAAACTCTGGGTCCACTGGCAAACTGCCTTGTCACACGATGGGAAGACGCTCTTTTATTCACAAGTAGGAATGGCTGGCACAGGGGCTGGACCTTTAAGGATAATACGTCGGGAAATTGAAAGCGGTGAGGAGAGAGAGCTGTACCGAAGGAACTCGGGTGGTTCAGGTTTATTTAGCCTCTCTATTTCTCCGGACGATAAACAAGTGGCGTTTGTGACATTTGGTTCGGAGGAAGGTGGAAAGAACGCTACCCCACTAATGGTTGTTCCCGCGGAAGGGGGTTCGGCACGTGAACTATGTCCGAAAGTCAATACAATCGGTGGTGCCGCCTGGACGATGGATGGGCAGCATATACTGGTGCCTGGAAGCGATTCTGAACACCCACAGCAACTATTGTCTGTTCCAATCAATGGTGGCCAACCTCAGCCAACTAGCGTTAGCATGGCCGAACTATCGAGCCCATCAATCCATCCCGATGGAAACCATATCGTCTTCGCCGGCGGGCAGTCTCATGAGTCAATCTGGGCAATCAAGAATTTGCTGGCAAAGCCTAAAATATCTCAAGAGAAACGGTGACAATAGGTTATATCAATTGGTAAAGAGGGGTTCAAGAACGCGCTATGGGTGACAGAAAATTTCCCACCTAAATTAAAGGTTCGCAAAAAGAGCATTCTCAGGGGGCACAATGTTTGGTCGTTGTGCCCTTTTTAATCATTTAAAGAATTAAACCTGTAACCTATATCTCTCACACTTTCTATATATTTGGGTTTTGAGGGATTTTCTTCCAGCTTTTTTCTGAGGTCAAGAATAAAATTATCTACTGTCCTGGTGGTGGGCATTGCTTCATAGCCCCATACTTCATTCAACAGATCATGCCGGTGAACAGCTTCACCCTCATGACAGATAAAATATTCCATTATTGCAAATTCCTTAATCGACAGTTTTATTTCCCGGTTATCCCGGAAAGCCTTATACTTTTTAAAATCCAGTTTTATCTTCCCGAAACTGTACTGTTCAGGTATATCGTAAACCTGAGCGGTCCTTCTGAAAACAGCCCTTATGCGAGCCATAAGCTCAGGAATACTGAATGGTTTAGTAACGTAATCATCTGCACCAATATCGAGCCCCGAGACTTTATCCATTTCAGATCCGCGGGCAGTGATCATGATGATGGGCAGTTCAGGCTTTTCTTTTTTTAGTTTTTTGCATATTTCGTATCCATTCATGCCTGGTAACATGATATCCAGTAATATCAGGTCCGTTTTTTTCTCAAGGGCGATTTGCAGGCCTTTTTCACCGTTTGTTTCAGTAATAACATCATAACCTTCGTATTCCAGGTTATCTTTCAATCCCCTGAGAATACTTATATCATCTTCAATTACCAGGATTGTCTTCATTTTTTCAGGATCGCTCATTTAATATTATTACAAATTTACTTCCTTTCCCAATTTCACTGGTAACTGATATCTTACCCTTATGAGCCTCAATAATTTCTTTTACGACTGTTAACCCCAACCCGGTTCCGCTGATACTTTCCTTTTGCTCAATCCGGTAAAACTGTTCAAATATCCGGGATAATTTATCTTCAGGGATACCCATGCCATGGTCTTCGACCTCAATAAAGATAAGTTTTGATTTTTGAAATAACCGGATGGAGACTTTTTTTGTATCAGTTGAATATTTGATGGCATTGCTGAGCAAGTTACTAATTGCCTGTTTCATTTTTTCAGGATCAACTTCAGCAAATATATTTTCATCCAGTTCAGTGACAATATCAAATTTTTCTTTTTCAAACCAGTAATTCATCTCCTGAATTGCTTCTTTCAGGACGGAGGCCAGATTTGAATTTACAAAATGGTACTCCGGTTTGCCTTTTTCCATTTTCGAAAATTCCAGGATGTTGTTGATCATCCGTTTCAAGCGTTCGCTCTCATTCACAACCACTGACAAATATTCTTTCTGCACGGAGGCTGATTTTACCCTTCCCATCATAAGCGACTCGGCATACATACGGATAGAAGTCAGCGGTGTTTTAAGTTCATGAGTTACATTCGAGATAAAATTTGACCTTAATCGTGCAAGATGTTTTTCCCTTGATATGTCTCTTAAAATCAATACCACTCCCAGGAACATTGCAACCAGGAGCAATACAGAGGAAATCCCGTAAATCCAGCTTCTCCGTTTTATGAGATCTTTAATCAGGTTTACATCATTAAGTTTTATTTCTATCAGTTGCTCTGGGAACAAGGGATTCAATTGCGAAGAGTAAACAAGATTGTCCCAGGCTGTATTTGAGCTATATACGCCTGGAAATTCAATTTTGTAATTGCATTCAAAACCGGATTGAAGATCTGTTTTTAAGATGGTGTCAAATAGTTTTTTACGATCAACTAAAAAACCTACCGGATGTTCGAAATTTGTGTTGATCAGAAAAAACTCCTGGGTGCCTCCTGAAATCGAATTCACAACCTTAAAATCATTTCCGGCAGTAGAATGGTTATCCGGATTTCCTTTTTTCAAAAGCTCTGACAGCTCATTTCTATAAGAAGTGGTAAATTGAACCTGCTGTTTTGTGCTTTCTATCAGTTTGTTAATGTTTTCTGATTTTCCCTGACTGGTAAAAGCGTCACTCTTTAACCAATCTGTAACAGAGACTAATAATTCTTCAGTATTAAAATTCAGGGGGATTGATCCGGTTTCCATTTTTTCAAGACAAAATTCAACTGCCGGAAATATTTTTGCACGATTATCAGGATTTGTAATTTTTAAAAGCTGCGGTAAAGCATAATATGCATAAGGCAGCCCGTTCCCATCTGCTGCCGGGAAATAGTCCAAAATGATTAAATTGTAATAGGCTATTGCATCCGTAAAATCCTTTAATTTTACTGAAACTCTGCCCAATGCATTTAATGCTTTGACCGAATCGCAGCTTCCTGTTGAATAACTCAGGCACAATAAATAACAACCTTTTGCTTTCCTGGAGTCTTTTTCAGCAAATTCAGCTTCTTCTCCTGTTTTGAAAGCAGATTTAAACCTGCTTGAAGACTTTTCTTGGGGCAGGTTTTCAGGTATCCCAATAAAATTTGGATATAGAAACTGGCCATTGCTTTTAAGGATGAATGGATGAATAATAAAATCATAGTTCGCTGCTCTTTTTATCAAAGAGTCTTTCATTAAACCGGATAGATTGATTTCATTTTTGAAACCTGCGGTTACTTTTTCTAATTTATTTTGTATCGCAGCTGAAAACCTTACTGAAAGTTCCCTCTGTTCCTCAAGGATTCTTTTTTCAGTAAGTTCTTTCAGGTTTGAAATGTTATTGATACTGAACCAGGTTAATACGCTTCCAGAGAAGATAACGGCAAGGATAAATATAATGGTAAGCCTCGAAGCAGGTATTATTTTATGGTCCATGAAGTTTATTTCTGTTGATTATGAGTTTCTTCTTTTGGCAGGAAGTTTTCCAGCACCCACAGCTCGCTCTTGGACTCCTCATCGACACTGAACACAAAGCGGCGGTTGTCCGGGTGAAGCGAGAAGGAGTGCATTTTTTGAAACACGAGGTCCAGTTTGAAGGGTGTCCCACCCTGCGCCGGAACCCGCCAGAAGTTAACGCCTGCTTTAATGATGATAGTACGGCCGTCCTTCGTCCACCTCGCCCACGCCGCCGAACCCCGGAAGACCTCCCGCGGCTCCCCTCCATTAAGGGCCACGATCTTTATAGTGCTGTCTTTCTGGAATACCACTTCCCGTCCGTCCGGCGAGAGGTCGTAATTCAGTCCTTTAATTTTGACAACTTCCGACTCCTCACCTGTGTTGAGGTTGTGTTTCATGATGATGGGTCCCTCTTTCACGAACAACAGTGTCTTCCCATCCGGGCAGAGCCTGGGGGCCAGTCCTCCATCTGCCAACTTAGTGATCCCGCTTGTTTCAGTGTCAATTCGGTAGGCTCCTGTTCCCGTCTCAGTAAATCCAAGTGCGATGATAGAACGTCCGTCAGGCGCCCAGGAGGGCATGGCAACGCCACGAAGACGCGGCGACAGAAAGCGCTCTTCCCCGGTTGCGGCGGACCGGATCGTGAGAATGTTGTTTCCGGGACCGATGGCACCCGGACGTGAAATGTAGGCCAGGTTCCTGCCATCTGGTGACCATGTTAGCATGGACGGTGGGCTGGTAAACCGCGTCGTGACAGGCGCGGGTGGCACGAGTACCTTACCGGTTTCAAGGTCGATCGTACCGTTGTAGAGGCGACCTGAAGAGGCGTGAGTCTTGTAATAAAAGGAGCCATCGGGTGCAAAGCCAAGAATATCTGGATCCATACCGAAGTCCTTTTTCAACAGTTCCGGTTCTCCTTGCTGTTTACCATCGGTGATGCGAACGGTTAAGATGTCCCACGACCCCGATCGGTCGCTGAGAAAGACAAGGCTTCTCCCGTCAGGTGTCCATCCAAGCAATTGATCTTCAGCTGGATGCCAGGCAACAACGACCTCATTCCGGCCATCGGCGGTCATAAGGAAGACGTCACCCTGGGGCGGACTGCCCTCGCTTACGAAACTGAACGCGACAAACCGCCCATCGGGCGAGAAACTGGCCCTTTGAAACAAGAACGTGCGCGAAGTAATATTCCTCAGGACGCGCACCGAGCCGTCTGCTGTCGAGATCACCGTTAGTTCAGTCGCCTTGTTATGATCGCGAAGTGCAAGGATGGACCCTGCGTCAGGCGACCAGTCCAGGGGTACAATGTAAGAGTTTTTCTCACTGTAAAGTGTGCGAAAGCCCGAACCATCCAGGTTTCTAATCCGCAGCGGAAAGGACCAGTCCTTAGCATCCGAAAGAACTTCGGCGTTGTATGCGATTTGTTTTCCGTCGCGTGAGAACACTTGGTCCTCGAGGGTCTTCTCAGTATCGCTCCAGGCACCCCTATTTTTAATTCGCGTCGTCTGTCCGCTGGCAACTTCGAACTGGACTACGTCACCTGTTTCCCTGTCAAGACTTCTGATGTACTTGCCATCTGGGGTCAAGACCCCATCGACGCCGGAGGCGTCTGTGAGAACCCGGCGTGTGACGAGTCCCCTTTCACCACCGGGACCGCCAAGCGCTGCCAGCCTTGCATTTGCCAGTGCTACCATCTCGGTTTGATTAGGAAAAGTGTTGACCAGGCGCTGATAAGCTTTGGTGGCCTCTTTCATACCCAGTTTCTCATAACAGAGACCCATATGCAGCAACGCTTTTGCCTTAACGGATTGATCTGCATCCCTGGTTTCTACAATTTTGTTGTAGATATTAATCGCATCCTGTAATTGGCCTTTGGCTTCTTCCAGATAAAGCGCCTTTTCATAAAGCTGATCTGCAGCTTGCTGAGCAAACATTTCGGTATTGGACAGAAAAAGTCCAACCATTGTTAAAATGAGAATTAAACTTGTTTTCTTGGTTTTCATTTTAATGCCCTCCTTGTTTTAATTTTTCATCAAAGTTAAAATGAGCTACAAGGAGTTATGTCATGGAAATGTGATGATAACATGATGATTCGGCGATGTCTGTGGGTAGACTATTCTGTCAGTTTATAACCTACACCTCTGACACTTATAATGTACAAGGGATCTGAAGGGTCATCTTCCAGTTTTTTTCTGATATTGGCAATATGGCTGTCAATGGTCCTTTCAGTAACTACGGTATTATTTTCACCCCACACCAGGTTAAGCAAATCTTCCCTGGTTACTGCCTGTCCCCTTCTTGCCGAAAGGAATTTCAACATTTGAAACTCAAGGGTGGTATACTCAATTTTCCTCCCGTTTTTTAATGCCTCGTACTTTTTAAGGTCGAATACTGTTTCCCCGATACAAAATACTGAGCTTTCGGAAATCTTCTCAGCAGATCTTCTCAGCAAGGCATTTACACGGGCCAATAATTCCCTCAGGCTAAATGGCTTGGTTACATAATCATCGGCCCCTAATTCCAAACCTAATACTTTGTCAACCTCCTGATCTTTAACAGTCAGCATAAGAATGGGGACACTGTTCCCGGCCTGCGTCAGTTTTTTACATATCTGGTATCCGTTCAGGAAAGGGAGCATGAGGTCAAGGATAATCAGATCCGGTGGATTTTGGTCAATCATTTCCAACCCAATCAACCCATTGTCTGCACCGTAAACATCAAATCCTTCCGATTCAAATTCATCTTTTAATGAAAGCTGAATTCCCGGGTCATCTTCAATAATGAGAATTTTTTACCAAAATAATCAATAAAAGTATTTTGCTTTTTCTGCGGAATCTGAATATTTTATCCGCAATTATCGGCCAGATAATTGCGGATTTTTTAGTGTGCCGTGCATAGCGAATAACTTGACGGTGAAAGTCCGTTGGGTGGGATTGTAGTTTTCAACCATTAGCCAAGAGCAAGTGTGAGATGAAAATTTAAGGCCGGCAGATCGAATCACCTTAAAAAACATCTTCCCTCCCTTACTGAAAAGATATTCAAGATCATCTCATCACCGGCCCCAACACAAAACTCTTTTGGAGTTTTATCACTGTTGATACCTGTAACAAATATAAATCAATATATCCAGTAAAAAGAAAACCAGTTTTTTAACGTAGTCATTTGGGAGATTATCGTTTGACGACTACCCCTTGTAACAGGCAAAATTTGATCTGAATTAATCTAAGGAGAGCGAATTCACCGCCAATCAGTGAAGAAATTTCCAATCGGTTAACTATCTTTAGCCGGAAATAAAGGCTATAAGATCATGTCAATATTACTATCTCCCCTGACCATCAAGGATGTTGTTTTGAGAAACAGAATCGTCGTTCCGCCTATGTGCCAGTATTCTGCTGTTGACGGTTTTGCCAACAACTGGCATTTAGTCCATTATGGCAGCAGGGCCACTGGAGGAGCCGGCTTAATCATTCAGGAAGCTACAGCAGTTTCCCCTGAAGGACGTATTTCGCCTGACGATTTGGGTCTGTGGAAAAATGAACAGGTGGAAAAGTTGAAAGAAATTACAACCTTTATACATGGCCAGGGTGCCGTAGCCGGGATTCAGCTGGCTCATGCCGGAAGGAAGGCAGGATGGGGCTCTCCCTGGAAAGGCGGTAAACAGCTCAAACTGGAAGAAGGCGGCTGGAAGACAGTGGCGCCATCCGCGGTAGCGTATTATCCTGAGGACGGTGCTCCTGAAGCCTTGGACCTAGCAGGGATTCAAAAAGTTACATCGGATTTCGGGTCTGCTGCGGCGCGTGCACTCCAGGCAGGATTTCGTGTTTTGGAAATACACGCTGCACATGGATACCTCGTGCATCAGTTTTTTTCGCCGCTCACTAATCATAGAAATGACCAATATGGAGGCAGTTTTGAAAACAGGATCAGGCTGTTGCTCGAAATTATCGAAGTAGTAAAAAATGTCTGGCCCGAAAATCTCCCCCTCTTCGTCCGGATCTCTGTCACCGACTGGGCCGACGGCGGATGGAACCCCGAAGAGGCCGTAAAATTGGTGGTCATACTGAAAGAGCTGGGTGTTGACCTGATCGATTGTTCTTCCGGTGGTTTGGTCACTACTCAGAAGATCGCGCTTTCACCGGGATATCAGGTTCACTTGGCTGATAAAATCAGGAAGGAATCGGGCATATTGACGAGTGCCGTCGGGTTAATCACCTCCGCGCAGCAGTCAGAAGATATTTTGCAAAGTGGTGCTGCCGACCTCATCATGTTCGGAAGGTTGTTCCTCAGGGAGCCTTATTTTGCACTCAAAGCCGCTGCCGAACTTAAGGACGAGATCGAATGGCCCTGTCAGTATCTCAGGGGAAAATAGAAATTCAGGAATATATTCCTCATGGGGATTTCATGCGTCTGTATTTTGTTTTTTAAAGGTCGCATGGAATCGCCATGAGGTTATTATTATTCTGTTCGTGATTGGCAAATCATGGCGATTTCCTGGTATTTTTTACTTTTGAACCCATCATGCATTTGCTGGAAAGGAGGATGTTCGTTTAGGGGCGGACTTCCTGGTAAGATGTTGTAGTCTGTAAATAATTATACGGCATATTGTGAAAAAATTGAAAAGCAATTTGTTGCTGACGACCCTGTTACTTGTCTGTAGTTCTGCATTTTCGCAGCCTTTTGGCGGAGGAGCGATCAGCTGGATGCCGGATGGGAACAGTTACACGACTTTTGAGAATCATGCCATTGTAAAGACAGAATTACCTTCTCTCTCCAAGACCGTCTTATTTGATCTGGAGAAACAGATTCCCAAGGATGATTCTCATCCACGTACGATCTCTTCGTATATTTTTTCGAATGATATGAAGCTGATTCTGCTGAAAATAAATACCAAAACGAAATACCACAAGACAACAGGCGAAGTCTGGGTCTATGATGCGGCTGGCAACAAGATCCAACAGCTGGGCAAACAGTTGCAGCCTGAATCGCTGATGTATCCGAAATTATCGCCGGATGGCTCAAGAGTCGCCTATGTCTATCAGAATAAATCGGCGGCAAAGGTCGTATACAACCTGTATGTAGAGGAGCTAAAGAGCGGCAAGATCAAGCAGCTGACTTTTGACACAAAAGATCGCAGCATCAACGCGACCTTCGACTGGGTTTACGCGGAAGAACTGTTTTGTACCGACGGATTCCGCTGGAGCGAAGACGGAACCCGCATTGCCTACTGGAATATTGATGCATCAAAAGTGCGTAATTATCTGATGCTTAACACCACTGATTCAATCTATCCGTTTACGGTTCCGGTTGAATATCCCAAGGCTGGAGAAGATCCGTCGCCAGCCAAAATCGGGGTAGTGGAAATTGCCACCGCGAAGACAAAATGGATGAATATTGAGGGCGATCCGCGTCAGAATTACCTGGTCAAAATGGAATGGTCGTCTAAAGATGAACTGATCATCCAACAGCTAAACCGTAAACAAAATATTTCGAAGATCTGGCTGGCAAATGCACAAACAAGTGCCTGCAAGGTGCTTTGGAGTGACACTGACAAGGCATGGGTGGACCTGGAAGCAACCTGGAATACTAACAGCAATATGGGTTGGAACTGGATCGAAATGGGAAAAGCTTTTGTCTGGGCCAGCGAAAAGGATGGCTGGCGTCACTTATATCGCATTGGCATGGACGGAAAGGAGAGGCTCATTACCAGGGGCAATTATGATGTTATCAAAATCCTTCTGATCGATGAACCTGAAAATCTGGTTTACTTTGCTGCCACGCCCGAAAATGCCACCCAGCGCTACCTGTATTGCACAAGGCTCGATGGCTCGGAGATCCCCCACCGCGTGACTCCTTCTGAATTTACAGGCACCAACGATTACCTGATTTCACCAAATGGCAAATGGGCGAGGCATAATTTTACGAGCCATCTTTTCATGCCTGGCATGGAATGGGTCAGTCTGCCTGCACATACCCCTGTCGATCAAGCGAAAAGCATTGCGAAGAATTTAAAAGAGGATCCATTTGCCAAACAGATATCCTTCTTTAAAGTCACCACGGAAGATGGTATTGTCCTCGATGGCTGGATCGCCAAACCCAAGGATTTTGATCCGTCGAAGAAATATCCGGTTTTCTTTTATGTCTACGGCGAGCCTTGGGGATGCACCGTCTTTGACAATTCCAGGCTGGGTCGCAACGGACAGTTTGGCGGGAATATTCCTGATATGGGATATCTCTATGTTGCAGTGGATTGCAGGGGCAGCATGGCCCCGCGTGGCCGGGACTGGCGCAAATCCATTTACAGACAGATCGGTCGACTGAATATCCGCGACATGGCCATGGGTGCAAAAGAAGTTCTAAAATGGAATTTCTGTGATACCAGCCGCGTCGCCGTGCATGGCTGGAGCGGGGGCGGTTCCTCGACGCTCAACCTGATGTTCCAGTACCCTGAAATCTTCAAAACGGGCATTTCCGTTGCTGCAGTTGCGAACCAGCTGGCTTATGACAATGCTTACCAGGAACGATATATGGGCGTCCCATCCGAGACACGGGAAGATTTTATTGCCGGATCACCCTATACCTACGCTAAAAACCTGAAAGGGAATTTGTTGTATATCCATGGAACTGGCGACGACAATGTCCATTACGCCAATGCTGAAAAGCTCTTTAATGAACTGATCCGTTATAATAAAGCCTTCTAGATGATGGCTTATCCCATGCGGTCACACGGAATTTTTGAGGGGGAAGGTACATCCCAACATCTTACGACTATCAGTAAAAAATTCTTATTGGAGAACTGTCCTCCCGGAGGCAGGTAAGGAGAGCGTTTATTTTTCCGAGATACAGTACAAATATTTGTAACCTCTTAAAAACAAGTCATTGCCAACGATTACAGGTGATGCTTCGAAAGTGTCGTCCAAGGTGTTTTTGGATAATAATGCAAAATCGCCTCCAGCTTTGACTACATCTACGACGCCTGCCGCAGCTATATAAATTTTATCGTTATTCCCGGTAGGTGAAGAATATATGTTGTTGATTCCATCCAGTTTCTGGTTGCTGTAAATGACTTTTCCGTCTTTGGCGTTGAGGCAGGTCATGATGCCGTTGTTGGCTTTGAGGAAATAGAGTTTTCCATCCATCAGCAAGGGACTGGGCGTATAGGAAGCATCCTGGTTATATTCCCAGAGAATTGCGGGCGTTCCGGTGATATCGCCTTTTGCCTTTGCCAGATCAATGGCCTTAACTGCATTACCTCTGAAACCGCTTAGTAGGAAAAGGATGCCATCACAATAGGTTGGACTGGGAATTACATTTTTGGTCATGCCGGTACATTCCCAGACCACTTGTCCGGTTTCGGCATCATAGCTCCTGACTTTATTCGTCGCGCTGGTGATTATCTGAGCTTTCCCATTTACTTCCACAATCAAAGGGGTGGCCCAGGAAGTGATTTCATCACGTTCTGCAGTCCAGATATCTTTTCCTGTTTTCTTATCGATGGCATAAAGGAAGGATTTTCCCTGATGATCCCATGGAACAAAAATTTTGTCTTTGTACATAGCAGGAGTGCTCCCTTCGCCAAAACTTGCAACAATATCCATCTGTCCGAAGTTTCTTTCCCACAATACTTTACCTTTCATGTCGAGGCAATATAAGCCACGAGATCCGAAATGGGAAAAGATATTCTGGCCGTCAGTGAGTGCGGAATTGGAGGCCCAGCTTCCCAGTTCATGGGTCCTTTCGGTGGGTTGAACTTCTTTCACGACTGTTTGCCAGTTGATTTTTCCGGATGCTTTGTCGACGGAAATAACTTTAAACTGATGTACAAAATCTGTCTGGTTCGGAGCCATTGGACTTGCTGGCTTTCCAGCAGCATCAGGTTTCTCAACTTTCTTGTCGGAGGCAACAGCTGTTTGAATGATGATCTGGTTCCCCCAAATAATCGGTGTTGCATGGCCCTTGCCCGGGATTTCAATTTTCCATTTCACATTTTTGGTCTCGCTGAATTCGATAGGAGTATTCCCTGCCGTGACTGCTCCGGTATTGTATTTACCCCGCCATTCGGGCCAATTGGCATTGAGAGCAGATTTATCCTGAGCCTTTGATAGGGTCAGGATGAGTAATAAACTTAGTGACAGTAAAATTTTCGGTAGGCTTAAACGAGAGAAGCGGATTTTCATGGTGTTGGTTTTGATGGTTTGATGATTTTGAGGACCCTGAATCCAAATATAGACATCAAATTTAGGAAAACGTTTAAGTAGGAGAAAATTTGAGGTGAAATTCGCAGTTTTGAATGGTAAAAGATAATCAATCACTGCATTACTGTAAATTTTATATCAACACTTTCTGTAGCAAAGCTTTCTCCTTTAGCCTTGTATCCAAAAGAAGCATAACCGGAGAGCCGTTTATTGTACATTTTCTCAAACATCCGGACATGAATATCCGCATAATCGTAAATCAACACTTCTTTTTTCCCGTCAAACAGCCTGTGCAGCCTTCCTGCATATTGCTGAAGGGTTCCTTTCCACGAAATCGGCATGGCCAAAAATAGGGTATCAAGCCGTGGTTCGTCAAAGCCCTCCCCAATAAATTTGCCGGTTGAAACTACCGTGAGGGGCTTTTCCTTCGGGGCATCTTTTATTCGACTCAATATTTCCCTTGTTTCTCTTGCTCCCATAGTGCCCATAATTGAAATCACATCCGGAATTCGTTTGCTGAGTTCTTTTGTGAGAAGATCAACATGGGCCTTTCGTTCGGTCAAAATGATACTGTTTCTTCCATTTTCGTAACATTGAAGGACATCCTCGATGATTAGCAGATTTCTAATTTCATCGGATACAATTTCCGTATATAATTCTGTGATAGACAAATCTTGCTCTTCTTTATTCCACCAAGCAGGGACTTTGAAAGAGGTGAACCTGGGTATAATATAATGGTCAAAAGGTCTTTTTTCAGCTTGCTTTTTTGCATCATCCCGGTACCTAATAGGGCCGCACTGCATAATAATTATCGGATGATGTCCGTCTTTTCTAAAAGGTGTTGCAGTCAATCCGTAAACACACCTTGCATTCACACTTTTAAGTATCATTTCAAAACTGAAAGCCGATTTCATTCAGAAATATATCTCCTATCCCATTCTGCTCTGTATCTATTGCGAAACCTGGCATGTATTTAATACTTGCGATAAGCGCATCAACCGGAATGAAGCCAATAAACGTACTGTTGAGAAGAGTTATTTCAACGAAACCATCAGCATAACAAGCCCCACCGAAAAGCAAAAAGCATTTCTGAAGAGTCTTGCTTTTGCCGGAATGGACAAGCAGAACCTGAAAACCTTATTCGATTCTTACACGAGCCGGATCATTGCATTACAGGCTGCCGAATTAACAGGTATGTTTATCATTCGTAAAAATGAACGCAGCAAACAAGCGGTGCAACACCTCGAAAACATTGCCCGGCTTGAATCTGAAATAATCACTTTACTTAACCGGGCAAAAAAGGAATCCCAGTTAAATATTAAGTTGATTTAAATAACCGGATACTGGGGGAAAAGGCTGAAATAAAACACTTGAAGAAACTGTTGGAAAGATGGTAAAGCAAAAGACGAAGGTGGTAAACCTGATTTTAAGATTAATGAACATTCTGTTACCAAAAATCGATAATATGTATCATAAATAATACTATTCGCTTGTTTTGAAATAAATATTTTCTACTTTCATAAAATAATATCATTTGTGATACAATTTAGTCTAATATTTATGACAAACGAAGAGCTAATTCAGACAATAAAAACCAGAAAAGAAATTCTGGCTGTCAATCAGGAATACCTGGCTGAGCTTTCAGGTATTGGAATAGCAACTCTGAAACGTTTCGAATGCGGAAAGGGGAACATCACTTTAAAAAACCTGCAAAAAATTGCCGATGTATTAGGCCTTGAAGTGAAACTTGAACTTAAAAAATTAAGTAAATGAGAAGTGCTGAAGTATATAGGAACGGCATTTTTGCTGGCATACTTACTAAAATCGACGGTCGAACCTATGAATTCACCTACGATTCAGGGTATTTCACAGATCATTCAAAGCCACCAATAAGCCTAACTCTGCCAAAAGATCAATTGGTTCACACTTCCGAACATTTATTCCCTTGCTTCTACAATATGCTATCGGAAGGAGCAAACAGGGAAATTCAAACGAAGCAATTGAAAATAGATAAGATGGATTTTTTTGGACTTCTTTTGGCCACAGCCCAATACGATACCATCGGCGCGATAATCATTAAGCCAACTAAATAGAAAAGACCGATGATGGAAATAGAATATTGCCCCGGATTACTCCTGGAAGGGCATTCTGGATATAGTCCCCTGTTTTTACGGAGGATGTTTGCCGGCAAAAAAGTCAGCCACATCTTGCCTTACAACGCCCCTGAAATGGATAATGAAGACCAAATGAAATTCATGCAAAACAGGAAAAGAATTTCTATTTCTGGTATGCAGGAGAAATATTCCGTACTTCAAGAAAAAAACATCCTTCGATTGACCCTTGAAGGGGAACAAGGCTCCTATATCCTCAAACCAAAACCTTATGGCCTTCGGAAAATCGCTATGGCTCCAGCAAATGAGCACGTAACCATGCAAATCGCAGGTCAGGTATATAACATCCCAACTGCCGAAAATGGATTGGTATTTTTCCTCAATGACGAACCTGCCTATCTGACCAAACGATTCGACATTTATCTCCATGGCAGCAAATTAGGGAAGGAAGATTTCGCCACATTGGCAGGAAAAACAGAAGAGAATGCAGGAGTCAATTTCAGGTATGAATATTCGTACGAAGGCATGGCCGAATTGATTAGAAAATACGTCGGATCCTGGCAAATTGAAATGGAGAAATTTTACCGCCTGATAATTTTTAACTTTCTGTTCTCCAATGGAGATGCCCACCTTAAAAATTTCTCCCTGTTGGAAACTGCCAATGGTGACTATCTCTTAAGCCCGGCTTATGACCTGATGGACACACGGATCCATGTTGACGAAGATGGATTTTTTGCTTTGAGTGACGAACTCTTTAAGGACGGTTATTGGTCGAATGGCAGAATTTTAAACCAGCAACACCATCCATGTAAAGAGGATTTTATTGAATTCGGGAAGAGAATCGGAATAACAGAAACGAGGATTGGTAAATTACTCCTACCTTTCTTGAAAAAGCAAGACGGTGTAGAAAATTTGGTAAAAAAATCATTCCTTGATAAGGATACACAGGAAATATACCTGGCTCATTATCATGAAAGATTAATGATGTTGAATTTAGGTTGAAAAATCGAGAAGCTGGTATTCCGGCCGATTTCTTGCTCGGATGGAGATATAATACTGGATTTTTTTGCGGGATCTGGTTCTACAGCCCATGCTGTAATTCAATTGAATATGGAAGATTGTGGCAACCGAAAGTTTATTTGTGTGCAATTACTCGAAATAACAGACGAAAAGAGTGATGCTTACAAAGCTGGTTATACAACTATTGCAGATATATGTAAAGATCGTATTCGCAAAATAGGGGATGCAATAATTTCTGAAAAAACAGCAGAACTAGAGAAATTGGAAAAGTCTATTGAAGGTAAAATACTTCAGGAAGAGACTCAAGAGCAAATTGATACTCTGCAATTAACCATTAATAATTTAGATACAGGTTTTAAAGATGATATTGCAAAAACCAACAGCATCCAAATTTTAAGGCAATACGGCATTGAAGAAGTAAACAGCATTTAATTCACCCAAGCAAATTGTATGATGAAAATTAAATTTGAAAGTGGATTGGCGTATCAGCGTGATGCCATTAATGCCATCGTTGATATTTTCAGGGGTCAGGATATTTGCACCTCCAACTTTACGGTTTATTCCCCGGAATATATTGCCAAACAAAAAGCCCTGGAATTAAACCAGATTGGATTTGCCAATAAGTTCCTGCTTACCGAGTCCAAGACATTTGAAAATGTTCAGAAAATCCAGCTCCGCAATGGGTTGAAGCCTTCCACCGAAAGGGAATTAGATAAAAATCTGCTCGATTTCTCCATAGAAATGGAAACCGGAACTGGTAAAACGTATGTTTACCTTCGGTCCATTATGGAGATGAACCGACAATACGGGTTCACTAAATTTATCATTGTAGTGCCTTCCATTCCTATCAAAGAAGGCGTTTACAAATCGCTTCAAATAACCGAGGAGCATTTCAAGCAGATCTACAACCATATCGACTACAAATATTTTATTTACAACAGCTCCAGCCTAAACGAAATAAGGGACTTTGCAGTCAACGACAAACTGCAAATAATGGTGAACGGGTCCGGGGTTTTGAAATAAATAAACTCACTGTTATGGCCAGCGAATCCTACGAAGATTTTGTGGATGGCTTGCAAAAGGAAATTGAAAGAGAAACCGGAATCGTTTTTGGCTTATTACAAGAGCATAGTTTTAACAATGTTGTTATTAAGATGCATGAAAATGAACTGGTATTTTTAGGTCAGATAAAATCCGCGGAGCTATTCAATTTCTTTACTCAAAAGGGTTACATCGACATCAAAGGGAAAGTTCAGGATTTATTGAGAGAAGATTTTAAAGATGGCCAGGTAGATTTAGGTCAGGAATTCGAACAACATATTGCCAGTCAAATCATTGAAACACTCAGGCAAACAGCTGGTAAACTTGAAATCAAAAAACAGGAAGACAAGAAAACCATAAAAATAAAAGAGCACATTTTAGACAATGCGGAATTTAAGGCTTTGTGGGACAAGATCAAATTCAAAACTACCTACTCCGTAAATTTCGATGCCCGGAAACTAATTGATGCCTGTATCAAAAATATCAATGAACGATTGATCGTAAGCGGTGGAAAACTCATTTACAGCAAGGTCGATTTGAAACTCACCAAGGGTGGTTTAATCGCATCCGAACCAGATAAGGAGTACGGTATAATTAATCAGCATGTTGAGGTATTGCCCGATATTGTCAGTTACCTTCAAAATGAAACGCAGCTAACAAGAAAGTCCATTGTGAAAATTCTCAGCAGTTGCACGAACCTGAATTATTTTAAAATCAATCCTCAGAAATACATAGAAGGGAGCATTGATATTATTAATGAGCAGAGGCGTTTGCATATTGTGGATGGGATCGTTTACAAGAAAATAGGTGATCACGAAATCTATTCACAGGAGCTGTTCAAAAATGAAACGCTTACTGGCTATC
>Ga0209125_1001468_pt1 | contig 21925 bp, 15 predicted proteins | sample BarGraIncub1131A_FD_184503 | JGI IMG/M metagenome (GOLD analysis project Ga0209125, IMG submission 184503) | Arctic peat soil microbial communities from Barrow, Alaska - Barrow Graham LP Incubations 11-31A (SPAdes) (version 2) | ecosystem: Environmental > Terrestrial > Soil > Wetlands > Peat...
CCGATCTATACCCTTAAAAACAGCTTCTACATTTCTATTTTTATTAATGCCAACAAAATACATGGCTATTAATAAAAGTACTACAAATGCCGAAAATATTGATCCGAATACCGCAGAGATACTTCCTGGAATACCGGCAACTCTATAACCTATAAAAACTGAAGCGTCCACAGCTATCGGTCCAGGAATTGATTGAGCAAGTGCAATCATATCAACGAACTCTTCTTTTGAAATCCATTTTTTATTATATACTGCATCCCTTTCAATTAGAGGAATCATTGAAGGACCGCCTCCCACGGCAAAGGTACCAATCTTTAAAAAAGTAACAAATAAGTCTACCAAAATATTCATGCTTTTCTCCTTAGCTTTATTTGAACATGTTTATTACGTCTAAGATTATTATATCAAAAGCGTTAATATATTGAAAGGATTTAGGCCCCATGAATTTCTGACTAAGCATAAATGTGAATATTAATTATTAATGGATGTTTGTATATGAAAATTTCAATAAATAGGCTTTGAAGCAAATAACTCATAAAAGTAAAAATAATGACAGTTATAAAATATATATTGAGGGAATACATAAACAAATGATTTTTCTAAAATATAACTTGCATTTCAAAATGAGTGGTGATAAAATTACTAGAATAATGCATAATTATTAGAAGTTTGTTTATTTTTAAATAATAAATTTTTATTAATTGTTTTAAGAACTTACTTAATTTAGGGGGGCAAATCAATATGAAAAGAAAATATCTTGCTATTATGTTGACAGGAGTGCTTGTATTAAGTGCTGCACTTACTGGGTGCGGAGGCACTGCGACTAAAACTGCAACACCGAAGACACTAGTGTTTTCTCAAGGAGCAGATCCTAGAGGTCTTGACCCAGCTTACGTTGATGATGGTGAATCGGCAAAAGTTATGTGTAATATTTATGAAGGTTTAATTAAATACAAAGATGGTTCAACAGAAATTGCACCAAGTCTTGCAACTGATTGGAAAATTAGTGCTGATGGAAAAGAATATACCTTCAATTTGAGAAAAGACGTTAAGTTCCAAGATGGAACACCTTTTAACGCAGATGCTGTTGTATTTAATGTAGAGAGACAGATTCCTCCAAAGGCTACAGATGATATGCCTTATGCATCTTTTACTTATGGACCAGTAGCTAAAATTGAAAAATTAAGTGATTTATCAGTTAAATTTACACTGAAAAATAAATATACTCCGTTTTTAGCAAATCTTGCAATGACGCTTGCTGCTCCAGTTTTAAGCCCAACAGCAGTTGCAAAATATAAGGGTAAGCTAATGGATAACCCAGTTGGAACCGGTCCATATACATTTGTATCTTGGGACAAGAACCAATCATTAAAACTTAAGAAAAATGATACATATTGGGGAGTTAAACCAAAGGCTGATAATGTAGTATTTAAGTTTACTAAAGAAAATTCAGTTCGTGCCAGTGATTTAATAACCGGTGGAACAGATATAATTGATGGAGTTGACCCTAATGATATTGCAAAATTAAAATCTAGTAATATGAAAGTATACCAAAGCGATGGAATGAATATCAACTACATGGCATTTAATTGTTCAAGAGCACCGTTTAATGATGTTAAGCTCCGCGAAGCTATTTCTCATGCTATAAATCGTGATGAATTAGTTAAATATTTGTATCAGGGATACTCAAGTGTAGCAAATAGCCCACTTCCATCCTTTATACCTGGTTATGATAAGACAGTACAGCCATATAATTATGATGCAGCAAAGGCAAAACAAATGCTTAAAGATGCTGGAAAATCAGATTTAAAGGTTAAGATTATCACTTATTCTAATCCTAGACCTTATAATACCGTGGGTGGACAAAAACTTGCAGAATCAGTTCAAAACTACTTAGCAAAAATCGGAGTAACTGCAACAATAGATTCATACAATTGGACTGATTACAAGGCAAAACTTGCTAATGGAGAAGGCGATATATTCTTCTATGGTTGGACAGGTGATAATGGTGATGCAGATAATTTCCTTTCACTATTTGATTCACATGAAATTAAATCTACTTTGAATTCTGCTCAATACTCAAGTCCTGCAGTGGATGCACTACTTGTAAAAGGTAGAGAATTACCAAATGGTGAAGCGCGAAATAAAGTTTATCAAGAAATTCAACAGATAGTTGCAAAGGATGCACCATGGCTTCCAATATCTCATTCACAAGTCCTTGCAGCATACTCACCTAAAGTTACTGGCTTTTCAGTACATCCAACAGGATCAGTATTCTTTAGTGGTGTAGATAAGTAATTCTATTTTAGAAAAGTTTTAGTGGAATATCGCAAGCCGCGGTATTCCACTTTTTAAGATTTAAAGAGGAGGCAACCATGGTTAAATATATTATTAAAAGACTAATTTTACTTATACCAGTTATTATTGGAGTATCAATACTTGTTTTTTTGGTTATGCATTTGTTTACCACGGATCCAGCTGCCACAATTCTTGGTCAGCATGCAAGTCAAAATCAAATTATAGCTCTAAGAGAACAACTTGGACTTAATAAGCCCATATATATTCAATATTGGGACTTTTTAAGAGGAATATTACATGGGAATTTGGGAGACTCACTTATGTCAAAAACTCCAGTATGGGATGAGATAATGGCACGTTTTCCAGCTACAATCGAACTTGCATTAGCTGCTGTTATATTTGCTTCAATTTTTGGAGTAATTATGGGAGTTATTTCTGCAATCAAACAAAACTCAGTTGTTGATTATATTTGTATGATAATATCCCTACTAGGTGTATCTATGCCTATATTTTGGCTTGGATTAATTTTTATATTAGTCTTTGGAGTGCAACTTCATTGGTTGCCAGTATCGGGGAGAATAGACATAGGCCTTGAACCAATTAAAATCACAGGATTATATTTAATAGATTCTTTAGCTACAGGTAATATGCCTGCGTTTTTTAGTGCTTTAAAACATTTAATTATGCCAGCAGTAGCTCTTGGATCCGCGTCCACTGCTATTATTGCAAGGATGACTAGATCTACAATGCTTGAAGTTGTAAGGCAAGATTATATTAGGACCGCAAGGGCAAAGGGTCTTTTAGAAAAGCCAGTTATTTTTGGACATGCACTTAAAAATGCTCTGATTCCAATTATAACAGTAATAGGACTTCAGCTGGGATCACTACTCGGTGGAGCAGTACTAACTGAAACTGTATTTTCATGGCCAGGTATTGGTAAATATGTGGTGGATGCAATCTTGGTTACAGATTATCCTGTGGTTCAAGGTACGGTTATGATGATGGCAGTAATCTTTGTGCTTGTTAATTTAATAGTGGATATAATTTATGCGTTTATAGATCCAAGAATTAAATATTCTTAAAGGAGTGAAATAAATGACAACTAAAAATTCAAATCAAAATGAAGAAACGCAGCATCCACAAACTCCTAAAGAAGAATCTAAGTTTGGGAATGCATGGTATATGCTTAAGAAAAATAAAGCAGCCCTAGTTGGGCTTATAATAATAATAATTCTGTTGTTCGTTGCCATTTTTGGACCATTAATTATGCCTTACAAACCAAACATTGGAGATTTATCACAAAGCCTTCAAAAACCATCGATGACTCATTGGTTTGGAACAGATGAGCAGGGTCGCGATATTTTAAGTAGAATAATTGATGGTACTAAAATTTCCCTAAGAGTGGGTATTACAGCTGTTGCAATAGCTTTATCTATAGGAATATTTGTAGGGTCAATAGCCGGGTATTATGGTGGCAAGGTAGATATGTTAATAATGAGATTTATGGATATTATGCTTGCCTTCCCTTCATTATTACTCGCAATTGCTTTCATGAGTGTATTGGGTAAAGGTATAGATAACGCTATAATTGCGATAAGTATTGTTACAATTCCTGAATACGCTAGAATTGTTCGTGGATCTATATTGTCTATTAAAGATAGCGAATATGTTCAAGCTGCAAGGGTTATTGGAAATAGCGATGCGGCTATAATTTTTAAGCACATATTGCCTAATGTAATTTCTCCAATAATTGTGCGTGCAACGCTTGGAGTATCCAACGCTATTTTAGATACTGCAGCTCTTGGATTTTTGGGCCTAGGAGTACAACCACCACAAGCGGAGTGGGGAAGTATGCTAGGGGCAGGACGTGGATATTTTTATAATGCTCCTTATATAATCCTTTTCCCAGGCATTGCTATAACTATAACTGTACTTGCGTTCAATCTATTTGGTGATGGACTAAGGGATGCTTTGGATCCAAAGCTTCATCAATAAGGAGGATAACATAATGTTATTAGAAGTTAAAAACTTACAAACTCAGTTTAGAGTTAAGGGAGGCCTCGTAAACGCCGTAGATGGTGTGGATTTTGAGGTGGATAAAGGTGAGGTATTAGCCATCGTTGGTGAATCGGGTAGTGGGAAAAGTGTAACTTCACTATCTATTTTGAGCCTTATACCAAATCCACCTGGAAAAATTATAGGTGGAGAAATTTTGTTTAAAGGTGAAGATTTGTTAAAGAAAAGTAAGAAAGAAATGCAAAATATAAGGGGAAATGAAATATCTATGATATTTCAGGAACCTATGACTTCTTTAAATCCTGTGATTACTGTAGGAAAGCAAATAGCGGAAACTATAATTAGGCATCGAAAGTTAACAAAGAAAGAAGCTATCTTGGAAGCAGTTAAGATGCTTGAATTAGTAGGTATTCCAACTCCAGAGAAGAGAATAAATGATTATCCTCATCAACTAAGTGGGGGTATGAGGCAAAGAGTAATGATTGCTATGTCACTCTCGTGTACTCCAGAATTACTTATTGCAGATGAACCTACAACTGCTCTTGACGTTACTATTCAAGCTCAAATATTGGAACTGATCGTAAATTTAAAAAATAAACTTAATACCGCGATTCTTCTAATTACACATGATCTTGGAGTAGTCGCAGAAACAGCAGATAAGGTTGTAGTAATGTATTGTGGTAAGATTGTTGAAAAAGCAACATCACTTCAGCTTTTTGAAAGACCATTACATCCTTATACTGAAGGCTTATTGCTTTCAATACCTAAGGTGGATGAAAAGGTGGATCAGTTATTTATGATTCCTGGAATGGTACCTAATCCTCTACATATGCCAAAGGGATGTTCATTTAGTGACAGGTGTAGCAAATGTATGGATATTTGCTCGCAAAAACAACCAGAGCTTGTGGAATTCGAAGGTAGAAAAGTTCGTTGTTTTCTATATATTGATAGACCGGAAGGGAAGGTGTAAATATGGAACCATTATTAGAGGTTAAAAATTTAAAAAAATATTTTCCTGTACAGTCTGGTGTGTTTGGTAGAACTACAGATTTTGTTAAGGCTGTTGACGGTGTGTCATTTAATATATTTAAGGGTGAAACCTTAGGTTTAGTTGGCGAATCTGGTTGTGGTAAATCAACTACTGGTAGAATGCTTGTTAATTTGATGACGCCAACCTCGGGTCAAGTAATTTTTGAAGGTCACGATATAGCTAAGTTATCAAAAAAAGAGCAAAAGAGTATGAGGAAAAACATTCAAATTATATTTCAAGATCCCTACTCTTCTCTTAATCCAAGGATGAACATTGGGGATATAATAGCTGAACCTATGAAGGTAAATAAAACAGAAAAAAAAGAGGATATAGAAAAAAGAGTTCTTTCACTTTTGAATTGTGTAGGACTTGCTAGCTTTCATAGAAACAGATATCCTCATGAATTTAGTGGTGGTCAAAGACAAAGAGTTGGTATAGCGAGGGCGCTTTCTCTCAATCCTAAGCTTATCGTTTGTGATGAACCAGTATCAGCATTAGATGTTTCTATACAGGCTCAGGTGCTAAATTTACTTCATGATTTGCAAAAGGAATTTGATTTGACGTACCTATTCATTGCGCACGGACTAAATGTAGTTAAACATGTAAGCACAAGAGTTGGTGTAATGTATCTAGGAAAGCTTGTTGAAATTGCAGATGGAGATATACTCTACAATGAACCTAAACATCCATATTCACAAGCATTACTATCAGCTATTCCAATACCGGATCCAACTAAAAAGAAAAACAGAATAATATTAAAAGGGGATGTGCCAAGTCCAATTAACCCACCTTCGGGATGTGGTTTTCATACTAGATGTATTAAGTGTACCGAAATTTGTAGTAAAGAGGAACCTAAGTTTGAAGATGTAGGCGGAGGACATCGAGTAGCTTGCTGGAATTTATAAATATACAAAATAGACAATTCAATATTGTCTATTTTTTTTCTTTAAATTTATTAAGTGAGAAATGTTATAATTATATTTGTATTTATAAAAAATAGATAAAGTGTTAGTTTAGAGCAAATCTATTTTAGGGTTATTTGTTTTAAGAATAAATGGAGGTAAGTATATATGGAAGACAAGAAAATAAAAACAAAAGTTGTAAGGCCTAAATTTGATAGCGATTTGGATATTATAGAGTTACCTAAAGAAAATATTGAGGATGAGTCCATATTCTCTTATGGAACAGTTAGTGATTGCTTTTTAGAAAATCATGAAGCGGACAGGGTGAATTTTAAACAAGTAATATTTAAAAAAGTTGTTTTTAATAGAATAACTTTTAGGCGCATAGAAATGACGGATGTGAGATTTGAAAATTGTGATTTATCAAACGTAGATTTTAATGAGGCTTCACTGCATAGAGTAGAATTTGTTAATTGTAAAATTATTGGCATTAATTTAAATGAAGCCACCTTTAGAGATGTAATTTTTGAAAATTGTAATGGTGAATTTGCCTTTTTTAGTTATTCAGATTGTAAGCAAGTTGCATTCATTGAATGTCAATTACGGTCTTCAGATTTTCAAAATTCAAAATTTTTAAAAGTTGAATTTAGGGAATCTAATCTTCTTCAGGCTCAAATGAACTTTACAAGTCTTAAAGGAATAGACTTTACCAGTTGTGATATTGAAGGTATTGGCGTAAATATTGCTGATGTTAAGGGTGCAAGAGTTACCTCTATGCAAGCCGTTTCCTTATCAGCTATTCTTGGTCTCATTATTAAGTAAAATCAATTCTATAAATATATAATAACATGTGTTATTATTGTTTTAGAGCAAATAAACGAGATTAAAGAAGTCAAAGAATCAAAGAGATTAAAGTTAATTAAATGTTTACTAAAATATTAAACGAAAGAGGTGATATAATGCTTAAAAACTATATAGGATTATTGATGCTAAATGAACGAGAAGATAATATTAAGGGTCTTACGAAGTCAAGACCTATAGCGTCGATTCCTATAGGCGGAAGATATAGAATTATTGATTTTGTACTATCTAATATGGTTAATTCTGGTATTCACAGCGTAGGTATGTACACTAACACAAATTCGAGGTCTTTAGTGGATCATGTGGGTTCAGGTAAACCTTGGGATTTAGATAGAAAAATAAATGGTTTGTTTTTATTCAATGTTACTTCAGAAAGATCACAATTTAGCGAGATAGATGCATTGAGTAATAATATGGAGTATATTTATAGGTCAAAGCAAGATTATGTAATAATATCATCTGCACATATGTTATGTAACATGGATTACAATGAGGCTGCTAAGTTTCATGAGGAATCTGGTAGTGATATAACCATATTATACAAAAAAACAGATAGTGGTAAAAGTGATTATATAGATTGTAGTACTTTATATATTAATGAAGAAAAAAAAGTTTTAAGTATTGGAAAAAACATAGGAGTAGAGGATAACCTAAACATATCAATGGAAAAGTTCATAATGAAAAAAAGCACTATTATAACAATTATAAACAATTGCATTCAGACAGGATACTATAATTCAATAATGGCAGCCATTTATAGCCATATTTCAAAACTTAATGTAAATGCATATGAGTTTAAAGGATATCTTAGATGTGTTAATTCTTTAAAAAATTATTATAAAACCAATATGGATATGTTAAATACTAAAGTAACTAAAGAATTATTCGTAAGCAACGGGTTAATTTATACAAAGAGTAAAGATGAGGCTCCCACTAAATACTTTAAAGGATCAAAAGTAAGTAATTCTTTGATTTCTAATGGATGTATTTTAAAAGGAAGTGTACAAAATAGTGTAATTTCAAGAAGGGTGACTGTACATGCGGGAGCGGAAATTAAGAATTGTATAATATTTCAAAACTGCGAAATTAAAAAAGGATGTAAACTAACTAATATTATAATTGATAAGAATACTATTATAAGTGAGAATACAATATTAAAAGGGGATGAAGAGTTCCCAGTTGTTATAGAGAAAAAAGCCCGACTAGAATAATTTAAATGGCGACAATTGCTACTTTTTCCAATAGCATAAAAAGCAGAAACTGCATTCAGTTTCTACTTTTTACTTTGTATTTATATATCCACTTTACTTACAGTACGAAGTCTACCTTTAATAGGTGTAATTTGTAACTCCTCAAACACTAACTCACCTTTATTATTTAATATTTCTACAAATGTAGATATATCAACAATATTGATAATTCCTATATCATCCTTTGTTATGCCGTTAATACTGCAAAGTGTACCTACGATATCCATAGCTCTCATCTTTGTTTTCTTACCTGCATTTATATGTAATTTTAAAATTTCCTTGCTGAGCTGGGCGCCTTTTGCTTCTTTGATTTCAGGTCTAGTACTCATTTTATCAGCAAATTCGTCTTTAGCATTATTAACAATTTCTGCTTCCGGGTTTTCCTTCAAAAGAATCTCTTTACCGATATAGCTCTCTATATCGTTTAAAAACCTAGACTCGTTTGGGGTTACAAAAGTAATTGCGTGGCCCATCTTGCCTATTCGGCCAGTTCTTCCTATCCTATGAACATAACTTTCCTTATCACTGGGTATATCATAATTAATTACAAGGCTAATATTATCAATGTCTATGCCTCTAGAGGCAACATCAGTAGCTACAAGATATCTAAAATAACCTTTTTTAAAATCATTCATCACCTTTAATCTATCACATTGTTCCATCCCACCATGTATTTTTTTGCAAGTATAATTGAGATTTGAAAGTTGATTATAAACTGAATCTACCTTGAGTTTTGTATTACAGAATATTATACAGCTATCGGGATTTTCTACTATGGTTATGTCTCTTAAAAGTCCTATTTTATGCGGTTCATTTACGTTATATCGTTCTTGACATATATTATCTGATGCTTTGTTTTGTTCCTCTATTTCAATGTAGAGAGGATCATTCATGTAATTATGACATAAAGCTTCTATGTCTTTAGGCATTGTGGCTGACAATAACATAGTCACGCGATGCTTAGGCAAATTTCTTATTATTATTTCTATCTGATCTACAAATCCCATATTAAGCATTTCATCAGCCTCATCTATTACCAGATACTTTATATTTGATGTATCAAAGGTACCTTTGTCTAAATGATCTATAATTCGACCAGGGGTACCAACCACTACATGTGTTTTTTGTTTAAGTTCTTTTTTTTGATCATAAAAAGGAGACTGACCATAAATTGCAGCTACCTTAAGTCTTTTAAATCTACCTATATTAAAAATATCCTCTTTGACTTGGATAGCAAGTTCTCTTGTTGGTGTAAGCACTAATGCTTGAGGCTTATTTTCTTCCCAATCTACTAATTGGCAAATAGGGATGGCGTATGCGGCAGTCTTGCCGCTTCCGGTTTGGGATTTTACGACGACATCCTTTTGTGCGAGCGCTGCTGGTATAACCTGTTTCTGAACTTTCGTAAAATCTTTGAAATTTAACAGACTAATTGCTTTTAATAACTCATCGCTTAACTCATAATCGTTAAAATTTTCTTTTATCATTTAATCATCTCCAAGTACATACTAAACTTCTCTTTTATCATAGTCTTTTGTCCATATTACCTTTAATTAATACGTTTTAATTTTATGTCATAATTATTTTTATATTTTGCCATACGAGGATCATTTTTAAAATAACTTTCGTACATACCTTTAGCGACATTTGCAACATCACTTCCATAACCTCCGTCAAATATAACTATAGCTATTGCAATTTGAGGATTGTTAGCTGGTGCGTAACCTACATACCACCCATAATCTCCTCTACCCACTTTATTTTGTATATCAGATGTATTAAACTGTGCTGTACCTGTTTTACCACCTGTAGGTATTGGGAAACTTCCAAGTGCTCCAGACGCAGTACCATCGGTATTGCCGCCTGCACCTGTAACATTGTTCATTCCCTGCATAACTAGATTTCTGGTTGTTTCACTCAACTCCGCTTTGTCTAAAACCACGGGTTTCGTTTGGGATATTAATTTTCCATTAGAGTCTTTTATATTATCAACCAAATGAAGCTTATATCTTGTTCCGCCATTGGCAATGGTTGCTATATAATTTGCCATCTGAATAGGTGTGAAATTGTCCATGCCTTGGCCAATAGATGAAATATACATATTATATGGAAAACTTAACGAAACATGACCGGTCTGCACTGCTTGGAGATTTACATCATTTACAGCTGCTGTTAAATCACCTGCAGTGAAAATTTTTCCTTTATACTTGGGATTGGCAGAAATTAATTGTTTAAATAAATTCTCGTATTTATTTTTTGAAAAAGTTCCACTTTTTACAGATTCTCTTATATCATTTTTAAGTTCAGCCTTAATTTCTGAAAGCTTTTTACCATTATAAACAATGAGATCATCTCCATCTCTATCGTATAAATCTATTTTGGGAAGTTTCGCTCCTGTACTAGAGGTTCCAAGAGTTAAATCTTCCTCAATACTCAATAGATATTGCGATGCTGATAGATTTTTCTGGGATATTGTATTATATACTTGTCCAAAATTCTCATTTACTTCTATCCCTGTACCAGGATTAATTGACTTAGGATCAGCTCCTAGTCCAAACATCCATGCATACTTAGCTAAAATGTCATCTCCAAATTTTGACCTTAATAAACCGCCCACATTCATAAAAAATGGGTTACTGGATTTTTCTATAGCACTTACTACATTTACAACACCAAGTGCTCCATCTGTATAGAAATGATCTATATGTCCACCTCCGATATCAAACTGGCCTTGATCAACGTAAGTGGAATTAGCATTTATAACTCCAGTTTGAAGACCCGCAATTGCTGTCATTGGCTTAAAAGTAGAACCTGAAGGAATTAGTGACATAGTTGCATAATTATATAAGTATTTTGGATAGTAATCGAATTTATCCTTTCTGATTGTAGTATTTCCCTTTATACTTGTGTCTAATGGGAACATATAATCAATTAAACTTTGTGGCTTTCCCTGGGCTTTTGCCATTTTCTCGTAGTCTGGGTTAAAATATTTTTTTGATTGAGCTTCAGTTAATCCCTGTGACGTAGAAAAGTCATTTGGATTATAACTTGGCATGCTAGCGAGTGCTAATATGCCACCAGTATGAATATCTATGGCAACAGCTGCCCCTCTTGTGGCGTTTGATACATTTAACCCATTCACAGATCCAGTGCCTTGTAATGTCTTCATTTCACTATTTAAAGCGTTCTCTGTGGTGTATTGCAAATTTGCATCTATTGTAAGCTGTACATTTTTCCCAGGAGTTGCCGTCTTACTAGAAAATTCATTTTTCACCCTACCCTGATTATCAGCCTGTACCTCTTTTCCACCGTTATCCCCTTTGAGATTGCTTTCCATCGCAGCTTCAATTCCAGAAACACCTACATAATCCGCGCTTGTATCATAACCCTTTGCTGAATATTTAGATTTATCAGCAGGGCTTATCTTACTTATATATCCCAAAACCGATGAACCAAGCTGTCCATAGGGGTATTGCCTCATAGGTTGATTTTCTACTTTAATTCCAGGTAATTCAGTTAGGGTTTGCTCGAATATAAGCGATGTATCTTTCTTTATATTAGTTGCTATGTTAATTGATTTGTATCTAGAAAAAAAATCCATTTTTATACTGTCTTCTACAATTAAATATCTTCTTAGTGCATCAGGTGTTTCCTGAATATGCAAATTTGAAACCCCTTTTATTATATCGTAGTTTTTAAGTAGTTCATTATATACTTGTTCTGGCGTTAATTTCAAAAGTTCATTATTAAGCTCGATAGTTTCATATGGGCTTAGATCTGTTTCTTTTTTATTTTTAAATTTCGCTTTCAATATATTATCTTGAAGACCTCTATCTTTTAAAAATCTTAACTGCATGACCTGTATTCCCTTAGGATCACTAGAAGTAAATTCAAATCTGTATGGTCCAATTTTTAAAGGGAAATTATCTGTCTTAACTTCTCCATTTTCATCAAGAATTCTAAAAACCTTCTGTAGTGTTGCAAAGACCTGTGTACTAGCTTTAGCTGTGTCTGTGTATGTAAGGTTATAACCAAGTACTTCACTTGCAAGTTTTAGTCCGTTTTTGTCAATTATGAGTCCTCTTGGTGCCTCTACGGTTATAACCTTATGGGCATTAGCATTTGCTTCATCCAAGTAATTTTGTCCATTTATTACTTGAAGCGAGTATAACTTTGTACCTATTATTAGAAATATAGCTATCATTATTATAAATAATACATTATACCTACTAAATTTTTTTTCTTTTTTCATTTTTTCACCACTTAAACTTTCATTTTTTTTATTATATATATAAAAACATGGAATTCAACACATTCCGTGAAAACAAATAATTTATTAAATAAAACATAAAAGCTTAGATTGCTAATATATTATATTATTATATCACAGCATGAGACTTATACAAAAAAATAAAGAAACCCATTAAATAGTTACCTATTTAATGGGTTTCTTTATTACTATTATAAAACAGTAATGTTTTCTGCTTGAGGGCCTTTAGGTCCTTTAACTATGTCAAAAGAAACCTTTTGACCTTCATCAAGTGATTTGTAACCATCTGAATTTATTTGAGAAAAATGTGCGAAAACATCCACTCCGTCTTCTCCTGTAATAAATCCAAATCCTTTTTCTCCATTAAACCATTTAACTGTACCATTCATATAATGTATACCTCCGAAATTTTATTATTCTTAAACTACTATAATAACTCACCTATAAAATTTCGATATTAAAATACTAAATTTTAAAAGTACTAATTGAAATATATCTGTGCTTCATTATCTACCATTCATTTAAGTCAATTACCATGTTACCACAGTATATTATGAAAAGCAAGTTATATTGAGAAGATATAAAAAAAATATATGTTTTGCTATGTATTCATTAAGTATTTCAAATTAGTTTTTTGGCCTCAATGTAAAGAGTATTAATAAATTTTTTTATGTTAATGCGTGTTGGAGACATGGAGAGAGCATCATTATTGTCAATCTCTAGCATCTTTTTTCTTACTTCTGTAAAATGAAAATATTTTGCGGCATATTCTTCAAATTTAGGATTTGAATAGTCGGTTAGTCCTAACGAGGCCAAATGATTTAGTGATTGAAAAATTGCCCTTCTAACCCTTTGTTCAGAGGCTTTTATTTCTTTCTTTATATCATCTTCATTTTCAGTAACACTAATTTTCTTTGTAGCTAAATTTGTAAAAATGTCCTTTAATGAAGGGAATTTAAGCCCGAGGGGTACATCCTTTTCGTGTTGAAATAAATATTCCAATATATTTAATATATCTTTACTGCCACGTTCACTTATCATGCCTAGCTCAGTTAAAAGAAACTGGCCGGCAGTAATAATATTTTTTTCTGAAGATGTAGACAAGTTTCTGCTTATTTGTTTTCCTTTTCCTAGGATATTTAATGTTTTCTGAATCTCATCAATGGATTTTTGCAGCTGTATGTGGGAAATTACCTTTTTAGCAATTCCTATGAATTCAAGTCTATTAATAGGTTTAGTAATATAATATTCAATCCCAAGGGCATATGCATTTCCTATCATTTCTTTATTTTCTACTTGGGAAATCATTATTATTTTTCCTTGAAATTTATGGCCTAAATCTTTTACAGTAGTTAGCCCATCTTTAATAGGCATTAGCAAATCAATTATAAGTATATCTGTTTTTTTATATTCTAAAAGATTATAGTCTACAGTAGAACCATTATTAGCATCTCCAACAACTTCTCCAAGATCAAAATCTTCTATGATTTCGCTTAAAATAGAACGAGTAACGGGATCATCATCAACTATAAAAAAACGCATATTATCACCCTTTCTCAGTTAGATTGATTATTGGTAATTGAATAACAAATACTGTCCCAGTTTTTTTGCTGCTCGGTCCCATTACTATAGTACCTTTAAGGTTATTTACTACATCATTTACGTAGGGCAGACCCATACCTGTAGATGCATTCCCACATTTATCATATTTAGTGGTGTAACCAGGCTTAAATACAAGCTCTTTTTTATTCTCAGGTATGCCACAAGCATCATCAGCAACTATAAACTCAATAAAGTCATGAATTTTACATATAGAAAGTTTAATTGATCCATCAGCTTTTATTGCTTCTACAGAATTGGACACTAGATTATTGATAACAGAAAGTACTGTGTAGACATGCATTGGAGGAAAAACATCATTAATTACTGAATTGAATTCAATATTTTTATGCAATGAGTAAGAATATTTTTTGTTTGTTTCAAGAATGATGCTGCTTATTTCATCAATTCTCATATAATCCGTAGAATTTCCATCAGCTATCATCTTGGATAATCCTGCATAAATTCTTTGGTTATCTTTTTTTATCTCATGTATCTTACCTGTAATACACAATAATTTTTCCCTTAATTCGTAAATATTCAAAATAGTATCTGCATTTAATAGATTTTGGTAGAGCATATAACAATCTCTAGTGATATCTTCGGCATTTTGCAAAGATTTTTTTAATTGAATGGATTCCTCATATAAATTAGAAATCAATAATAACATATGTGAGTTTCGCCTTAGTTGCTGCTCTGCTAGATGTTTCGCTCTATTAAGCATAATGATATAAAAGAAACTTAGAGTGAAAAAACTCCTTATAAAGGATATAATTACAATTTGATTAATCATAGTGAAATTTATTAAGTTTCCTAAAATTAAATGTCTAACTAGAAGTTCTATCATACTAGCGGTCATCTCAATTAAAACTGCATAAAAACCAATTAATAGAGGGCGATGATGAATTTTATTTATCTTTGATAAATAAAAAAGCAAAGAGTAAGTTACATAATAAAATAGGGAAGAAAAGTGCAATACTAATTCAGAAGAAAAATGAAAGCTACCACTAAAGTAACAATCTAAGGTTATACGAAAAGCAACAACGAAAACCCCCACTAAAAAACCAGCTAAAATTGCAGGAATTTTACGGGTCCAAAGCATAAATAAGAAGAATATTGGAATGCCAAGTCCAATCCTAAAACTGCTCTGGAAGGGATAAAACTTAAGCTCACCGGCTAAAGTAATGATGATTGAAATAAAAATTAGAGTAAAATAATTGTCTTTCAAATGAATTACGCTCCTTGATGAAAGTTATTTTGAAGAAAAAAACATATCGAGTATTTTGTAGGTTTGTGTTAGATTCCGTAGTTTTAATTATACAATCATATTAAGATAATAAATAGGTGAAATATTAAAAAAGTGTAATTATTCAAGAAGGGTAGGGATGTTTATGAAGAAAATTAAATTTACCTTAGCTATGCAAATTCTCGTTGGTCTTATTTTAGGTGTTATTGTAGGAGCAATATTTTATGGTAATCCAGCAGTATCAACTATACTTAAACCAATAGGTGATATATTTTTAAGGTTAATTAAAATGATAGTTGTACCAATTGTTTTCTCGTCATTGGTGGTAGGTATAGCTGGCGTTGGAGATATAAAGAAAGTTGGAAAACTTGGTGGTAAAACACTTCTATACTTTGAGGTTATTACAACGGTTGCAATTGCTCTCGGTTTATTAATAGGAAATATGTTTCATCCAGGAACTGGCATAGACATGCACTCACTTGTAAAGACGAGTATTTCAAGCTATGTAGATACTGCATCAACCGTTCAGCACCACAGTTTTGCAGATACTTTTGTAAATATTGTTCCAACTAACATTTTTCAGTCTCTAGCTAACGGGGATATGCTTTCAATTATTTTCTTTTCAATTATGTTTGGTCTAGGAGTTGGCGCAATCGGAGAAAAAGGCAAACCAGTTCTTCGCTTTTGCGAAGGGGTCGCTCAGGCAATGTTTTGGGTAACTAATCAAATAATGAAGGTTGCACCCTTTGGTGTATTTGCACTAATTGGTATAACAGTCTCAAAATTTGGAGTTGCTGCTCTAATTCCACTTGCTAAATTAGCTATAACCACTTACGGAGCAATGATATTTTTTGTAGTTGTTGTATTAGGGTTAGTTGCTAGAATGGTTAATATAAATATATTTTCTTTTATAAAACTTTTAAAGGATGAACTGATTCTTGCATATAGCACTGCTAGTTCTGAAGCAGTTTTACCAAAACTTATGCAAAAAATGGAGAAGTTCGGTTGTCCAAAGGCAATAGCATCCTTTGTTATACCAACGGGATATTCATTTAATCTAGATGGGTCCACTTTATATCAAGCCATAGCCGCGCTTTTCATTGCACAATTATATGGGATTCACTTGCCTCTACTTACGCAAATTAATCTAGTAGTTGTATTAATGGTTACTTCAAAAGGTATAGCAGGAGTTCCAGGAGTGTCCTTTGTAGTGCTATTAGCTACCTTGGGTTCTGTAGGTATTCCAGTAGAGGGATTAGCTTTCATAGCAGGTATAGATCGTATCTTAGATATGGCAAGAACTGCGGTAAATGTAGTTGGTAATTCACTTGCTTGCGTTGTTATATCCAAATGGGAAGGCCAATATAACCCTATAAAAGGGAATGAGTATATAGAATCAATTGATAAAATTGCAGTAAATAGTTAATAAAATCTAACAACACGAAAGATGAACTTTGCTCATTATTTATGAGCAAGGTTTATTTTTATACATAATTGTTAAGACACTCTTTAAAAGTTTACAAAGTTATGTTTTATAGATCACTTCGGGTTTATACTAACTCTATATGAGATGATCTACAAAGATAAAATGAATATTTCCTCAAAGTCGGGATAATATATAAATATTTAAAAAAAACATTAACATAAGAGGTATAAAATGAAACAAAGAATTATAGAAATAGTTTTTAGAAGCGTATCTACTTACATTATTCTATTAGTATTAGGAAGGGTAGTCGGAAGAAAATTGATATCGAGGATAACATTTTCTGATTTTATAGTTGGAATTACTCTTGGGTCTATTGCAGTAAGAATAGCATTGGGATCAGAAGAATCACCATTCTTGGCTACAATTTCAGCAATTGTTATTACTGTATTGGTTGTTATTACAGATTATTTAGATATTAAAAGTATTAATTTCAGAAAATTAGTAGATGGAGAGGCTATTATACTTATAAGTAATGGTAAACTAATAGATTACAATTTAAAAAAAGTAAGGATTACTATAAATAAATTAATGATGCAATTAAGAGAAAAAGACATATTCAATGTAGATGATGTGGCAATTGCAGCCATAGAGAGTGATGGGGAATTGACAGTATTACCGAAAGCAAATAAACAACCAATAACAACTGGTGATTTAAATATTTCAACAAAAATAAAACAATAAAAGAGATATTAAACTAATGTATACTTATTATTGGGCCATATTTATTTCTAAAGTGGAAAAAAAGTTGTAAACCTTATCATAAATAATAGTGAACTATTGCATATAATGGTATAATTCAATTAAAAGTTGTTTCGCAGTCATAGTTTAAAGAAAAAAGGGGGATATTTATGGAAGATTTGGGTCCTTTAGTTTATTTAGATGAAGAAAAATGTGTGGGCTGTAATAAGTGCATTAGGAATTGTCCTATTTTTGAAGCTAATATAGCTTATATTATAGACGGAAAAAATAAAGTTAAAATTGACATCGACAAATGTATTCATTGTGGAGAATGTATTAAAGTATGTGACCATGATGCTCGTCAGTATAATGACGATACAAAAGTGTTTTTTGAAGATTTAAAAAATGGAAAGGAAATTTCTTTGATTGCGGCACCAGCGATAAGAGTTAATTTTAAAAATTATAAAAAATTATTTGGATATTTTAAATCTTTAGGTGCGAAGGTTATTTATGATGTTTCTTTTGGAGCAGATATTACTACTTGGGCATATTTAAAGGCGATTAAGGATAAAAAGCTAGACTCCATTATCGCACAACCATGCCCATCAATAGTACATTATATACAAAAATATCAACCGGAGTTAATAGAAAAGTTAGCACCAGTACAAAGTCCTATGATGTGTACTGCAATATATTTGAGAAAGTATGACAATAATTCTGGTGATATAGCATTTCTATCTCCTTGTATAGGTAAGAAGGATGAAATAAAAGATAAGAACACTATGGGTTTAATAAAATATAATGTTACGTATAAAAAACTTCAGGAGTATTTAGAAAATAAAGGAATTGATTTAGAAAAGTATGAGGAATATGACTTTGAAGATATGGGTTGTAGTTTAGGATATTTATTTAGTAGACCAGGTGGGCTTAAGGAAAACGTAAAAAATAAAGTGCCTAATGCGTGGGTAAGGCAGGTAGAGGGGCATATACATGCTTATAGTTATTTAAAAGAGTACAGTGAAAGAACAAAAAACAAACAGAATGTACCCTTATTAATTGATGCTCTAAATTGTTCAAAAGGTTGCAATTTTGGGACAGGCACTGATAATTTGCTTTCAATAGATGATGTGGATTATGAATTTAACAATTTAAAAAAGCAGAAATCAATTGAAAAGGGGAAAAAGTTAGTTAGAAAAAAAATAGATTGGCTTTATGACTATTTTGATAAGAATCTAAAATTTGATGATTTTAGTAGAGTCTATAGCGAGAATGATAAACTTACTAATATCATTGAACCCACGGAAAAAGAATATAACGATATTTTTACTAAACTGCATAAAGAAGACGAGCTTTCTAGAAAAGCAAACTGTTCGGCCTGTGGGTACGAAACTTGTGGAAATATGGCAAAGGCAATTCATAATAAATTAAATATTTTAGATAACTGCATAGATTATAATAGACATGAAATAGAAATTTCTAATAAGGAAATAGATTCAAAAATTCAGCAAATTAATGTTTTAGATGAATTTAACAAACTTTCAGAACAAAAATTAGAGGATGCAAAAAAACTAAAGGAGCATGTGGAAGAAATAACTAACTCTTTAAAAGATGTTTCCAAAAGTAATGAAGAAAGTGCTGCAGAAGTAGAGAAAATTTCTAATGAAGTAGATGATATTTTGAAAACTTCAAGTATTTTAAGAGAAAGAGTAAGAGTGATTGAAAATAGTGTAGGCAGTTTTACAAAAGCATCTCTTGAAATTGTAGGCATTGCAAATCAAACTAATTTGTTGGCTTTAAATGCTTCAATTGAAGCAGCAAGGGCTGGAGAATCAGGTAAGGGGTTTGCAGTTGTAGCTGAAGAGGTTAAGAAACTATCATTTAAGACTAGTGAAACAGCAAATTCTACTGGAGTAGACCAGAGAGAAATGATAAAGATTGTGAAAGAAATTTCATTAGTTTCTGATGAAATAGACAATAAGATGAAGAATGTTAATCAATCTATTATTAATATTACTGGAGCATTGCAAGAAGTAACAGCTACTGGAGAAAAAATAGCTGAGGAGGCAAATTTATTAGTTAGACCATGATATACTCGCCTAAAGGGGACTTAGTTTAACCAATACTAGTGATAAAGATATGCCAACCTAGATATTAATCTAATCTTGGTTGGCTTTTTAATATAATTGTACTTTTTAATTATAAATTATCGTTTAAAACCACACCATTATTAGAATCCACTGTTACAATGCAGCCTGACTTTAAAATACTTATTGCGTTTTGCGCACCTATAATCACTGGAATATCTAAAGATGATATAAAGGTAATTACATTGTTGTCTATTACAGTCTCTTCAACGATTATTGCTGAAGCGTTTTTTAAATAAGGCAACATATCATTGTTTATAGAAGGTAGGACTAGAATATCTCCATTTTTAAAATTTTTATTTATTTGATCTACGGAAGTTGAAGTGAAGATTTCTCCAGATACTTTTCCTTTAGTGAGGCCAATACCTTTTAAAAGAATATTACCTACTGTTTGAACTTTTAATAGATTAGTTGTTCCAGATATCCCTACTGGCCCACCAGCTGTTATTACAATAATATCCCCTTGCTTAACTAATTTAATGTCTAAAGCTTTTTTAACTCCAATTTCAAACATTTCTTCAACGTTTGTTGCTGCTCCAACTAGTAACGGAATTACCCCCCATGAAATACATAACTGTCTTTGAACTCTTGGATTTGATGTAGTTGCTATTATGGGACAAGATGCTCTAAACCTTGAAATCATTCTGGCGGTTTGTCCAGATTGGGTTGCAGAAATTATTGCAGCTGCCTTTAACTGCAGGGCAATTGTACAAGTGGCATAGCTTATAGCATTTGTTATGTTTTCCATCGTGTCAAACTGCATTGAAGCCAATTTACTGCCGTAATCAATAGACTCGTCTGCCATTTTAGCAATCCTAACCATAGTTTTTACACTTTCGATAGGATATTTACCCATAGCACTTTCTCCTGAAAGCATAATTGCACTAGTCCCATCATACACAGCATTTGCTACATCACTAGATTCTGCTCTAGTTGGTCTTGGATTTTTAATCATTGAATCTAACATTTGAGTTGCTGTTATTACTGGTTTACCATCTTTATAGCATTTCTTGATCATCATTTTTTGAACAATCGGAACTTCCTCTGTAGGTATTTCTACCCCTAAATCGCCCCTTGCTACCATAATGCCATCTGAAACATTTAATATTTCATCAAAATTATTTACACCTTCTCTATTCTCAATCTTTGAAATTATCCTTAAATCCTGTCCACCATATTTCATTAATATTTCTCTCACTTCATTTACGTCTGCTGCCTTTCTTACAAAAGAGCAAGCTATAAAATCAAATTCATTTTCTATAGCAAACTTTATATCCTCAATATCTTGCTGCGTTATTGCAGGTAAATGGGTGTCTGTTTCAGGAATATTTACTCCTTTGTTATTACTTATTGCCCCACCATTTAATATTTTGCAATGGATGTCCTTACCTATAACCTCTTGCACTTCGATTGCTACGAGACCGTCATTCATTAATATTTTTGTGCCAACCTTAACATCTTTATATAGCTGCTTGTGGGAAATAGTTGATTTTTCTTCAGTTCCTAAGATATTTTCATTTACAAGTACGAAAGTAGTATTTTCTTGTAATATTACTTCACCTTTTTCAAATTTACCTAATCTAATTTCAGGCCCTTTAGTATCAAGCAATAATGGAACGGGCATGTTTAATTTTTCCCTGATTTTTTTTACTCTATCTACTCTTAGTTTTTGTTGAGCATGAGTACCATGAGAAAAATTTAATCTTGCTACATCCATACCTGCCAGTATTAATTGTTCTAATAAATTATCATCATCTACAGCGGGTCCTAAGGTACATATTATTTTGGTCATTCTCATTGTTTACTATCTCCTCTCATTTGGACATAATCACATAACTATTTGGCTAAGCATTATTGAATAATATCATGTTTTTATTATACTCTATATTATTATTTTTATATTGTATATTTAATCAAGTACATGAGTTATTACAAAGGTTGGAAGTGGAAGTTTTTAATTTTAAAATTTAGTTTCCATAAAATTTTAGAATAAAAATCATTATTAGGGTTAAATTAATAGCTGTGAGTTATTTGAAATACTCAAATTTTATGAAAGAGGTGCTAATATATATGGAAGTAACAAATGTTGAAAAATCCCAAAAGACAACTACAGAAACAGTTACAAACGCTGAAGAATTAAAAATT
>Ga0209125_1001469_pt1 | contig 21920 bp, 17 predicted proteins | sample BarGraIncub1131A_FD_184503 | JGI IMG/M metagenome (GOLD analysis project Ga0209125, IMG submission 184503) | Arctic peat soil microbial communities from Barrow, Alaska - Barrow Graham LP Incubations 11-31A (SPAdes) (version 2) | ecosystem: Environmental > Terrestrial > Soil > Wetlands > Peat...
GCCTATTCAGACACAAACAACCAGAAATATATGAGAGAACGAAAAATTCGATTGGTTGCCCGGGAGCGTCTATCCAGAACGTATGGAAGGCGAACGCCGCAGGAAGAATTTGAGTACAACAAAGACGCCGATATGTACGTATGTTCAGCCAGACACATGAGTGTCAGAAAAGCTGGACAGTATCGCCAAAAGGGAAATAAAAGTCCAAGAGTCATCTATTACTTTGATGTTGAAAAATGTAAAATTTGTCCACTTCGTAATGGCTGTTACAAAGAAGGTGCTCAATTCAAAACATATACAGTAAGAATACAATCCGCTATTCGCGAAGAACAGAAAGAATTTCAAGAAAGCGCCTACTTTCGAAACAGGGCAAGAGAAAGATATAAAATCGAAGCTAAGAACAGCGAACTAAAATATGCTCACGGATACAAAACGGCACAATCTGCAGGATTAGAAAGTATGCAGTTGCAGGGTGCTATGACTATTTTTGCCGTAAACATAAAAAGAATCCTTAAATTAATGGAAAACCAATAAAAAAGGAATGAGATAGGCACCTTTTTCGAGTTGCTTATCACCCGTTTTGCATATTCAGAAATCTAACATCAAAAACATTCTGCCCACAGACGCAAAAAACTCCCCAGATAAATATCTGAGAAGTTTTTCAGTGCCCTGCTGTAAGGTTTCTTGGGGATTTGTTTTGTTAGAAAAATGTTGAATATTGTCCATAAGTACCACACAGGTACCATTGATGATTTTTCCAACATTTACACGTTCATTTTTTTTCTGATTATTCAATTTGATTTGCATATTTTACTGGTGCTATTGGCGCAGGCACCACCCGGTAATACAGACAGCCCGTATGATCCTTAAGATGTTTTTTCACAGCCATTGCGATTCGCAGCAAAAACGGAGTCATCAGCGCGGAGACTTTGAGCCATCTTAACTCAACGCAGGTGGCTCTTTAAAACCGCTCTACACTACGCGGATGTATGTCGAATATTTTCTCTGCAATAATAGCTTGCCCAGGAACAATTACCAATTCGCCATTTTCAAAAAATTTATCCCAAAATGTTTAATAACGGTGTTGATGTTATGATAATTTCAAGGGGATCCAAAATGTATTCCCTTAACTCACATTCAAAGAAACATGTGTCTTAAATTGAATCAAAGATTATATTCATTATATGTATTGAATTACCACTTAAATAACAATGGCAAATCAAGTCTAAAATCTCTCGATTGATTGAATACGCCATTATCGAGGACCGGAAAGAAAAAAGATCTACATTGATTGCAAGTCAGTTTCCGGTCTCCTCCTATTATTGTTCCTTTCAGGACTCCAGGATCGCTGACACGATCCTGGACAGATTCGTCCATTCAGCATACCGGATCGATTTATCCGGCGCTTCGCGTCGAGCCACCAAAGCGGAAAAAGGGAGTGTTGTTTTGTCTTGATTTGTGATGCTTTTTTCTTTCGCTTTAGGCTGTCTGTCCCCATTCGGCCGGATTAGACTGTCATATTAACGTTGGATCGGGGGTGCCGCAGTTAACTGCCCTGTCTTGATTGACCGGAATACTCAAATAACGGACTAAATTATTATAAGCAGATAGAACCGTCGATTACATTTTAGTTTAAATAATTACCCGCCCCGCTCAATTATAAATTCTAGTCCCTTCCTCATTACCTTCTCAATGCTGTCGTTCTTATTTACATAAATAACCCGCTGATCTTGAATCGCATTCCAAACGGTTACTGATGCAAGCTCATAATAGATTTCGATATAGATATTATCTCGAATGAGTATCATTTATCTCTTCACTCCGGGTTCAGCATAGCGATGCAATTAACTGTTCTTATGTTTCGCGCTCGTTGGCGCTTAACTGACTAAAGTAACAGGCGAGAGGAAACAGGCAAATTGACGGTTACTTCTACATTTTCTCTCTCCACTCCGGATCCAGCCGCGCAATACGATGGTCATGCAGGCAAGCGCGGTCGCAGTGATAGTTCCACATGAATGCGTTCCAAGCGATATACACGTATTGCATAAAGCTGACTATTTTAGCTATTACATTTTGCATTCCATTTCCTCATGCATTTCATGATTTATTTGAATAGGTCACCCATAAGATTATTGATTTTTTCAGTGCGAACCACTGTGCTGTCCTCATCAACTGTAACATCGATAACAGCACCCTCTTTTGCTTCAGGTGGAATCGCCGCTTTGGGAATATTAACGAATGTCTTATCACTTAATTCCACTATTGCATAATCGCCTTCAAATCTGTCAATAATATATTTCATTTCCTGCACCTCACATTTATTGTGGTGGATTGCACCTACTACAGGGAGTTAATCCCTCCGCTTTTGCATCGGCCAAACTAATCGGTATTCTGCTTTTACTTAAGTAGCTACACCCGTCACTATGATACTTAGATCCGGTTTCTGTTTTATAGACTTCACCGGTACCTGTATCCAACACTGGTGCTGCTGTTGTTGCAGCAGGCTCAGTCACGGCTACCGTGGTGGCTACGGTTGTTTCCTTTGGAGTTGTTGCTGCTGCTGTTGATACTGGAACGATGGGTGTTGTTTTTCCAATTGATTTTGTGGTTACCGTTGAGTCATCTGATTCCACAACAATAGTCCCGTTTGTATCGGTACGATAGATAGTTGCTCCAACTGCAGTAAGACCTTGTATAACTTCTTCGTCTGGTAATCCATATGAATTATCTGCGCCAACGTCAATAATCGCTATGGCAGGAGAAAGCTTACTATATAAAGAAGATGAATATGCCGTTCTAGAACCATGATGCGAAATCTTGACAACATCTGCATCAATCGTGAAAGAACTTTCCGGATCCGTCCCGGCATCTCCCATAAACAAAAAGGTATTGCTTCCATATACAATTGAAATAACAGCCGACCAATCATTTAATTCATCACCATAATCGCTATTCACTCCAGGAGATAAAATATTTATACCAGGAGCTATTTGCACTCCCGCTTGAGCTGTATTTATTGAATATCCCTTATCCTGGATAGTAGTTAAAAGACCTTCGAAGGCTTGCGTTGTAGATGCTACTTTTGGCATATAGATTTGTCCGATATTGAAACTGTTAATTACGGTGGCCATGCCGCCGATATGATCCTCGTGGGGATGCGTAGCCACAAGATAGTCGATTGCACTGTAACCAAGATTCTTTATATAACTGACAACACTGGATCCATCGCCTTTGTTTCCGGCATCTATCAACATCGTCTTACCATCCGGCAATTCTATAAACTCTGAATCAGCTTGTCCAACATCAAGATAGTGTACTCGTAATACACCACCGGCAGAAGTTTGCATCACTGTTTCTGCTGCGACTTCTGTTGAAACTGCGGTTTCTGTTGTTGATGGTTTTGTTTCTACAGGAGTGGGTGTTTCTTTATGTGTCGTTGTCTGGAGCGTGGTTTCTGTGGAGCTTGTCGCAGCTGCCATGGTCACTGCTGCTTTGGTGGTTGTGCTTGTTGTAGATGAGGTTGATGCGGGAGAAGTATTGCAGCTTGTCATCCCACAAAGAGGCAGAGAGAATACGATCAACAGAACAAAAATCCCGATAGACTTTTGATACCACTTCATGATTTCAACTCCTTTATTGTATGACAAAAACAGTATTTATTGTCATTATAAACCTATTTTAATGAATGACAACCATTGGATATCATTCTCTATATTAAATTGACACAAGTGCAGCGTTGTACATGTTCGTTAACTAATTTTTTCTCATTATCCGCTGCTGAATTGTTTTCCATTCTATTAGCACGAAGGAGGGAGTCGAACCCTACTCTTAACAGTTTATATGTGCAATTATTACCAAATACCGTTTATATAGCGCGTTTTGCCTCACTTTTTTTGCAAAACCGCTCAATTAACATGTCGAACGTCAGTCAAAAACGTCAGTCATAGATATTAGATAGTAGTGGGCGAAGCACCGGATTTTTTCCAAGGGTCATTCAATGTGAATTTGACCAGATTATGTCTTCAAATTATTTCAAGATTATTCCTTGAAGGAAAAACTGGAAATGGAGCAGTAGGCAATGTCTGATACCAATATGCTACCGAACAAATATCATGCTGCCCGGGAAGAAAACGACCTTCACTCCTCCATCCTAATGCTTGTATTGTAACTTTGAGATTTTTTTCAAATCTTATAGGATCCATCACATGCCAACGGTACATTGCATGGCGATGTTGTGATTTATATGTTCCATCAGGTTTTAATACCTGTTGCATACCCATAAATGGTGTTGTATACGTGCGATAATTCCCATCAACATCCCAATTATATGCTCCACCGAAATAATCTTCTGTGCCAGTTCCACATATGGTAGGATATTCAATATCATCATCAATATAGAATTTTATTTCGCCTTCTCCCCACCAACCATTATTATTTATCCCCCAACCCATTGAAGTACCAACATAATGCCCAGATACATTTATACCATCTAATATTGTATATACATCCATATACGGAAGAGGATTTATTCTTCGGAATTGCGCATGAAAATATGCACAATCATCAGGAACGTCAGTAAGTGTATAATTAATTTGATAGTAACACCATCTTTCTTCTTTGGGATGAAGATTTTCTATAGTTATACGACAATGCATATGAAAAGGCATTTCCCAAAAGCAATTAAGTCCACGATTTGGGTTTACTGCAACAGGTGATGAATTAATTTGAGAGAAGGGACCTGCATTGAAATTATTGGGGTCATTCATTTCCCAAGGAATTGCAAAGAAATCAGAAATAGGACATTCCACCGAAGGCTGTACTTGATGATCCCAGTAAATCCTCAAAATGAAGTCTCTTCCAACATACCCAGCAAACCACAGACTCTGTATTGCTCCTGACCCTTCAATATCTGCCAAAGTATATCTCTCACCAGGCTTAATCGCTACCGCTGGCCTACACTTCCAACCTAATCCAAGTTCACGAGATGCAGGGTTGCACTCCGGACCGGCCATTGCTCCTTTCCCTCTTTCACCTGTGGGATTTTCAGCTGAAATAGATCTCGTTTTTGCTTTTGATAATCGTGAAAGAATCCCAAGATTCATTCCTAAACCATTAAATTTCATATTCCTTACTCCTAATTCTTTTAAGTCCAGAAAAACTGTCTGTCTGGACTGGTTGATTTCGTAAGCGCCCTGTTAGAAAATGGTCTTGTAGGCCGTTTGAGGACTTGTTCTATTACTCCTTGTAGAATCCATATGGATCTCTTCTTAGATAGTCCGTTCCCCTAGCTTTATGTTTGGCTTCGAACCGCTGGTCGTTTGTCTGTTGGTAACTTTTTGAGTTTTGGTCTGGAAGTTACCGGTTGCTACGGCAATTAATCTCCATGTTCTTGCGATAACTGACTTTGTTCCAAATTTCTGTAAGTCAGTCCGAGCGCTCAATCCCTAGCAAGTCTATCGGTTAAAGAACTCCTTCCTATGCAGAGCTCCCAAAGACAGATGACATAGATGCCTTCGTCATAGCTGATAGCCTTAGATTTGGCCATATTGGCTTGAAAGGAATCGTCGTGGAAATGAAGTATCTGTCTCTACAAAAACTTACCGCTCTCGCTTTCAGGTTGCTAAAGACCTATTCAGTGAGAAGAATCGTTTTCTTCAGACCCTTTGTCTGAACAAGTGGTTGTTAAATACTTGAAACGCAACCCCCTTATGCTATATAAAGCACTAGCTTATATGTTAGTACATAACGCATTCATCCCTTCATAGCACCACTTTACTTAAACCACTCAATTTTTACCGTGTCCGCCATTTTCTTTCCACCAATACTATTAGGATGTAAACCATCACCTAAATGACAATCGTCCAGCATATAATCAGGATCTTCCGGTTTTCGGATTGCTAAATCAAAGTCAATAATTCCATCTGAGTAATGCTGCTTACGTATCCATTCATTGGCCTGTTTTCTCAAATCTTCAGAATACACATACCAGTCCATATCTTTGTGTTTAAATGGTGTTATTGTTCCGATGAATATTTTACTTTTGTTTTCATGAGAAATCCGGATAAGTTCCAATAACCCCTCACTATATTTTTCTATAGTAACTATTTCATCGTAATGTTCTAATGCATAAGGATGTGTAAAATCATTAATTCCAATCAGAACTATGACAATGTCAGGATGAGTTGATCCATAAATATCCTGATGAAACCGTTTTAGTCCTGCATTACCGAAAATCGTTCCTCCTCCAGGCACTTCATCCACCTTGCTGGCATCCCTCAAAAGACGATTTCCACAAATACCACGATTAATTACCGTAATTTTCCCGGGAAATACATCAAATAATTTTTTTATCAAAGCATCCGAATAAAATGACATATGCGTAATTGAATCACCAAACAAAGCAACTGTCATAACATCGTTTCCCGTGTAAATTTCAATATCCGAAATAGCAAATAAATTATTGGATTTGTTGGGATCTAACTTTAATACAGAAAACACATCTGAACTTTCTGTTTCTTGAAATTTTTGCGCGCTAGTATAGTTTCCATTTAACCCAAAAACTGCATGCCAACTTCCAGCTGACCATGTTGAGCAAACTGAGCTAATCGATATCGTTTCCCTTACATATACAGAAATGACGATATCGTCGTTTACAGATATCGGTAAACCAATCTCGTCACTGAAAAAGGTATTTCCAGACTCAATGTCAATTCTCTCATTTCCCTTGAAGGTAACAGCTGTTATCCCCTCTATCTCATCTCTAGTTCTGTCTTTCCTACCAATTGTTACACTTTCCATTACCAATCTATGATTTGAATAGAGATTCGAAAATTTTATTCTAACTTTTTTCCCGCTCAAATTATTTCTAAAAAAAGCACGTTGCGTTATATTATCAACTGTACCAATTGTGACATTATAGTTAATTGGCAAATAGCTCCATGTTGTTTTCCACTGCATTATTGTAACTCCATTCTAAGTCCATAATAAACCCTGCTAAATCATTGCCCATTCGTATCTGAGTCGGTATATGTTGTGGTCAACCGTTGTTGTAACACTATGTCCTAATTCGTGTTGATCAAGCCTCAAACGGTGTGCTGCCAGTTGTTTAGGTGTGCGTTCGGTGATGATTGTACGTAATGTAGGAGTATTTGTAGATTGCTTCATCCAGTGCTTCGTCGTCATGTAAGTGATACAAGTGGATGAGCGGGTTATAATTCAACGCTCAGTATTCAAGTGAAATTTCAAATGTGTGATGAATTTTGATGTGTAGAAATGTATTAATGATACAAAATGGCGCACGCATTATTATCAGGTTTTGAAATCCGAAATAAAGTTTCTCGTTTATTTGGCCAGGTAATCTTCTTCTCTTTCTGTTCTATCGATAAAAATTTCCTTAAACTTCGGCCAAAGAAAAAGATTTGTTGTTATGCAAATGATAACTGGCGCGCCCAAAATCAAAATCCATATGACAATATCTGCATAAATTATTGCTGCAATTATAATAATAAGTTGAAGTAATCCGATAGCCAAGCTTCGCCAGCCACATACAAAAATCAATAACATACTATTTCTGATTTGTGTTCTGAACGGCTGGTCAAGCAATACAATCTGCATGAATAAATATGGCGACATGCTAGAAAGTAAGAATGAGCTGATTATCATGCAGAGCAGAAATAACACATTGCTTTTTGCTTGATAATTTACAAACATATAAAATGTAGCAATAATCATTGACCAAAGAAACCCAATAATTTCAATAGCAAAAACACCTTGTCTGAAATTTTCCATATATGCCTTTTTAAAAGTATACCATGGAAAGATAGATACTTCTCGAATTGTCTGCATAACAATTAGGTTCACAGCCGCCCATGCAGGACCAAGAATTGTCAGACACAACATGCCGAGTGGCCAAAATATCAGCATTTTAAACCAACTCAATAGAAAGAAACAAAGTGCAGCTGGAATGGAACATCCAACTAAAGCTAAATTGGCGATAAAGAGTACGCCGTAATTATGTGAGATAACTTCCCACCATCTGGCAAGCCCTTTTTTCTGTAATCTCAAATTTTCTGTTTTATATTCCTGCTCATGAAATGTTGGAAGAAACCAGCTCATGTGAATCATTCCTTTCAATTACTGAATAAATTGAAACCACAAAGCCAAACTAGATACTTCAATATTCTGCTCATTTTTTTTATTTCATGAGAAATATATTTTTAATAAGACATTACATTAATTCTCAAGAAATTTCCTCATTCATACTACTGGTTTTTACGCTTTTCTTTCGACTTTCAGATGAATAATACAAGCGTTATACGATTGGATCAGAATTCGTTTTCCAAATCCCATCATTTATTTTCCGAATTGCCTCAAGGTCTGCTTTAGGTTTTCTGCAGTAAGTTAAAAGGCCATTTGTCTCCTGTTCAACATCTGCCAGTTGAGTATAACAGAAGCCTTGCACATGGGAAGATTTTAGCAGCGGGTCAACAACAGCATAATATCTTTCCAAAAAATCATTTTCTGAAGCTGCTAAAGAATATCCCCAGCCATATTCAGTTTTTTTCTGATAAGAAATACCACCAAATTCACTGATAATAATTGGCTGACCATTGTATTTCCAATCCTGTATAAACATTTGTCTTCCATTTGGTGCAAATTGCAAGATATTCTCAAGGGATTTATACCGATCTTGTAAAATCTCTCTGGATGACTCGTAATCATGAATTGTCAGTAAGTCACCGCATGTATGTTCCCAACCGTCATTATCAATAACAGGACGTGAATCATCAATAGATTTTGTAATATACAGCATGGCATTACAATGGCTCTGCTGCATTCCATTTGTAAATATTTCCTGTATGCCCCAAGATTCATTCAGCGGCGCCCATGCCACAATAGATGGGTGATTATAGTCCCTTTGTAATGCACCGGTCCACTCCTGATACATTCTTGTTGCGTATTCTCTTGAATAGACAAAGGCAGCGCCAATTTCCCCCCAAACAAGTAGTCCCAATCTGTCTGCATGAAAAAGAAATCTTGGATCTTCTACTTTTTGGTGCTTTCGGACCCCATTAAAGCCCATTTGCTTAACCAACATAATATCCTGTACAAATGCATCATCATTAGGAGCTGTCATTAACGAATCAGGCCAATAACCTTGGTCCAACAAAAGCTTCTGGAAATAGGGGCGATTATTCAACATAAAAATACCATTTTCAACTGACACTTTACGCATACCAAAGTATGAGGTAACGACATCCTGAACATTTTTGCCGTCATATACCGAAAATACTACATCAAAGAGACGCGGTGTCTCAGGCGACCAAGTTAAGTCTTCAAAATAATTCCATGCTTTAAGAACTGCTTGATCCAAACTAACTGTAAAGCTGCCCCTACAGCACTGAGCGTCAACCACAAATCGTGTTACGAAGGTTCCTTTAAAATTTATTACAGTCTCCAAAGATAAACTCTTCTTGCCTTCCAGCGTGTATTCGAACTTTACTGCACGTTCATCAAGAATAGGTTTTATATATACTCCTTTCAAATAGTTAGGTGAAACAGCTTCTAACCAAACACTTTGCCAAATACCGGTTGTGTGAGTATAGAAAATGCTTCTGGATTCCGATTCCCAAAATTGTTTTCCTCTCGGCTTTTCTAAATCTGCATGTTCATCGATCGCCTTAACGCGAATAATATTTTCTCCGTCGAATCTGACAGCGTGAGTAATGTCTGCATTGAAACCTATCTGGCCGCCAATGTGTTCCTTAACCAAGATATCATTCACCCAAACCTGACATATATAGTCAACTGCCCCAAAGTTTAGAAGAATGTTCTTATGGTTCATTGACTCAGGTAATGAAAAACTTCTTTTATACCAAACTACATCATGAAAATCTGTTTCTCCTATACCGGATAGTTTTGTCTCGAATGCATATGGAACCACAATCTGTCTGTCATAGATTTCTTCTTCAAACGAAAAATTCCATGCGCCATTTAACGTGATCCATTCATCACGCACAAAATCAGGTCTGGGATACTCATTTCTTGGTGTCTCGTTCATTACTGCCTCCAATATTAAAAATATCAACAATATATTAATCAATATAAATCAAATCACATTTGAGTTTTTATCATTTTTAATACAAAGCTCTAGTTCTTCAAATATACAATTTTTTACACGCGCGCCAATCCTACCGTGAGTAAATGCATCTTTGTCCTGGTAAATTATTGCTGGTGTTTCCATATCATCTACAAATATACAAAAGGTATCTGCTTTTGCCGAAACACGCAATTTATGTTTCCTATTTAGATCCCAGTTACCCTCTTTCACGGCAAGATATGTTTCGTTAAAGCTATGCTTGGTAAGCACTAGTTGATCTTGTTGCAACCCAACAAAATATCCTTTAAAAAAATTGATTCCTAGAACAAGATCCTTTCCTTCTCCACCTTCGGCTGGTTCAGTCATTCGGAAAATCAAACCACCTATTCCGTATTTTGATTTGGAATTAAGTTTTATATCAGCTTCTAAAATGTAGTCACTCCAACCGTCATCACCAAAATAGACTTTGCCATACGGGCCGAAGGGAGAAATATTTTCAGAAAACTTCATCTCTTTTACAAATTTTTGATAGATTCCAATTTTATGCAGTTCTGCTGTGCCCTTAATCAGAAGAAAAGTAAGTGTGTGGATTCCCTCTTCCAATTTCACTGGAAAAGATATGACACTTTCCTTTTTATCGCTGAAAGATTTTTTTGAGACTGTATTTCCATTCAAAATAATGTTCCATTGCATAATATCCGAATTGCAGAATACACCAAATAGGTCAATTATATACTCTGCAGTTTTTTCAACATTTATTTGATAAGAAGCGCAGCTGTTCGTGGTCATTTCGGTAATTTCACCGGCCGCATTTGTTGCGCAGCCGGCAAGAAACTCACCGGGAACAGGTTTGTACAGTCTTCGCTCGGATTCTTCATAGGAACCATTGCTAGTTGCCGTGCATCCAATCATCAATTTGCACTCATCTGCAAAATAACCGACTTTCCCGCCAAATTGTGCTTTTCTTATACAAACATTTAGCTTACGGTTATCCAAATATAAGCAGATATTTGTTTTTTCACAAAATACACGAATGCAATGCAATGCATTATGGTCATAATTATCAATTAGATTAATTTCTGATAAGCAATACTCTTCACCTTTTTCGACGAAAATGAGTTTTATTGTGTTATATAAATTCGACAATACTACCTTATAGTTATTTTTTCTGTCAATCCATCCGAAATAGATACCATAATGCGCATTTAAATTACAGTCAGCTTTTAAATTATACTCGGCAACATAATTTTCTTCCGTATTAATTTTATTGATACATTCAAATTTTTCAGTCCCCGATTTATAGAATCCTTCATCATAATTCAAGGTCCCCCCTAGAATTACCCAATTTATATATGTAGATTCTTCAGATACAAAATCTATAAAATCCGGCATTCTTGGAGCTTTTTGCTTTGATCTGGTTGGTCCATATACCACTGTTCTACCCCTATGCCATGACTGAAAATCTATATTCAAGTTACGCGTGGCATCTGGATTAAAATTATGGTAAACCATATAATGTGACAACATATCTGGACCGACGACCGAACAGCTGTGACCTAGTCCAACACCTATCCCCTCCGTATGTACCACAATTGGATTGTATAAATCATCCGTATAGCCACATAGTGGCTGGTCACTACATGCTGCATTTATGCGATAACCGTTGCTTAAATAGTGATTTCCGGTATAAGTCATATAGTATTTTCCGTTTTCCTTGACAACCAGCGGGCCCTCTGTCCAGCCATGCATAAATGCGCCGGTTTTTACAGGTTCGCCAAATTCCGTCGGAGATTTCATTTTGCAGCCAAGAATTCCGCTGTCATCTGCCCAGTAAAAATACCATTGTCCATCATCATCAATGAAAATCGAACCGTCTATTTCGTGACCCACATTCCCCGTAATTTTTATGAAAGGACCTGTCGGGGAGTTGCTCTTTAGCACGAAATGCCCAAATCCTGATGGAGATGTATACATATAGAAACTGCCATTCCAATAGACGACCTCAGGCGCAAAGGGAACTAAGTTTGGAAAAGTGTCAGGAGTAATAGTCGGGCCTTCCAATTTCCAATTCACTAGGTTTACAGAGCTCCAACAACGAATATCCTGATTTGTGCTATATAGGTAATATTGTCCATTATGTCTTAAAACAAATGGATCGGCAAAATCATCCTGAGTATTAATTGGGTTTTTATAATAAATCATATATTTATCCTTTAATTCCTGACATCGCAAATGATTCCGTGAAGTATTTCTGGCATGTAATAAACAAAATCAATACAGGGAGAATTGCAATTAGCGAAGCTGCCATCACGACAGGAATATCCGTCTGTGTTTCATGGTATGAATTCAGAAATGCAATAGCTACCTGTACTGTTTGAGTGGACTTCGAGTTTGTAAAAATCATCGGTCCAAAGTAATCGTTCCATGTTGCCATAAATAGCATAATTGTATTTGCAATAAGAGCGGGTTTACTAATTGGCAGAAAAATACGCCAGTAAATACCAAAGTAACTGCATCCATCAATTTTTGCTGCATCCATTAATTCATTTGGCAGACCCAGCATATACTGTCTCAAAAAGAATATTATAGAAACATTACCAAGCGATGCTGGAACAATCAAAGGAATCAATGTGTTAATCCATTTTAAATTTGAATAAATTAAAAATTGAGGAATAAGCAGGACTACAAACGGTATCATCATTGTTGAGAGCAAGGCAATAAAAAATATATTCTTCCCTGGAAATTTTAGTTTTGCAAATGCAAATGCTGCCATACTTGAGGTAACCGTACTACACACAATTACCGTAATTGTTACAATAGTACTGTTTTTTAAGCCTGTTAGTATGTTGGAGGATTTCCATACCTCTATAAAATTATTCCAGTCAACAGGGTTAGGAAGCCACTGGGGAGGGAGTTTATAAACCAATGTTGCTTCTTTTAATGAAGTGGATAACATCCATACAAACGGTACGATCATTGTACACGCGCCAATCAACAAAATGATAAATACAACTATGGTTGAAGGCTTAATTCTATATCGTTTCATAGTCATTCTCCTTCATACACCCATTTTTTAGATATTTTGAACTGAATGATTGTAATAAATAGAATTAGCAAACCAAATATAGTTGCTGTAGCGCAGGCATATCCCATCTGACTATAACTAAATCCTTTCTGCCAAATATAGTAAATAACCGTAGCAACACCATAATTTCTACCTCCATTTGATGTGAATAGTTGTACCTCCACAAAGGTCTGAAGCGATCCAATCATACCAACTATAGATAGATAGAAAGTTATTGGTGTAAGAAGAGGTAACGTAATCTTGAAAAACTGTTTTATAGGAGATGCACCATCAATTACTGCCGCTTCATAATATGTCTTCGGTATGTTTTTCAGTGCTGCCAGATAGTAGATAGCAATAATACCTATCATCTTCCAAGAAATCATGAAAACAATCATTCTTTTCGTCCAAACCGGATCACCTAACCAATTTGGTCCTACAATTCCAAAAACTTGAAGCAAAATGTTATTTATAAGGCCAAATTGTGAATTAAACAACCATTTCCATACGAGCACAAGTGCTACAATGGAAGATATAAACGGTAAATAGTAGAGAACTCGAAATACGTTATTTCCCGGAACTTTTTTATGGCAAGCAAGCGCAAACAGTAATGCCAAAGATAGATAAATTGGTATTGGAATCAACATGTATATCGTATTTCCAAGTGCTTTCCAAAACTTCACATCATGAAACAACTCAACGAAGTTGGCCACCCCAATAAATGTCTTATCTGTTACCAACACATTCCAGTTTGTAAAACCTGCGTAGATGCAAATACCCAACGGGAGTAAAAAAAACACGGAAAATTGAATCATAACAGGAGTGATAAAGAGCAACCCAGTTATTTTCTCTTTCGTTTTCATGCTATTCTTCATAACCACTTTCAGCACTCCTTAACCAACAACTACAATCTCAATATATACTAATTTAAAAATTGTAAATACATTAGGCCTTTTCCGATATGTTGTGTAATTAATGTTCATCTCAAGACCTTTCAATAAGTCAAATATATCGGCGGTAGCTCTAACCGCCCCCGCCGATATAACGATCTAAAATCAGTTGCCTGTTAATGCCTTCTGTTGTTCTATACTCTTGTCAAGCAGATCCTGCACAGATCCCTTCACGGATTTGCAATAATCTTCAGCAGTCATTGCACCAGTATAAACATCATCAATGCCAGAATTAAATTCACTCCACCATTCCTGGTTGAAGGTGCGTGACTGTGTTGCAAGACGTCCATAGTCAGCAAGAATGTCAAGGAATGCTTGTTTGTTTTTAGGCATTGAATCCATTTTTAAATATTCGCCATTTGCCATATCAAGCAAAGTTGGTACGGATTGGCCAGAAGTGTAGCTGGTTTTTTGTGCATCTTTATTGAATGCAAGGTAAGCTGCAAGGTTACATGATGCTTCAATATTTTTACTATTAGGAGATACTGCTAGCCCAGCGCTGCCAAACCATATTGCATTTTTACCTGTGCTAGGACTTACAGGCCAAGCCATAATATCCCATTCAAATTTACAATTTTTCCAAAGATCTGCGGATCCCCATGAGCCTAAGCCCATCATGCCCAATTTGCCCTGTAGAAACCGGTCATAACTACTAAAAGAGGTTTCTTCTGCAGCAGTAGGTGCGACACCTTGAACCAATCGCAGATCTGCAACCCACTGCAGTGCATTGATGAACTCTGGAGTATCAATAGTTACTTTGCTAAGTGTACTATCAAGCCAATCTGCACCATTTGACCAAACTGCGGACTCAAGAGAATACATTGAGGTACCATAAACCTTACTATCACCTTCACCGCTGGTCAGCTTTTTAGCTGCTGCGAGATAATCATCCCAAGTCCATGGGGTTTCTTTAGTAGGAGCTGTAATACCGGCTGATTTAAAAAGATCCTTATTATAAACAACTGCATATGCACTGATGTCCTTTGGTAGTGCATAGATACTGCCCTTGCCCAAGCCAGTACCATCAAAACGATACAAATCGATAGCTTTGGGCCAAACGTTGGTTTGATCGAAAATGTCATTTTTTGCAACATAATCAGTCATATCGTACAGATTGCCAGTTGCTGCATACTTCATGATATAGTCTACACTACAATAGAATACATCAGGCTGGTCGCCGGAAGCTATCATAGTCTGCAGTTTAGTATCATAGTCGGAAGAAGGTACCACGATGTATTCAACCTGAACATCTGTGTAGACTTTTTCAAACTCGTCAATCATAGCCTGGAAAGTCGCAACTTCAGCGTCGGCACCCCAGCCCATAAAGGTAATTTTTGTCTTCTCTGTAGATTGAGAATTCTCAGTTGTCAGGGCAGTTTTAGTTGTTTGAATTGGTTGGGTGGTTTCGCCGTTTACCGAAACATCTCCAGTGGTTTTTTTGCCGGAACAACCTGCAATGTTAATAACACTAATCAACATAATTAAGCAAAGAAATAATGTGGTAATCCTTTTTGCCATGTCCGTCTTCCTCCTATTATTATGAATTTATGGATTTTGCAAAAAACAGTCATTCGTTATTTAAAACATAATTTCTGTTCTTTAATTGCTTTTATAATACACCATTTGTTTCTATTTTTATGTAATTTATGTATTTCGACTATTAATTCGTCTTTTTGCACATTTTTAGCTCTTGGTTTATGTGATAAGTCACAATTAATAACACATATCATGTTATTAACGACTCGTTCTTTGATTTTTAACGTGTTTTTATTGTTGCATTTAGTAGACAGTTCTATCTAATTTATGATATGTTAACATAAAAGGTGAAACTGGATGAGGGGTAAAAATGGCAAAAGTATTGGAATTGACTGCCGAAAACGAATCACAATTGTGTGAGGTAGGTAACGCTTTGTCCTCTCCAACTCGTATTCAAATATTAAAACTATTATATTATAACAGTTTTAATGTTGGCGAAATTGCTGACAAGTTACAAATCCCAGCATCCAGTGCAGCATTGCACATTCGAACCCTCGAAAGCGCAGGCCTGATTCAAACAAAATTACAGCCTGGCGGTCGTGGTTCAATGAAACTTTGCAGCCGCAAAAATGATTTAATTAATATCCGATTGGCTGGTCATGACCCTAACGTTAATCAAGTCGCCAGTATTTCAATGCCAATTGGTGCTTATACTGATTGTTCAGTAACCCCAACTTGTGGAATTGCTTCCGAGGTTGCACAGATTGGTTATGAAGATCGTCCTGCAGATTTTTTTCTTCCGGATAGAATTGCAGCTCAAATTCTCTGGACCTCCAGAGGATTTGTAGAATATAAATTTCCATTCGTATTGAGCAACGGCATCACGCCAAAACGATTGATATTATCGTTTGAAGCGTGTTCAGAAGCTCCTAATTTCAAAGAAAATTGGAAATCTGATATTACTATATGGATTAATGGTCTGGATTGCGGTACTTGGCAAAGTCCCGGCGATTTTGGCAGTCGTCGAGGCAGGTTAAATCCAAGTTGGTGGGATAGTGGCGTTTCACAGTATGGTAAGCTCACTACTCTGGAAGTTACCGAGGTCGGTTCACTAATTAATTCTCAGATTGCATCTACCATTTGCATAAACGATTTGGATCTTTCTACCAAAGCTCCAATAAATATTCGAATTGGAAATAGCCCTGACGCAAATTATATTGGTGGATTTAATCTCTTTGGAGAAAAATTTGGAGATTTTGAGCAAAATATAATTCTTTCACTTATATACTGATTGAATATTTTTCGAATAATCAAAGCAATTTTAATTTGCTTTTAGATCTCTTTTAGGGTACAGGTCAATCCTTTAACCAACTTATAACGAGAATTTCTGAAAAAGCATAATTATTTACAAAAATGCAAATGCTTAATGATCTTCAAATTTTTCCCCAAAAATGAACTTGTGACCTCATCCTTACCATGGATCTTCCAAAGTTAACCTGACGTTTACTTTCCGGGCAAAAATGCCTGTTTTCAGGCCTTTTGAGGTAAAAAGTTAATCCTACGATTACTACGATTAACCCTACGGTTACAATAAAACGGGACAAAAACGGGACAACTTACAAAACTTGACAATCGCAGCAATCTTTTTTACTGTTCCAATTTTTCACAATATTTCCTGTGTTTGCATTTCCCTTATCTGATCTAATGGGGACACCGAAGCTTGCTACACCATACGACTTTATGCGTTTTTTACGCTTTTTTTATGCGTTTTTACGTAAGCGTCCGATAATCGACGTCTTTAAAAATAAAACAAACTATGGGAATTTCTAAGGAATAACTTTATGAGTGTTTGCAAGTCTCTAAAAGACTCTGAGAGTAAACACGAGAACTCATAAAGTTATCTAGTTGTCCTTCTATTATCTGAACTGCTGTTGAAGCAATGATTCATAACGGACTTGAATAATCGGGCCAAATTAATCAGAATCAATTCTGTTTTTTATATTCAAAAAGAAAAACACAACGGGAGCAATACAAACAGCGATACTTAACGCCGCAATAGCAAAAGGTGTCTGAAAAGTAAAGATAGAAGTCTCCTTCATCTCCGGCGGCAGAGGGGAGATAATGGCATGTATTCACGATTTTGAAAAAAGCAGCCTTTGCATCGTTCCACAGTTCTCTCCAGTTTACTGTCTCTCATCCATGATCGTCTGGACGCGGTTCTGAATGATTGCGGCTACGTTTTCGGCGGACTTTTGATCTGCAAAATAGGCCGCAGCCTCTTCCTGTACGATGCCGTATATTTCATTATCACTTATAGAGAGTGTGTCCAGACCATCGACCATGTCCCGATATGCCTGTGCCGTTTCTTCGCTTATGGGCGCTGCATGATGCTGTACAAGAATTTGATTGTCCGGATCCTTAGCTGCCTCTATCTGCGCCTCAAATTCCGTGCGGAGAACCGGAACCCCATAGACAGTCTCTTGTATCTTCTTGCCCAAAAAAGATTTTACAAATTCCCAGGATGCTTTTGTATTATCTGATGCGGAAGAAACGGCAAGCAGCATACTCGGGAGGCACAAGGCTCCGCTTCCGTCTGCAGATGGATATCCTGTTACAGAAACAGGCCCTCCAATACGGGAAACATACAAATTGTAATCGAACGCCCCCATAATTAAGCAGTTTTCCAGTGCCAGTTCGCCGTTTTTTATCAACTCGCCTGAATCCATTGTGATAGCGACGCCTTCCGGTAAAGCGGCTTCACTTCTCCCGTTTTCTTTTGTAAATGCCAAAAGCGTGCAGAACACATCAGAATCAAAATCAACTTTCCCTGTGGAATAATTAATGAAAGTATCAGGAGATGTCGAGTAAATGGTATGCAGCAGATTGGACTGAAGCTGAGAATTTTTATCAAGCGCCTTCATTCCATCTGGAAGTGAGTCGGCCATCTCATTAAACGTATCCACCGTCCAGCCTTTTTGATCCCCAATCAAAGAGGCGGAACCGACAAGACCCTGAATCATAAAATACGGACACAGCTGATAGAGTTTCCCATCTGTCTCGCAAAGTCTGAAAATACTCTGTATATAATCGTCTTTATTGAAATTGCTGTCCGCTTCCATCAAAGGGTAAAGGTCAGTCAGGCATCCTTTTACCGCATAGTTGGAAAGCAAATCGGCACTTCCGCATATGATGTCGGGTCCATCGCCTGTAAGAATATCCAAGTTCATTGTGCTGACCTTAGTTATATATTCATCCATTCCGTTATTGACCGCATCTGCATAATAGTCGCGAATTTCGACCCGATACTCTGCACTGCTTTTATTAAAATCATAAACTGCCGTTTGAATCATATTGTCGGAACTAATTCCCACGCCTCCCAAAATAATAATCTGCTTTCCAATATTGGGATTTACATCTGACCGAGTCAGAAGAGTAAGCGAAATGTCACCCGATGAATTATCCGTATACGTAGTGTTCAGAAGCAGAATTTTATCTGCAGAAAGAACAACTAACCCGTCGTTTGCAGATATGGTTCGTTTTATATCCAAATCTTTCCAATATAGAAGGCTTTTTTTCTCTTTCGTTTCTAAATTCAGAGCATCTATACCGTTACTGGAAGAAAAACAGATTCCATCTGACACAGAGCAGATAGCAGGAGTCCCACCAGGAAAATACTCTGATATGTCGACAGGACTCCCCAGATCCTTCGTGCTGCTATTCATCGGATAAAGTAAACATTTGAATCCTTTTTCTTCTTCTGCATACGCACTACTATTTGCATAAACGGTATCACCAACCAGGAACAATTCTCCAGTGAGGGATTCTTTCTGAATGTCGTACATCGCCTCTCCTGAACTGTCAAAAACGGCAAGCGATCCGCCGCTTCCCACATATCGGTTCCCCTTCGAATCGACAACCATGCTGACCGGGTAAAAACCCGCCGGGAGAGACATGGGTATGGGCGCCTCAACCTGAGATCCAGTGGAGTCGAATGCGTATATCGTGTACTTAGTTGAATCCGTATCAGCCGCAGCATCCCTTCCAGCTCCCGGAACAAGAATATTCAAGGTGCCGTTAGTGTCACTTGCCGCACATCCAAAGCCATTTGAGACTGTATTATAATATTCACTCATGTCCTTCTGGGCGGTCATTTTCCCGGAAATGTCGTAAAACAGAAGGAAGCATTTCAAAGAATACCCCGTGTCCGTCTCTTTATCAATACCTTCCGCCGTTTCTGTGATTACAGAAACAAGTACGGCCACCTGATCTTTGCAGGGTGTCACAGAAATCACTTGAACGCTCTCATTCTCTTTTGCTTCATAAAAATCGAGATCCTGTGACGAGAAATAGTTCGAATCGGCAGAAACCATGTTAAGAGCACTAGTATTGGAATCATTAGTATTGGCAGAAGCTAATGAACCATCATTATCTTCGGTACTATTCGGACTGTTTCCGATGCCGCTCTTAGTGCAGCCTACCATAGCAATACCCATGGTCAGACACAAGGCAATGCTGAGCATTTTCCTAAATTTGCTGCAGTGTTTTTGGTGTGCTGATATCCTGATCCTTTTTGCTGGATTTTTCATATTCTCTCCTCTCTCGATGAGCCTTCAACGGCCTGATTGTCAATGCTGTCAATTGCTGTTGATTCGTATATTCATTCATAATAATTATCTTTCTAAATCTTGATGTAAGTTTTACGTCAAGATTTAGACTACATTACTGCGTCTATTTTGTCAAGAGACAAAATTGTATTCGTGATCTATGGGTTGCGAGGGATAAAATTCATGGGGTTTTGCATAAATTGCGCTGCATAAGCAAGAAAAAACGTTATTTGTTTGGAATCACACTCGCAGTAGTCTCTGCCGCAGTCCGCACAGTCGTTTCTGCTGTAACTTGTATTTTTGCATATGGTTTTTCAATTGATACCTCTGAAATCACAATCACAGTCGTCTGTACAGCAGTCGGTTCCATATCCTGTGTCTTCGAATATGTCTCATCAGTTGTAGTTGGAAACACAGTCGCGCCAACCTCTTCAACAACCGTTGTCTCCTGCTGCTGAACAGTTTTTCCATGTTTCCAGTACTTGGTATGACTTTCTTTTTTGGTACAGGCAGACATATAGACGTAAAGCAGGACATTATCATAATAAGTGCAATGAACACTGATAATACAATGGCATGTATCGACGATTTTTGGGGACTGACAATTCGAAGTATCCGCCCCTTTAATGCAGACTTACCCTCACAAAGGGAAGATGTGACAGCAGTCAGTTTATTAGCCTTTGTCTTTCTTGCTATATCAAGTAAAATTTGACCATAATCCAGCCTCTTCTTGTCTCCAATAATTTTTAATGCTTTTTGATCACAGCAAAGCTCTATTGTTTCATTGGATTGCTTATTAGCTACCCAAACCAGAGGATTAAACCAATACAGTGCCTTGGCGAATAACCAAACATACTTAAGCAGAATATCCGTTCGCATTATATGACACTATTCATGAAGTATGATTACGTTGTTCTGGATATAATTCTCGCCCTGAATAAACACCGACGGCATTAATATACACGGTTTCAATAATCCGCATGTTGCCGGTGTTTTTACTGCGTCGCATGCAAGTATTCTTATTTTGCACGTAAGGTTTAGCCTTTTCTCATATTTGTCTAGCACGTCAATCAATACGTGATTTTGTATCTCTTTGCAAATTTTAATTTTTCTATTGAGCAAAAAAATGCGTTTCATATTAATAATGAGAAAAACAATCACACCCAATGCCCATATAGTAATCAACGTTGACTGCAAGTATGTGTTATCCAAAAGCAAAGTCGTTTTCTCTGCTAAGGTTTTTCCTTGCTCCGTGTTGAGTGGCACCATATTTCCATCATACGTCGCTGTATCTTGACTGCTCGTTTGCTCTGATATTTGCTGCGGAAAAATATCATACACACTTATTGGACTTACAAAAGTTATCGGAAAAATCAGACGCACAAGAACAACTACCCACAGAAGACCTAAAACCATTGGGTTTAGGTGTTTGCCGATCATTTTTTTCAGCAGGAGAATTATAGAAATCATGACAGAAGACATAACTGTTATTTGAAACAGAGTGCTTATCATGAAACTCATGTCACTTTCCCTCTTGCCTTTTCATCTGTTTAATCAGATTTTCTAATTCGTTCAGATCACTCTCACTGATGTTTTCATTATCAACAATCCCCGCCACCATTTGAGATATATTGCCATAGTACTTGTTGCATAAACTCTTAGCCTTATCAGCGGCATATTCTTCTCTTGATACAATAGGATAATATCTTAATACGCGCTCATTAATC